>Ga0136643_10014677_pt1 | contig 11767 bp, 5 predicted proteins | sample TergutLab28metaG_FD_96883 | JGI IMG/M metagenome (GOLD analysis project Ga0136643, IMG submission 96883) | Labiotermes labralis P1 segment gut microbial communities from Petit-Saut dam, French Guiana - Lab288 P1 (version 3) (version 3) | ecosystem: Host-associated > Arthropoda: Insects >...
CACCCAATATTGTGCGGGTGATAAAATCGAGAAGAATGAGATGGGCTGGGCATGTGGCGCGTATGGGTGAGGAGAGGGGGGTGTATAGGGTCTTGGTGGGGAAGCCGGAGGGAAAGAGACCACATACATGCTGATCTCATAATCTTTTTCCCCCTTCTTTTGACGGAGAAGTAACTTATAAAACAAGCACGCCAAACAATTCTGTACTGTTCTCCCAACTCATTGTTACGTTGCGCAACTGCTTGTAAGGTGCCACTACAGCCCAGCGCCTTCCCGTTTTTTCAGGACACACGCGGTTTGTTGCGGCTGGACAACTGCAGGACCGCCTGTTACAGCTCGGTGATCGACAGCCACGGACAGTGCTACTTCGGTATTGGTGACATGGCCATCAACGACCGCATCACCCCTAAACTGGTAAGATTAATAACTGCACAAACGAATAACAACGGGTGTTAAACCATCAGGCCTACTCTATACCGTTCGAAGCCGTTTATAAACGTCTTTTTACGCCAGAGAAATGTTTATAAGATGCAGACCTTTACACTGATGTTGAGTCGATAAATATTCGTTCAAGAACATGTTCACAGATTCACAGTACTCGGCTGGCAAAATGCACAATGTTATTCCTTAGTTATTTCTTTTATATTGTAACACTGTGTGTACCTACATGTTTCAGTCCACAAGAATCATCATCGTGTAGGAAAAACAGTAAGGTAAAGGTAAAGCAGTCCCATTAGGGGCCTTAGCAGGCCCAGAGGGTTCCAGGAACTTAAGGCTCCCAGATTGCGTGACAACGGCACAGGATGGTAGTAGCTTGTCAGCCTTACGCACCGGCCGCCTTTACCCCCAGGAAATACTCCTGGTACTGATTTAGGAAAAACAGTGTCAGATTATATGTCATAAAGTTAATTATGTCATAAACTTAATTATATATAAAAAACTTAATTATATGTCGTAAACTTAATTATATATCATAAACTTAATTATATATCACAAACTTAATTATGTCATAAACTTAATTACATATCATAAACTTAATTATGTCTTAAATATAATTATGTCATAAACTTCATTATATGTCATTAGCTTAATTATGTGTCATAAAGTGGGTTATATGTCTAAACTTAATTATATATCATAAACTTAATTATATATCATAAAATTAATTATATGTCTAAACTTAATTATATATCATAAAAATAATTATATATCATAAAATTAATTATATATCATAAAATTAATTATATATCATAAACTTAATTATATGTCATAAATTTAATTAGCTACTTTTTATACTTTTTATACGTTTTTATGCATGGCGTAAAAGAGTCAAGTACTAAAACTTAGGCAGTTCTGTGTAGAACGGTTGTGTACAACAGTGAAATGAGATTTTAATGTACTTTGTCTCCGGGGTTAGCTTATGTACTGTTGCAACCTTCGTCAAGTACGTACGCTGCCCCCGGAGACATTCTATACCAAGACCCCAATTCACACGTCTACACAACTGTTCTACAAAGAACTACTACGTTTTGCTACTTGACACTTTTACGTCACGCATGAAATTTTCATCGTGTGTAAAAATAGCTAAATAATTTGAATGGAAGCATCACGATGTACTTGTAATATAATATTAAATAGTGTGCGTCAGCACAATCACTTTATTACTCAAGGTAATTATAAGCTTTATAATTACCTTGAGTAATAAGGTGATTGTGCTGACGTGCACTATTTAATATTATATTATAGCTAAATAAGTTTTATGTAGTATGATTTAATACTTTTTCCCTGGTGACGATCCATAGTGGATTGAAAGATGTAGGTACACTCAGTGTTACTTTATAAAATAAATATCTAAGAAAGATCACTGTGCATTTTGCTGGTTGAGTGTTGTGAATCGGCTGTCGACAATATACGGAACGAACAACATAATTTTTTTGACGTTCAGATTACCGTGTGTCGTGATAAATTCTTATAATAAAACCAACTAGATGCACTAATTTATGAAATTTATTTTTGGAATAAAGCTCTACATGTTTCGGACAGTTCCTCTGTCCACCATCAGGAGTTTTTCACTATACACACAGCAATGATATATGTCATACAGGTTTGCTGACAGCTTGTGAGCAGCATCAGAACGGAATTGCAGCTCCGTCCTGATCCTGCTCGCAAGCTGTCAGCAGACCTGTATGACATGTAACGTTGCTGTGTGTACAGTGAAAAACTCCTGATGATGGACAGATGAACTGTCCGAAACATGTAGAGTTTTATTCCTAAAATAAATTTTAGAAATTAATGCATCTAGTTGGTTTTATTATAAGAACATAAAGACGTTTACAGATATATCTGCTGCCAGTTTACAGTGTCATTTAATAGGTAGCTAAATTTTGGCCTTTATTTGTTATATTCCTGCTACGATGCGTGATTTCAAGCTTCCGCCGAACGACCAATCGACGCTGGGTAAAATACCAGAAGAGCGACGATATCTTGCACAACTGTGTTCATTGTTTTAAAAGCTTCAACGCTTAGCTTCAAACGTGTTTGATTTAAACTTCATTTACTTTAAAATATCCAAATTGCGTACCGTGTGAATTTATGGCCTCCGTGTTTTTAATCTAACCAAATTCGGTGCAGTAAGGACTCGAATGCCAAACTTTAATAGCAATTGGGTATTCATCGAAGTTAAATTAACCTTTTGACGCCTAATGTCAACTATAGTGGTCGTACCGCACTGCTAACCTCTAAATTTGCATTTTATATATTTATTCAACAAATATAGGTACTGAATATTCTCAACATGATATATACTCTCCGTTTTGTTCTCTTCAAAATGCAGTTTGTTTCATAATTCTAACGTATTTGGTTCCTGTGCTATTCACATTTTATATACAGGGTGTGCTAAAATTTAAAAAAAATAATTCCGGCGCCAAAAGGTTAATTAAGACTTGGAAGGAATAGCGTTGTCAGTAGACTAAATGTGGTCGTACAGGAACGTGTTACTGTTATTGTGTGTAGTTGTATAGTTGTTAACGGTGGAGGTGGCGGCGGCGGTATCATCATCATCGTCATAGCTGTGCTAGAGCACCAGTACATGCAGTGTATGTTGCAGCCATACCAAATAATTTCAGTAAGCATTTAACTTATCTCTTCTGCCTTTTTCTTCCGCTGTCCGAGAAATTGTCGTCTTATTACAGTTACCTCGCAGTGTGTGTGTAATAATTATATCGATAAATTTTGTAAGTTGCATCTAGTGGCAAAGTAGCATATTATACTCTGTCATAAACTAAAGAAACCGTGACCTGATCATCCAAAATAAAGGTAAAGCAGTCCCGTACAGGCTTGGAGTAGCACACAGGGTTCCAGGAAGTTAAGGTTCCCAGATTTCATGACAACGGCACCGGCCGCCTTTACCTCCAGGAAATGGTCCTGGTTCTCATTTTTGTTAGAGGCTGAGTCGACCCCAGGGCCATAGTGCGATCGGAAGGATTATGTCAATGAAAAATTCCAATGGTACCAGCTGGGATCGAACCAGCGACCTTCCGATTTGTAGCACAACACCTTAACCACTGTGCTACCGCGTCCTCCGATTATGCAAACTACAAATCTGAAAATATGTCTATTGTCCGAATATTTGCGTTGCACCGATGTACGTACTTATCTTATTAATAACCTATTATTTAAATAGTCTGCCTAAATACAAACATGTCAATTTCACATTCACTTCACTTATTAGGTTTGTCAGTCTTGAAAATTGTGCTTTTGTTAATGTATACACCGTGCAGATAATGTGGCCAACCGAAATACATCTTTCTACAAGATATGTGGATCTAATCCAGAAGCAAAGAATTAAGATACGTGAATTTTTTAAAGTGTTGTTGTTATTTCACGTTTGTAATACGGAATATAAGAAATAAATATTATTATTTTAAGCAAAAAAATGACATTTGTTTAGAAAATAAGAAAAAAAAGGCGTTTGCACTTTGAAAACATTTTTTAATATTTTGAACGTCCAAGACATTACGTATTAGTCCACACAGAGGACAAGCAACAGTGTTGTCACCCTACCGTTGCCAGTCTCGCATATTATTCAAAGTTTTAGAGGCGTATCCCGCACTTTGGGTGTTTCGTTTGTCTCGCTAACAGAATATCTACATAAGAGTGACATGAAATCCAGTTACACTATATAAAAATACAGAAATTTCCCTTTCGTTTCAACTGTAAGCCAAGGAGTATATTCACTGTCTAAGAAGTGTAATGATACATTGCTTATATTGTGAAAAATGGATGCAAGTTTTTTTTTTTTTGTTGCCCTTCTGCCACCAACATTTAAGTTTGATATCACGCAGTGTCGCGCAGTTTACAACAGACGCACTGAAACGCGACGTGGGCGATGTACATGACCTAATGTGTGTGATGTTTGTTGACAGTCTGTGAAGGAGTGTGTATGTGTGTGTGTGTGTGTGTGTGTGTGTCTGCCTGTGTCTGTGTGTGTATGTCTGTCTGTCTGTGTCTGTGTGTGTGTCTGTCTGTGTGCGTGTGTATCCGTGTCTGTGTGTATGTGTGTGTCTGCCTGTGTGTGTATGTGTGTGTGTCTGTGTGTATGTCTGTCTGCGTCTGTGTGTGTGTGTGTGTGTCTGTGTGTGCCTATGTGCGTGTCTGTGTGTCTCTCTATCCGTGTGTGTGTGTGTGTGTGTGTCAGCAACTTGGCCATATTCCCCTCACTGTTCATGCTCCTTCCAAGCACAGTGCGTTTCTTTTATGGCTGTCCTGCGCACCGCATCTGTTACCAGATGTCCCGGCGAATGGGGCCTTTCTGTGCGATGAATGCCTGGCGATAAAAAAAAAAAGGTCCTGTACCCTGTACCTACTCCGTGTAGTGTTCTGAAATGTGTGTTACTTGCAGGTCGAGAAATTTCTAGACGAAATACGGCAGTGCTCTCTGGTGTTAATGGATGGAAACATTCCCATTGAAACAATGGATTACGTTCTTCAAGTTTGCAAGACTTGGCGAATACCAGGTAGGGAGCGTCATTGCCTCATTAGTATTAGACACTTCTTTGAAACACTAGTAACAGATGTGCACCTTTGGGAGGGACCATGATGCAGTTCTCTGCAACAATTCCGGATGTTCAAAGTTGACCGGGTTTAAAATTAACCCAAACAAATGACATGTAAACGGACGGAACAAAAGGGCGATTTAGTTTTTCTTTTTGCCGAAACCATTATGGCGTAGGACTAAGTCCTGAGAATGTCGACCAGACGTCGGTATGCCTGTAAAACCTGTCCCGTCTTTTGGTCTTCCACCGTGGTTTAAGACTCGTAGAACTATGTGACATTATCGACATTATCACAGGTTTGTATCCCATAATTTATCATCTCACATCTTTGTTGTGTTTAACCTACTGCGACTTTTCTATGCTACATATATGAATTATTCATTTGACACAGTAACCAAATGAACCATCCGCTTGTATTGAAGCAGACTTTCAGCTTGAAACGCGGGATGAATGTGGACTGTTAATTGATTATTTAAAGTGTGAATCATCTGAGAAGTCAGGGAAAACGCTCTCGCTCGCTTACGGGACAGTTTAAGGGAACTTCTAAGTAACAGACGTTACCTTACATTATGAGATCCGAAGTAATGGGCCGTCATGCATGTTTGAATGCGCTATGCCGTGGATGTTTCGCAATACCTGCAGAATATGATGAGCTCTTCTTGTTTTACGTAATAATTAAATATGTGGAACTGTAACGGAGTGCAACCTTGCAGAAAAATGAAGAAGCTGTAAACTGTATTCTTGGATTGCACTGCATTTGTGAAATGCTAAAGAATCAATTCTTAGGTGTGCGAATGTTTGGAGCATCAAAACAGTGGATAGAACAGAATAGGAGTAACGATTGTAAGTATTCTACCTGTTTAGTGGAAAGGCAAATGTGATAAACAAAACCTGTTAAACAGGTAACTTCCGTGTACATATATATATATATATACATGCTGTAATACTTTGATATTAAAAAAAATAACACAAGATTTTGGCACAGTCTGATATGCAGAAGCCATGTTACGTGTCTTGACTATGTGCTGTTGTTAGAATTCGTCGTGTAGCACGCTGAGAGAGGACAGAAATTCATAAAAGATTTTGGCTAGAAAACCTGAAGGAAAGAGACCATTTGGAAGACCTAGGCTTTGAAGGGAGGGTATGATTAAAATTTATCTTAAGGAAATAGGATTGGAGTTTATGGGCTGGATTCATTTGACTCAGAATAGGGACTTTTCGCTGACTCTTTTGAACAATGTAATGAACAGTCGGAGAATACGGAATGTTGGTTGTTTAGCTGATCAGCTACTAAATTCTGAAAAAGGACTGCGCGTGGAGTTACTTGATTGGTTGTCGGTCGGTCGGTCGGTTGGTCGGTCGGTCGGTCGGTTGGTTGGTTGGATGACTGGTTGATTAGTTGTTTCGTTGGTGATTCGGTCGGCCGGACAGTTAGCTAGTCGGTTCGTGCGTGATTTTAGGCTTCCGCCGCGAAATATATGAGAACTGCACTCTTTTGGGTTATTACGCGGGGGCGTAATAACCCAGAAGAGCGCAGTTCTTAGCCAGTCGTTTGGTTGGTTGGTTGGTTGGTTGGTTGGCTGTTTGGTTGGTTAGTCAATTAGTCAGTCATTAAACAGTGTGTTGTAACATTTCTGTGCATACATATATGGTATTCATATGTGCGCCTTCCAGTTCACATTTCCTTGATACTAAAATATTAGACTGAAGTTAGAATATCATCATTCATGGGGCTGTATCTGCAATCAGATTATTCTGAGTGTACAGAACTGTAACAGATGTAGATACACAGAACATAAATGCCATTTGTTTGTGGTTCCGGAATAGCTAAGCAAATTCTAACGTCATTGTAAATCGTCTTGTAAGATATAGTGAATTTGATTACATAGAAATGTCAGTAACCTACCGCCATCTATTAATTATTTGCGTCTAAAGTTTTGTTGGACAGTAAATAGCTGTTTGCGATGGATAAGGAGAACTGCAAATCCCATGAATATTAACGTAGTGGAAGATGCAACGTATACAGATTCTGTGCTTTGTTCTTGCATTACCTATAATTAACTCCTCAAAGCCCAGTGTTTACTATATGTACCAGCAGGTTTGATATTAAGAATTTCTGTCTTCTGCACATACAGTGGCTTTCTGTTTTGTATGGATATCCGAACAAACAGGGATTATTTCCCTCAAGAACATTAACTGACTTGTTTTCATAACCGAGACGTAGTGTGTTTACTGCGCGGTGCGGACTGAGTCTTTGAGTTAATTTCCGCTGCTACAGCTCCATATATAGCCAAGTTTAGGAGTGAATGGAGCTATCTTTCTGCTCCCTCTATATGCTCTTATAGCATGGTCAGGGACTAAACTTTTTTTTTCTTTATGTCTTTAAGGTTAATTAAGCCGTAGAATGCGTTGAACATGATGAAGAGGTAGAGGCTGCAGAAGGCAGTTTGCACCGCGTAACAAGACATTCTCTGTTTCAATGTACTTTAGGGTTGTGACATTTCTTTACGACAGCGGTTTCTTTGCCACTGTCACCAATACTAGATGTTAAACTCTGAATTGGTTAGTTTCCATCCCGTTGTGTATACGTAAGCAATGTATTAATAAAACCGTCTTTACACAACAATATAATAACAGTTGCAGATTATTGTTACAATATGAATGTATGTACCTTGACTAACACCACTGTTCTGTAAGCCTGATGATGGCCGAGTAAGGCCGAAACATGTTGCTTAGCTAAATAGTTGTAACAATAATCTGAAACTGTTATTATATTGTTGTGTAAAGACGGTTTTATTAATACATTGTTCAACTCTGGTTACCTTGCTGTCAGAGTGCCTGTTCTTGTGTGGACCCATTTCCGTATAACTTGGTGCAAGCATAATGGCATTAGGAATAATTCCACCTTTATAACTTTAATTTTACTGAAGTCAATAATACCATCGTGGTGACCGCTCGAATTTTCAATGTAGGACCGACAGTAGCACCACGTAATGTGGTGATAGGTCTCCAGAAAAAAAAATTATTCGCCTTTTGTTAAAGAAAATTCTTTCTTCATACTGTAAAAAACATGGGGACCGTACATATCCATAGCCAATTTATATTCCCGTTTTTGACGGTAAGTAGATAACCACTGTATCTGGAAATACAACGATGTGCACACGGATGCCATAAACATAGTTACAGATCCTGTACAAAATGTTTTTTTTTCCAATTCAACAAACACAAACATAGCGAAAATTCGTAACTTTTGAGTTTATGTGACGAAATTAATGTACTGGGAGTCTGTACCAGTGTCACATACGCGCAAAAGTAAACCGTTATTTAAGCAATTATGTAACAAACTGCATATACCTGGTAAATAGCTAGCGAAAATTATTTGTGTACGTATAGGTAGGGGATATATGCCTACAGATGTTGTTTGAAAGCTGCTATAAGCTAAAAATCACAAACATGGCGACCCGGTGAAATTTTGATCTTGCATCAGTGATATGTATTATGACTGCAACCTATCTAGTTCGGTTCGATGGCAACATTTTAACGAACCACTGCAGCGAGATATGCAAGATTGTTAACATTACATTACGATCGGTTCAATTTGTGTCTCTAAATGTACAATGTTTTGCTTTAAATTTGCGATTTTGTGTTTCAACGAAATGTTTTTGAGTAGGACAACAGCAGCTCCACGACATCTCAGCAGATGAAGTGTTAGGAAATGGACGCAGAGATCCCTACAAGTAATGCAGTTCCTCATATAGGCCATTTGTATTTCGTACACGTTGTCTGCTCTCCTTATTTGTAAGGAAAAATCGATTTATGACAACATATTCGTGTGAACGTACTCCTAGGAAACGTGCGAACCAATTCGTGGATATTTGTTACACTTGGGCTCATTCCACCTCACCAGAGTGACTCTCAGTTCCCTACCAATGATACCAACATGGCGAACCTACTAATGTATGAGGTGGGAACGAAAGCAGCGTCACTTAAAGCAGTGGCTTTTAATTCTGTATGGTAATGTGTGTCCACGGGCCGGGGTAGCGTGGTCGATAAACGACCCGCTACGAGCTGGACGATCCGGGGGTCGAAACCCAGTAGGACTTTCCACACCATTCGAGACCGGCCCTGGGGCCTATCCAGCCTCCTGTACCATGGGTATTTGGTCTCTACCCCAGGGCGTAAAGTGGTCGGAGCGGGGCGTCACCCCCATGTAGCGCCGAAGTTAAAGAAAGAGTACGGCTTTAAGTCTACTCCCTGTATGGGCCTTCATGGCTTGTTATGGGTTCAAGTATACCTTCATGTGTATTCAAAAAATATGTTCCGTTTGAAAGGTTTTTTTTAAGCAGGTAAAAAGGAGTTGACGTGTTTGGAATTTGTCATGATTTGAAAACCAGGCATCAGCACTTTTCAGAACAAATGAATGTATAGACGGGTCATGTTTTCGTGTGGCGTCTGTGAGACGCACCGTCAGAACGTAGATCATTGTCGTGATACACAGCATTGACGAAAATAACGCGGCCGTTCCGATAAAATGGGTGAAATTAACTTCCTTCGTGCACTGCAGGATCGACCTCGTATCAGTAAATTCACTGCACGAGAGACCGCCATGTCATCACCAAACGCTGTTACATGCAGAGTTCGTTCATTTGCTGTGTTTGTCTTCGTGTCGGAACTGGTAACTTAAAACTGCCTGTCTTGTTAGTGCAATAAGTTAAATGGCTTGCTGCCGTCAGCTTTGTAACCGAAGTGGCAGTATTGAGACGAAGTGGCACATGAACTAATTGTCTGGGCACACTCGGAACGTGTAGGTCGTCACAGCAGACCGACATTGGTAATTGTTCTGAGCCAGTTTCTTATACAGTTCACACCATATTTTTGTACGATGTAGTTTAATACTGTCCTACGAGATGTGAGGTTCTCCCAGTGGTTTTGCTGCAGATTCAAATCTTCCAGAATGCGATGCTGTGTCGCTGGACGTTCCCAAGGATTTTGGTATCTTCGTCTTCAGGGTCAAGCAGTCTTTTTATCTACAACTTTGTCTCCGAATATGGGCTCTTTCTTTAATTCTGCGACTGAACTGGAAGCATTTCTCGTACTATCCGTGTGTACAATAAGCCCCCTTTATTTAATCACGCTGAACATTTGAAACTCACCCCCTGCTAGTGCCGAGTTTCAGAACGAATGGGGTTGTGCCTTCATACCCCACATGGCTTCGTGTCATGCACTGGAACAACCTTACCTTCAATGTAATATGTCACATTGGAACAGGCCACGAACACCCAGAGGGAGAGCAGAGATGTAACTGTACCCTTTCTTTAACCTGGGCGATAGATGGGGGTAAGTGGTCAACGCCACGCCCCAGCCGCTTTACCCCCAGGAGAGAGACCTGGTACCCATTATATATAAGGCTGAGTGGGCCCCAAGGTTGGTCTGGACGAATAAGGAAAATCTCTCCCTTCAGCGGATTCGATCCCCGGACCGTCCAGCACGTAGAGATTCGCTGTACCGACTGAGCTATCCCGGCCGACATAATATTTTATGAATATCAAATTATGAAGCTCCTCATTTTATGCTACTCATTAATGCTCCAGCTTTTCGTTACGTGTAGGTGTTCTGATACATATCATATAAATACTAATACACTGTAGATTAACTGCAACACGTAATTACAGAATACAGATCTACACATCTTTGATACCGTACAGTGACCAGGAGCGGAGAAGCGAGCGACCGTCCAAAGCCGTGGGTAGCCGCTACTCTGTCGGCCCTGAGACACGAAATTTATAGCGGATGTCCATTTGCAGCATTCGGAACTGTTCGGTTGTTTAATGTCAGATGTTCCTTCAGCTGGGAGCTTGTGTGTAGGAATTTACATGCGAAATTACCTTCTTTTTGCACACAGCCTACATTCTGTTCATTATTTAACTTCTTAAAAGCCTAGTGGTTATTTTATGTACCACAAGCGTTAATATTTACAATATATGTATATATACGTTCTGCCCACAGAGTACATTTATATGGTTTGCATGGATCTCAAAACAAACAGCGATTATTTCTCTAGATCGGTTTCTATAGCGGAGACGGAACGTGTTTACCGCGCGGTACGAGCTGTATTTTTAAATGTAACTCCTGTTAATCTTAGTCTTCAATGGTTAATACAGTTTGTAAGTAAATTTTATTACACGGTAATTACCGGTAATGATGTTGCTCTAGGAAAATGCTGTGGTAAATCCATCACATTAGGCCACAACCACGTGCTTCCTCATCCCTCTCCGTTTGTTATCTAAAGTCGAGCCATTATTCAACGCTTTGTAGTACATACTACTGTCAGCGTCGTTAAATAAACCATAAATAAATAAACTAATGCCATGGGAGTGGAGTGCGAGGATGCTGCCTATTGAGATTAGAAAAGGGAAAAAAGTAGTTTAGTAAAGTGAATTCACCTAAATGAGTATTTGATGAGTTGAGGGTTGTTTGACCGTGCATCTTCCTCATGAAATAAAGTGAAATGCCAACTTGATGCAACTAGGTAATTTTATTGATGTAATCTTAGCTCGACATGTTTCGGGTACACACGACCTACGCAACGGCTCTCAAGACCACCACCCATCCAAAAACTCGGTGCAGAAAACCATATGCTGCAGCTCAACATCTAATGCTCCTGATGATGGGCGTATGTACCCGAAACATGTCGAGCTAAGAATACATCAATA
>Ga0136643_10014679_pt1 | contig 11766 bp, 10 predicted proteins | sample TergutLab28metaG_FD_96883 | JGI IMG/M metagenome (GOLD analysis project Ga0136643, IMG submission 96883) | Labiotermes labralis P1 segment gut microbial communities from Petit-Saut dam, French Guiana - Lab288 P1 (version 3) (version 3) | ecosystem: Host-associated > Arthropoda: Insects >...
GAATTATGAAACAAACTGCATTTTGAAGAGAAAAAAACGGAGAGTATATACCATGTTTAAAATATTCAGTACCTATATTTGTTGAATAAATATATAAAATGCAACGTTTAGAGGTTAGCGGTGTGGTACAAACCCTATATGGGTCGTTCGATGTCAAAGGGTTAATTAAAACAGCATATTTTTCCAACATTTAGCACCATCAATCAGTTCAAGACCCCTAATAAGTGGCATTAGTGACTCTTACCTCCTTGTTTCTTTCTCTACTCACCATTACTAGTGATTTTAGGAAAGTGGGAATGACATGTCCACACACAGAGTGTAACATTCATACCAAGTTTCATGAAGATCCACTGACAGGTTCAAAAGATCAGACTGAATGACAAACAGACAGCATCCATGGTGATCTCATAAGCCCACTTTAACCCCTAACCCATTTCTTGCCAGCCAGCTGGAACAGCCAACAGTGTATATGCACACCCACTGTGGCAAAACTATGAGCCACCATTTCTCATGCATGTCTAATTACCATCATGTCCAGTAGAATGCAGCAGTAATCACATCAATAAAAAGTCAGATCTACTTCCAACACTGATCAATGTATTTCCATTTCAACCAGTGATGAACTTTAACCCTTTGACGCCAGAATTAATCCCCCCCGGCCACTTCAGTGGCCGTTCGGCTATTTAAAGGGCTCACTGCACGACATATATATATATGTCATTCGGCGGCTAAGGGTTAAAAGAACCGAACTGGAAGTCTGGTGCATGGTATTTCCACCATGTCCCACCCCTGGAGACAGGCACTAAAATTATTCATATATACCAACACACACACACACACACACCAGAAATGAAGTCACACATAAGCTTGTGCCATCCTACACGTTTCATTGACCAAATCGCAATCTTCTGGGGGGACCTAAATACGAAGGAATACATAATACACACCACCATACATCACAAGGACTTGATCCTTCTGAATTGAGCATATCACGACCAGATGTGTGTATGCCTATGACTGCCCATCCTATAAAAACTTTTCATTTTAACCAAGACTGTATCAGCAATGCAATAAACATAGTGTTCTCAATGTTGCATTTTATGGTTGCTATTACATACATTTATAATTTTAAAATTTTAATTAGCTAAACAACAGAATAATGCATTGGTGTTATGCATTCCTTTGCACTTCGATCCCCCTAAAGGTGGCAATTTAATCACCTAAGCATGTAGGAGCATACAACTTTAATGTCTGCTGTGTCCATGTGTTAGTGTACACAGTGCGATCCACAAGCTTTAGGAATGATTTTTTTAAATAAAAGAACTAGAGGGGCATATAGATCAACCAACTAACTAAGTACTTTCAAACAACATTCATTCACACACCCAGTTTTGTTTATCTTCGACAGTTTATGAGTTATAACTTGTCTTGTAAAGCCAGTTTTCTTTATATGTCATGGATGGCGGAAATGGAGAGAGTTGCCATAAAATTTTGTTTTAAAGCCGGTCTGTCTGCGACAGAAACACTAGTATTGGTGCGAAAGGATTATGGGAATTAGGCTCTGAACCAATCAAATGTTTTTAGGTGGTATACTCAATTTTGAGACAGAAGGGAGCTGGTAAAAGATGACGAGAGGTGGCCACTCAAAATCAACTCGAACTGAGCTAAACATTGCTGCTGTTGCTGATTTGGTCAAAAATGACCGTCGAATCGCATCAAGAATGATAGAAGAATCTTTGAACATCCCCAAGACTGTAGTTCTTCGGATTCTGAAAAAGGACTTGGGAAAGACAAAGTTGTGTGCACGTTTTGTTCCAAACTCCTTGACACCTGAACAAAGGGAAGATCGAGTCACATCTTGCCAAGACATCATCGTGATGGCCGAAGCAGACAAACATTTTTTAACAAAATTAGTATGGGAGATGAGACCTGGTGTTTTGCCTATGACCTCAAAACAAAGCGACAGTTCTGAAAAGGTCAGTGAGACATCCCCTCGGCTGCAGAAACTGAAATTCCAAAGGTCCCGCATCAAGACCATGTTGATAATTTTTTTCAACTCTCAAAGCATTGTGCAAAAAGAATTCATACCAGAGGAAAAAACAGTAAATGCAGAATTTTATAAAGGAGTAATAGATCGCCTCCTGAAGCACATTCAACAGGTTTGTCCAGCTGCATTCTGCTCGAGATTTTTTCTTGTTGCACGATAATTGGCCACCCACAAAGCTGAAAGTGTTTTTTATCCAAAAAAATGTTACAACCCTTTATCATTCCCCGTACTCTCCAGATTTATCTCTGCCAGACTATTTTTTGTTCCCCCAGTTGAAAATGAAGTTAAAAGGACTCCACTTTGTGGATGTTGCTGAGATCCAAGCCATAACTGATGAATTAAAGAAGGTCCAAAGAGAAATTTTGGGCAGCTTTTCAGAAACTGTACGACCATGCAAAAGCCTGTATATATGACAATGGAGCTTACTTTGAATTTAAAAAAAAGGTACGTGTCTTTGATTTTTACAAAAATCAGTCCTGAAACTTTTGGACCGCACTGTATATATGAATAATTACGGATATAATGCATGACATGAATAATAGCACGACATGAATAACATTACATTTGGCACGTATATTGTTAAAACCTTAGGCTAAAAAGTCAAGAAATGCCAGATCTGGCAAGTAGAAAAGATATCATTAAGTGGTTGAAAGATTCACATAGTATCTATTACGCAGAAAACGCCACAAAAAATTAACTGTCAGATATAATCCAATTGAACAATCCCAAATTCAAGACATTTAGTTTTGACAGAATTTTGGCACAACAAGAACATATTCAATGTCTGCCTCCCTGTCATCTGGAGCTTAATACAACAACAACAAAAATTTGGTCTACTGTAAAAAAACCAGATAGATGCAAAAATGTAACTTTCAAGCTACAGGACATGGAATAACTGGCTCACAACAGATTTTTATTTAATAATTTTGGAACAATGTGCCAGTGCACACATATGTAAAAGAACTCAAAGCAAATTACACAGAATGAGCATGTGATAGACAACATAATCAAGAACTTTACAATTACATAAGGTCACCCAATTCTGATACAAACCTGAAGATGAATATGCAAAACTACCATTATTGTCAGACTCCAACTGAAGAAATGACATAATGATGTATGAACACAAACCTTTGTTTTAGAAACAGAGAAGACATGCTGCACTCATAGTTGCTCCCCCTTACCTGCCCACTCTATGACTCCACTCTTCTCATACACCAGCTCACTGCATACAATGGTGCCATAACATTACAATTAGACTCCACACCCAAACTAATGGTTGTAAATACTAAATTACCAATGAAAAACTGGGTGAACTAAACTGTACTACTACTATTACAGCCAAATGACAACCCAAAATTACCGATATAAAGTCAATTATCGATGAAATATAGAGTAAGTTAAAACATACTACTACAAACAAACCATAAAATAAGCTGCGCAGATAAAAAGTAAACTACCAATGCAATACTGTGTTGACTAAATTACTACTACACACTATAAAACACACATGTAACTACAAGTGACAGTAGTGCATCAACAATAAAATACTGTGTACAATTTAGTACTACAATGAAACACATAATAACTGCTGGTCTCTTCAGTAACCCACAAATAAAATTATTCATCAACTGAAACACTACAGCTCCTACCCATACCACACATGCCCCAGCTGAGTAACTGACACTTGTCCAACATCCACAACAACCCCCCTCCCAGTACTGTAGACATGGTGACCAAGCCATTCTACAGTATAACACAATACACTGTGACAGCTCATCATACGTACTGCTACCATAGTGACTACCACATCTTCAAAAACTGTCTACTCAGGACTTCAACAAGCCTAAGATTTTGGATTACACTTACATCCTTCTCTTCTATGATCTTCTTTGATTTTTTTTGCTGGGCAGGTTTTGCAGGTTCTTGTTTCTCAACATCTTTCTTCTCTTCTTCTTCTTCATCTTCCCAGTTATCCTGTAATGAATAATTTAGCTGACAACAAATATAATGACCTACTTTCACAACATGAACAAAATTTGCAACAGCATGACAAACAATAATGCAATATACAATTCAATATTCATAATACTACTGAAACTTGAAACTGAACAGGCTGTCATCGGAACCCGAAAGTATCAGTCTTATCTTGATTTGTCTGTGACTGACAGCTGTTTAGGCTATAACTAGTACAAAAAGCTGACGAAAGTACCCCTTTCCTATATCGATAACTTTCACATACACATTCACACAGTCATATTTTTTTCATTTTGTTAGTGGCTAATAAACTAAAAAGTCGAGAATAAATCATTTTACTGCCACGCACTTTCACGTCTTCATCCTCATCCTCGCCTTCCCACTTATTAGCTCCCACGGAAGGCGCCGTTTTAATGTCACCCGGATCGAAATTATCAGCATCTGCAAAATGACAATTTCAACGATGAACTTGACAACTCCAATCTCTGAAAATAGAATCGCACATAAAAATATACACTTACCCCATTCATCATCCATGTTCGCAGGTTCACGTGAACAGAAATGTGGTCGGTGGGTGATGTTATAATTTAACGCTAGATAGCAACAGTATCGTACACAGCACAAAACCAGATTTCCAAAGACGAAACGCAAAGAAAAAAAATAACTAATTAGTTCAAAACCAATAACTACCAAATATGTAACTTTAAAGAATCAAACTTTTCAAAACTACCAATATAGTGAGACACCAGAAAATACGGTGTTAGGTTAATACACAACAGCATAAATTCCGCCATATTCTAGACTATTCGCGTACGAGCTTTCACGCAGACGCCGGGCATGCGCGTCTGCGCCAAATCACAAACCCTCCTGCCACCTATACACTGCAACAGATACACAAACTGTCGTGGGTACGTAAACTCAGATCTTCCGTTGAACTCTGCGCATTTGACCACGCAATTCCTTGACTGGATGGGTCCGCTTGCTAGACAGCAGCTTAAAGTCAACACCAAGATAACCTCAAATTTTGGGGAGTGAGATTCAACTAGTTGCATTTGTCCGTGCAAAATTGTAAGCACTGGTGCGGAACTATTTCTGATCGTGTTTGATTTCCGGAAGTAGTTTCGTGTTTTCGGACGTATTTGTATTGCGTGGGAGTTGGCAATCTGTTGTATGTACTTTACCCAAACTTCAGTGCGACACTAATGTATATCTTTCAAAGCTGTTTTTTTTTTCCTAAAGGCATGAGATAAGAGGTTCATCTGAAACGTCTGTCCGACTAATATCAATTTCAAGGAGATGCCGGCCCCGATTATTATCAGCACTAGGAAGTACATGGATGACCTTACAAATAACAAACCCCACCCCCAACTTTCATTTCACATTTTTATGTGACATTAAAGTAGCCGCATTAGATTCTACCAATATCACATAAATAAGATGTATTTAAATTAAACCTACAGTGAAGTCCTATGCATAAACATTGGTTCCAGTTTAGTCTGAAACAGAGATGCTGTATCATACTATATCTCCTTGTTTCTTTAAAATATGCCATCAGGGAAGTCACAAACTGGAAAATTCGAAATCAAGTGGACATCTCAACAACAAGTCTATGCTAATTAAGTCAGTTTTACTGTACATTCACTTAATGTCAAAAATACACAACCCCTTTTAACTCTTAGTAAGAAAGTTAGGAATAAACATGGAGAACACATTTTGCAATGCAACAGTAACTGCACCTGATGAAATTAACTGGATAATATTCCTTCCATCTGCAAGCTAATGCTTCAGAAGTTCAGATATTTCACAAGTTGAGGCAGATCTCAGGTATGTGTTCAAAAAGGCTTCAAAGAGTGTCTCTGGGTTGACTGTTGTATCTCCTGACCCCTTGTCTCCTATACCATCAATTTATTTGTTAGGTATGAAGACCCTTGATCCACAGTCTCCTGGTCCTTCAGCATCCCGGTAAAAACTGAAGTCTCCAGAAAACGACTAAAACTGCAAGGACCCTCAAACAGCAGTTGAAGTAGATATCTGAATGGAATACTCCTATGTTTAGTTGTGCATCTCTCACATAGGGGCATAACAAAATAATTATCTGTAAGAATTTAGGTTAGTATAGGTACCAATTTATCATCCCATTGTGACTGTCAAATCTGAATCAATGATAACAAAACACTATGAATATCATATATTCATATATTTACTACAACAGTGTTTCAGCCGACTTACATGGCCATCATCAGGTAGTCATATAAATTCATCAAAAGAAATATATTTTAGAAACAGTCCTCCCCATTACCTACATTATATATGATATTTTGGTAACTTAGTTGGCAAACAATGAAACAGTAAGTCATAAAAATATTATTAAAACTGAATAAAAACTGTAATGTGCTGCATAGCACCTTCGCTTTGCTCTAAATGCCGTGCATTGTTTTGAAACATCCTGAGTTGTTCATGGGAGGAAGTCTGTTTGAATATGTGGATACATAGTGGATATGGCTAACTAATATTTGTGGAATGTTACTGTAAAGAATGTAACATTGGTAAAAATTATTAAAATTCATGATTACCTACTATTTTAAATTGAATTTTAATCATTTTTACCAACATAACATTCTTTACAGTAACATTCTGCATGTTAAGGTTGCATCCACAAATATTTGTTATGTAAGCCATATCCTCTGTGCATCCGCACATTGAAACAGACCTTCTTCAATCAACAACACAGGGCATTTCAAAACTACACACAACATTTAGAACAAAGTAGAGGATCTCTGCAGCATATTACAGTTTTTATTCAGTTTTAATCATCTTTTTATAAATATTTTTATTCCATTATTTGGAATAATAAATAAGTTGCCAAAATATCATATGTAATGTTTATAAAAGGAAGGCCCCTGCCTAAAATACATTTATTTTAATGAATTTGTAATGGCCCCATATGTCAGCTGAAACATGTTGTAGTAAATATATGAATGTGTGATATTCATATTTTACTGAAACAAAAAACCAATTAAATCAAGTGTTGTATTACTCAGACCCTGTGATAAATGCAGTTTAGGTGCCAGATTGAAGGAATTCTACTGTCTATAATCCATGCAGTTGAAAATCCAACATTAAATAGCGTATGAATAAACTAAAACCACTGCACAAAAATTATTTTGAAGATACTCCACAAACAAGTATACTATTTGAAGGTGTATATTTCTATCTAAATATATAAAAAATTACAATTTCTAAATGGTAAAAACTGAGAGTTTTACAGAGTTTAAAGTATTATTTCAAAACATAATTACACTGGACATATCAATATCTTATCGACCACAGTGTGTCGTCATCACCATCATCACGAAGCAGGATGGTGTATTTCCATTCAGCCATTAAAGAACTCCACATCACAGGACAGTGCATTCCCTTTTGGCCAATACGTGTAAATGATGGCACAATTATAATTACTATACTCTCTTTGTGTTCAACCACAGTAAGTTTCAGTACTGAACAATACATGCTTCATGTTGAACATTAAATATGTGTATTTTTAACAGCAAAATGCATTAACACATGCAATAAAAAATCCCATGCAGATACTACTACTGTTTTCAGTAAACAGTCACTAGATGATCATGGCCATAACATTCCCTAGATCTGGTTTAATATCCCTGTAGAAAAATGACACACACCATCTACCAAAACCTGTAAGCTTTGTACATCAAAACTCAAATGTTCTTCTACACTTCATTAAAGGGAGCCTTCATTGTGTCTCAAAATGTATTACATAAGTGATAAATATGGTTGCATGCTGGGCAGCACCTCTCTGAATTACTTTGTAAGTAGAATGGTTTTACTGCAGACTACTTCAAGTGTGAATAAACTTTGAATTACATTGCACAGCAGTACATGAACTGAAAGAGAAGTCACCCACCAGCCGGTGTCTCATTCTATGAATATGGAGCAACAAAACAACAGATCTAGAAATGAACCACTCATGTTATATAGCTTCCACAGTTGAAGAAAAATAATTCTCTTTATGAAGGGCACTTACTAACCAAGGTCTCCTGGTCTTAACTGTCTTTCACCTTCATGAATGAAGATACACATTGCACGATACAATAAATATGTACCAAGCATTTTTTTCTGATGTGATGTCCATGTAGCAGCTACGCCATAATAATCACCACATCGTTCATTCTTCAAGTTTCTTAATTCAATTGCATCAATCATTGCTGCTTCACGTGTATATGCTTCTACTGGTATCACATTTTGAAACACGTGGAGGCACACAACACCCAATCCTGCCTTCCAGATATCTAGAATAAACCGCACTTTCTTGTCAGTTTTCTTCACAGTTTTCTCTTTCTTCCAGAAAGCAAATGCTTCATAAAGATGTGAATAAGGTCTAGAACGCATACCCTTTCCTATGTAAAAGATGGAAGACAAAAATGTTGACCATATGTGGGATTCACTCATAGAATCCACATGACATGGAAGGTTCTTAGTTATACGTGGATCCAGCAATAAGTATGTGAAAGACGATTTCAGAACACCTCCCCGCCAGCGTCGTGATGGTTCTGGTTTTGAAAACTGCTGTGTCACTTCATTTTCAAGTTTTCGATAATCTGGTAGTGATTTCTGCCAGTTAAAATCCTGTATTGTGCACTGAAGTTCAGGGCTATAGACTGAAAGAGAAGAACACATTAAGAGTTCAGATCATACAGAAACCAATGACCACATTCTGAATGCTACAAGACAGTCACCATATCCATGTGAAGGTAAGGGACAGTTCAGCTTCTTTTTTTTTCTTGAATTTTTAGGCTTCCCAAAACAGCTTTCTTAGAGTACAAAACATTTAAAACTTTCAATTTTTTGTTGCTAGTTTACTTGTTAAAGCATGAAACTGACCATTCACATCCCTCTACTGCTGAGGTTAAGAAATCAAGAATGCATGAACCTTCACCTCCACTCAACACATAAGTCTCCATAGTGCCATGCCTAATAATAAGGAAAGCGTGTATGGAGGTAAAGTTGTTCATTTTCTAACCTTTGGTTTCAACAGATACTTCGACTGGTTTCTTCTGGATCCTGAACAGCTTCCTTAGGTACAGTCTTTTTGTTGTAGGAACAATAGGCCCAGGGATGTAACCATTCTTTTTCAGCTCCCTGCGCAATGTGTCTGTATCATAATCCAGGCTGGGTGGAATTGATATATCACACCCACTAGAATGTTCTACAGGAAATACAAAAGTAATACAATATAACAGAGCATATTTCCATGCAGAAAAAGGCATGTATGGGGAACAGGAGTGGTGCATACTGGGGTCTGGTGGGGAGGCATGAGGGAAGGAGACAACTTTTAAGAACTATGATAGATGGGAGGATAATATTAACATGGATCTTCAAGAAGTGAGACAGGAAGACACAAATTGGTTTGCTCTGACTCAGGATAAGGACAGGTGGTGGGTGCTTGTGAATGTGGGATGAACCTTCAGGTTCCGTAATATGCGGGGAATTTCTGATTAAATGAGGAACTGTTAGCTTCTCAGGAAGGCCTGTGCTCAATGGAGTTATGTATATCCATTTATCCTCTTTCCTGCAATCTATTACAGTAGCATTCTGGTTGCACTCATCGCAATATGAAAGATGCATGAGAAAAGCAATATTTTGGGTGTGACAAATACAAGCATTCTTTGCCATTTATATTTCATTGTTAAACTGTCAACACAAAGGGCACACAAGTTTGTCAGAATCCCACCTAGAGACATGAACTTATTTTTCATGGCATTTTTTATGAAATGCACTCCAAACTAGAACCTGTCTGAAATAAAAATTATGGACCTTATGTACATACACCATACTGGCCTAACTATAAGGCAATCAGTTTAACGATTAAGGTGGAAAATTCACAAATGCCATATATTCAATCACTCCTTGGGTCCCTCCTGCCTTGCATTTAGTCACACATGCACAAAATGTGATTCATACGTCTGCAAGCCAGTCAATTAATATGCTGCCTTTTGAAGATGTAATGTACTGTTTTCCTTCATCATGTTAAATTTCAAATAGATTTTGTAGGACCTCATTTGGGTACATGAACCTGTGGTACAAGTAACTGTTCAAAGATGTGTTGTATTGAGGGGACAGACATTATATTCTTTATTCCATAAGTACACTAAAAACTCACGCTTGAAATGCAGTTTTTATTTTTATTATTAGATGTAACATGCAAAGTGTCACACCTTTATGTCCAGGCTGCAGTTACCTCTCTGTGCCCAAATGCTCAATAAATGAGATAACATTTTAAACCAAAATTATAAAATTTAACAACAAATGTCTTGACATGTGCACTATTATCTTGCAATGAGCCATTTTAGAGAAATTTGATAAATCCCAGCATGTCCTATGTGGAAAGACAAAGGGAGCACAAAAAATACAAGACAAAATTATGAAATAAAACACAAACAGACCTGTATCACATACTTCCTCTTGTAGCCTGGCAGAAGGTGGATGTGGGTTCATGAATTTTTGTTCCATCCTTTGAGACTGAGGATCTGAAATACTTTGAGCATGAAGTAAATAAACACTGTGCCTTAACCTTTACAGCTCGTGCGTCCTACCGTCTAGGCCGGCATTTAAATATCTCCGCGTTCCCTCAGGCTCGAAGTCCCATACACTAGGACAGCTACAGCCTCAGTCATTTAAATATTTCGCTCTCAATATATTTAGGGAGATTTCATTCATTCTTAGCACCACACTAGAAGTTTTTCCAGCTTCATGCTCTGACTGATCTACCGGTTGAGAGAAAACCACATGTATCCATTTTTTATATGAGGCTGTTTGTACACAGCCAGTAAGTTTGTAGTGGCGACCATGTATAGCTTATTTTTTTTGGCTCCATTCGGTTGGCTAGTGAATGACTTACTTTATCGTCTGGAGTACGTGACTACACACCATTTGGGTTATAGCGATATGGTGACAGGCTACAATAAACAGAACTATAGAATGGCCCCATGCATTTCTTTTCTCACACTTCTGGCTGAGTTGCAGACTCAGTGTTGAAGAGAGAGATTTTTTCATTACCAGTAACCACTTGATTGTGCTTGAGTGTGTGTTGTTATAAAATGAGCCAGCCAAGCAAAAGGCGAAGATTCCTACAGTCCAGTGAAATAGCTGAACTGTTTCTTGACATTGATAGGGGTGATGCAACAGTATCAAGCGATACCAGTTAAGTTGAGGGAGGTCCTGAAGGTGTGCCAGGGGTGTCACATACTCAACCTTAGCGCCAAACAGCCAGTAGTCCTAAGTCCAGCAGTTCAATTTCGTCCAGTACCTCTGACGAAGATGAAGCCGTTGAGAGTGGGCCAGGTGAACAGACTCAACAGGCAGTGACCCTACAATGGACATGCCCCTCTTGCCCTCAGAGCAGTGTAGCGCACACACATATAAAGGGGGCCCCAGAGGAAAGAAGGACAATGAAGCATCCCACATAAATGACGGCTCCAGTCCACTTAACGTTTTTCTTCTGTATTTTGCAGAAATTATCAGTCTGTTGGTAGTGGAGACTAACTGCTACTACCAAGATTACATAGACAGACTTGATGATGGACCCTATCCTGTACCTCACGTTACTGAAGCCGAAATGTTTGTGTTTCTGGCACTGACAATACAGATGGGACATGGTGTAAGAGACAAACTGACAGACTACTGGTCAACATTGGATCAGCTATACACACCTTTCTACGGCA
>Ga0136643_10014681_pt1 | contig 11766 bp, 2 predicted proteins | sample TergutLab28metaG_FD_96883 | JGI IMG/M metagenome (GOLD analysis project Ga0136643, IMG submission 96883) | Labiotermes labralis P1 segment gut microbial communities from Petit-Saut dam, French Guiana - Lab288 P1 (version 3) (version 3) | ecosystem: Host-associated > Arthropoda: Insects >...
GATAGATAGATAGATAGATAGATAGATAGATAGATAGATAGATAGATAGATAGATAGATAGATAGATAGATAGATAGATAGACAGATGGATAGATAGATGGATGGATGGATGGATGAATGGATGGATGGATGGATGGATGGATGGACTGACGAACGGACGGACGGATGGCTGGATGGGTGGGTGAGTGGATGGATGGATTTGTTAACTGTAATTGGGTTGACACCCGTTGGCAATAGTACAGTACACATTTACACACAAACAATACACAGAACAACACAATTAATTTGTGAAGAGTGCGGGCCATGCCCCATCTTTGCGAGTTATACCCTGGCATTTGCCTTACAAGTGAGGAAAAAGCACGGATAAACCTTAGTAAGGGTAGCCGAAGAGTGCCAGTTGGCACGATGAGAACAGAATATAGAGAACAGAGCGTACATAACAATAAGAATACATAAACAGAACAATCTAAATACATAACTTACAAAATTAAACAAAAGCATACAAAGAATAAATATACATAAACGAAACAATACAAAAACACAGTACAAACAGTACAAAACACAGTAAACACAAGTACACATATTACTAAAACTCCTACACATTACAACACCCACACATGCTTGTTAGTGAAGTATAAAAAGTTTTATTATTTTGGTCATTTGACGTGGTTTCGATGCATCCAGAAAATTTCCAAGTTTTCTTAAAAATTTACGGTAGATTATTTTCGTTTCGCATCTACATCTGGTGGGGAAACGTCAGGGGTGTCCCGCAAGGCGAGGCCAGTTACAGTAGTGCCTATTCAGGTCACAAATACAAATTAAATTTTATGTTTTTTGCACCTGCGTTTTAATAATATTATACAATATAAACCAACAAAATGCATCTTTTATAAACGAATATTTTACTTCATGATATCTGCTACATGTTTCAATCCCGAGGTGGAGGAGTGTGTTCTACCTGCAAGACTGCTTATACTGATGCATGTAAAACGTACTGTCTGGACGGGAGGAAAATCTCGTCCCCACCGGGATTCGATTCTGGACCGTCCACCCTGTAGCTCAGTCGCTATACCGACTGAGCTACGGGCTGGACGGTCCAGGATCGAATCCCAGTGGTGACGAGATTTTCCTCCCGTCCAGTCCGGTCCTGGGGCCCACCCGGCCTCCAGTAAAATGGGTACCGTGTCTTACCCGGGGGTAAAGTGCGGCCGGGGCGTGCTGCTGACCACTCACCCCCTTCTAGTGCCGCGGTCATGGAAGAGTAGAGCTATACCTCTACACACCCTCTGGGCTACACTGGGCCTGTAACGGGATCGCTTTACCTTTATATATATATATATATGTAAAACGTGCTATATGTACTGTATATAGGTACTGTATATACAATCGTCTTCCTCAAGATGAACCCTCGGATTCGGAACATGTACAAGACATCAAAAAATTAAACTATTAATTTAAAAAAAATGCATTTTGTTGGTTGATGTTGCATGAAAAATTAAATTCTTTGAACATTTTCTGTCTGATGTTACTGGACAAGGTCTGCTGGAATTCTGTGGTAGATTGAAGGACTTCGCATTTATAATGGCCATTAATATATTCCGTGTGAAATGGAGAACTGAAAGGTCAAAGGTCAAAAACTAACTGGTTGTGTCGAGTCTGTGGTTGCAGATTCTTGCAGTTTATTGTCTTGTAAAAATGGGTGCAGATTTTAATGAGTGATATGAGGACTGCCTTGAAGAACACGTGCCTTCCGTCACGTTAACCTTTTAAAGACTAAACGTAATCCGCTTTATATAAGGAATCAGTCCGTACCGCGCTGTAAACACTTTCCACCACGGTTATAAAAACCAATCAGTTTATGATGTATACAGCAAAAGTCGCTGTCTGTTCTGAGATCCGTACAAAACACTCAACGCAAAGCGAACACCATGTACAATTTTTGGATATTACACCTGGTGGTATATATAGAAACCGCTAGGCTGTAGAAGGTTAATGTGATTATTACATTAATGTAATTCTTTAGTCGGTATAGTTAAGGTCTGTTTATAGGATTCTCCACCGCCTGAAGAGTTGGGATTTTTCTAAATTCTTGGAAACTTCAAGCAAATCGTCTGGCTGACTGGAGACAATTCCGCGTGGCATTACAAAATCAGGCTGGGGGCAACAGCGTTCGCGTTCCGGTAATAACATAAACCGAAAAGCAAGTCTAACTTGGCAACATGTCGCTAGTACTTCGGACGTAAGTGTAGCTAACGAAAATGGAAGTTTACCTTATGAAATGGCTGATCGGCCTTACTCCAGTTCTGCATAGAAGCAGGCGCCAGGGTCTATTAATTTCTTGTCCGCTTTGCTGGATATAATATCCATGCCACACGTGGTGACCTTACTGTCCATGACGTCATGCTAGCCATGATGTTGATCAAACGTGGTGACCAGAATATTCTGTTGATATGCTGCAATATCCAGAACGTAATTACATGTGAACCAAGTGTCGGTCCGCGTCGGAAGTCCCTGCGGCCTCGCGTTGACGAATGTCACTCTGACCACCAGGCGCCGTATCACGCAGAACAAAATCCTCGTACCTGTAGCGTGCATCAGTGTTTAAGGTGCTGTGCTACAATTCGGAAGGTCGCTGGTTCGATTCCAGCTGGTGTCATTGGAATTTTTCATCGACATAAAATCCTTCCTATCGCACTATTGCCCTGAGGTCGACTCAGCCTCTAACAGAAATGAGTACCAGGAGCATTTCCTGGAGGTAAAGGCGGCCGGTGCGTAAGGCTGACAACCTTACCACCATCCTGTGCCTTTGTCATGAAATCTGGGAACCTTAACTTCCTGGAACCCTCTGGGCCACTCCAGGCCTGTAACGGGACCGCTTTACCTTTACCCCTGCAAATTAATTTAGTTTGACGTTCTCTGTAACATCCTTGAAAGAACACTTCCCTGAAGATGACCACAATAGGTGGTCGAAGAAAATTTATAACAAATTGAATTTAGAAAGCTGTATGCACTTGCTGGTCGTATTTTTCATAATAGAGAAGACTCATTTGGATTTTTGTGGGATGGAGGAACTGCACATTCAGTCCAGTCCTAGTTGTAAGACCGTATCAACAGCGGCTGTCCATACGGAAAGGCTTTTCTTTTAAATAAGCTTATTCCTTTCCGTGTTTTACTTACATTTTCCCTGTACAAAATGTCGCATTATACTTCTTCGTATTCATAAAGTATTTCCACTAAACGCGTTACCGCTGCGAAGCGAACTGGAACGGTCGAAATCATGGGCCTGCCTGCATTTTGTGGCAAATTGTCATACCCGTTATTGTGGGCTGTTTCGAGGATCGAGCGTGGGGGGGGGGGATACAGCAAGATATGTACTTAACTAATTAAACTACTTTCCTTTTTTTTTTGTAATAATCCTACACACACAATTTAAAAAAAATGTGGGGGAACCGTATAATACAAACTGGCAGGTCGCTGGTTCGAGACCCATGGCTTAACTTTTCGGTTCCGTATATCAGGCTACTGTGGTACCGCGGTAGCACAGTGGTTAAGGTGCTGTACTACAAATCGGAAGTTCACTGGTTCGATTCCAAATGGTGTCAATGGAATTTTCATTGAAATAATCCTTCCGATCGCACTATAGAGCTGGGGTGGAATCAGCCTGTAACAGAAATGAGTAACAGGAGCATTTCCTGGGGGTAAAGGCGGCCGGTGCGTAAGGCTGACAACCTTACCACCATCCTGTGCCGTTGTCATGAAATCTGGGAGTATTAACTTCCTGGAAACCTCTGGGACACTCCAGGCCTGTAACGGGACTGCTTTACCTATATATTAGGCTACACCATTCAGTCATTGGATATCTCACTGATTTTTAAGCAGGGTCTCCCGAATTCCTGTAGAAAGATGTGGTGCTGGTGCATTTAATGCGACTTATAACCTTTTTGTTCTCACCTCTTGCTATTCACCGTCACCACACACTCATTATCTCACTCGACGTAACATAAAACTCACGCGAAATTCGAAGTTTCCACGTAGGATTTCTTTTTAACTTTGGGTCTTCTTGGATGTTACTTGGTGTGGCTAGGTTAGTGTCTCTCGACGCTTAGCAAGGAAACCTTAAAAATGAAGACAGTACTTTCCTTCAAAATGTCAGGAAAAGTGAATCTAGAGACATGAGTTCACAGTCCAGAAGACCTGAATCTTCATTGAATTATCGCTTGATATAGCGTCTGAAAATAAGTAACTTCACTTTATCCGTACACTAAAAACCAACAGGGTGCACGATTTACTTTCAATTTGTTTCAATAATTAACCTCTACATGTTTCGAGCAGGCTTACTCTTCATTATCAGGAAGTACTACTGTGTATACGTACAGCAATTGGTATATGCGCTATGTACAGGGTTATTCAAAATGATTGTCTGGGTTTTAACAACTTGTCATACACAATACACTTGAGATAGGAGTGTATTTATTTTTTTATTTAATAGAACAACACTCCAAGTGTTTGTTACATACCTTACATGTGCTCTATATGTGCACCCATTGTGATTCTACAAACATCAACACGATAATCGATAATCACCGCTGACATGCTACAGACAGTTTAGAACGAACTCGATTATCGTGTTGATGTTTGTAGAATCACAAAGGGTGCACATATAGAGCACCTGTAAGGTATGTAACAAAAACTTGGAGTGTTGTTCTATTAAATAAAAAAATAAATACACTCCTATCTCAAGTGTATTGTGTATGACAAGTTGTTAAAAACCCGACAATCATTTTTAATAACTCTGTAGAATCACAAAGGGTGCACATATAGAGCACCTGTAAGGTATGTAACAAAAACTTGGAGTGTTGTTCTATTAAATAAAAAAACACATATACTGCTATCTCAAGTGTATTGTGTATGACAGGTTGTTAAAACCCCGACAGTCATTTCAAATAACCCTGTATATCATAATATTAAAGTGCATTTATACACTTTTGGATCTGATTAATACACCTAAGTTGGAACGTATTAAAAGTACTGGTCAGTTTTTAGGCAGAATTAAAATTTACGTGCCAAAATATCGTTCGTAGGCCTAAACCCCCCTACTCTACTCTACTCCCGCCACGCGCAACATTTTTGTCCCCATCGCCATCTCCACATCGGCTTTGGAGCCCCTAACATACCCGATGGCCTCTTTCAGCGGAGGAAAGGTGCCTCTTCGCCGTTCGTCTTATTTCCCTGTTGCCGCACATTTCCACAGTGACGTCATCCCCTAATCTCCCATAGAATGGCAGAAATAAGAACGTGATGGAAATAAGATGATGAGAGAAGACGTTAAATTTGGCTCTCCTGCTAGGATTGCAATTGCTTGTTTTGTCAAAAATTCCAACGTAAGGTTTAGGAATTGAAAGTGAAACTGAAATCCGTGAGGTTTCCTGTCGGTATATAATTTCTGCCCACGTTCTATGCTGTATTCTTCGGCACCATAAGATGAATTTTTCTCCATTACCAGTGTAATGGTAACACGCGGTGGCGCAGCTGGTAGAGGCACTGCGCTCCTAGCCGGAGGTCGCGGGTTTGATTCATTGATATAATCCTTCCATCCACACTTTGGCCCTGGGTTTTGACCCGGCTGCTAACAGAAATGAGTACCAGGAATATTTCCTGAAGTGTAAAGGCGGCCGGTGCGTTGGGCTCACAACCTTACCACATTCATATGCCGATTGTCTTGAAATCTGGGAGCCTTAGTCTTCTGGAACCCTCAGGGGCCTGTCCAGGCCTGTTAAGGGATTGCTTGTACCAATATAATGTTTGGTTTGCCATGATCCTTAAGAAAAAAGCGTGACCCACTGCAAGGAGAGTTTATAGTTAACACGATGCAGGTGTTAAAAGCCCAAGCCATGGCCCTTTCTCTGCAGCGCGTACAGAAGCAATGCCAGGGGCTTGTGTTTTGCTGATAATTCTTGAGGCATCACTCTTTTCATGCGTCTGAACACGCCTGCTGACGGAAAATAATCAGGACAGACTGAAGTCTTTCTGCACTGAACGTCTGTAAGTTGGTGGTTATAGTGGAAAATAATTAGTTCTCTTCTCAAACCTGAGAGGTCGACCCATTTAAATGCCTACAAAGAACCTTTATATTGAATTTCCCTTTCAATCAGGGAAGCTTTTAACTCCGTGTGAGGGGATTTGCAACCTACCGCAGTTTAGTGCTTTGTTTTCGCTTTATCGATCTCGAAGCAGTGCAGTGAATCATGAACTGCCTCGTGTTTCCTCTCTTATTCACGAGTCGCGGTGTTTCTTTATAATGGAACAAAATTAATTAATAGTTATTAATTAACGTGTCTTTGGCGTAATTAGTAACATAGTGTATTTGAAGGAATAATTTCAGGGTGTGGGTCCGGTAGCTCAGTCGGTATAGCGAATGACTACGGGCTGGACGGTCCGGGATCGAATCCCGATGGGGACGAGATTTTCACCCCTTCCAGACCGACCCTAGGGCCCACCCAGCCTCGTGTAAAATGGGTACCGGGTCTTTCCCGGGGGTAGATGCGGCCGGGGCGTGAGGCTGACCCCCACCCCCATCTAGTGCCGAGATCCTAGAAAGAGTAGAGCTATACCTCTACTCACCCTAAGGGCCTTTGTGGTCTATAAAAAGGGTGAAAAACCTACCTAGATTTCAGGGTTAGATAATTCATATCGTATCTTACTGGGGCTCCGATATCATTATTTATTTATTTATTGCAATTTCAATTATTTTGAATTCATAGATTCATTAAATTTCGGCATATAAAATAAAACTTTATTCACATATTTGATATTAGTAAAGTTCCTTTTTTCCTTACATTTTGTAGCTTATTGAGACCGACAGCTAAGATTCGAATCAACTCAGTATGCTCTACAGCTACGTAGCAAAGTGTATCCGACTGTACTCATTCATTCATTCCATTGGCACGTGCAGAATGCGACGATTCCTTGCCGTTCTCAGGTGCTTCTTCTATTCCTCTCTGTTATATACTTTTTCCTTCCAACCTTCTCCACCATATACTCTTCCATCCTCTCTCACCTCATCTTGCCATCTATTTCTTGGTCTACCTCTCAATCTTGTTGTTCCAAAATTAATACCCTTTCGGGATTTCTATTTCCTTCCATTCTCTGTACATCCCCAAATCAACGTAATCTATTTAACCTTACTGTCTCTATTATGGTAGGATTTTTAACCCTTGAATAAATTTCTTTATTGGTTAATATCCTCCAAATGTATTACTAAAAATTAATTCTGTCAGAAAGTCCTAAAATTTTGATGGGTGGGGGGTGGGGGGGCATGCTCGTTATCGTCAAATATGTCGTAGTTTTAATATATAACTGAATTCACACATAAAGCTTGATTTTGTGATTTTACTTTTGTTCTGGAAACATTTATTGTATATCAAGTACGGGAGTTTATAGAATGAAGATTGGTCCTATTACTAATGCTCTTTGAATACCGCTGCGGATCGAACTGAATTTTTTATAGAAATTAAAGTAATTTGCCCCTCTGAGTTAAGAAAAAGAATATGAATTTTTTCCCGTCTTATGAACTGTTCTTGTAATAGGAAATATGTGGGTTCTACAAATTGAAATTAATAACAAATTATAAGAATAATTTAGTGCTTGTTCCGTGAAATGTGTTAATTTCTTGTGTTAGTTAAAAACTCAAAGTGTTGTGTAACTTTTAGATGTCTATTATCGTCTGCAAGACTATTATAAGAAAACAGATTTGTTAGTGGTATTTTATCCGGAAATTTGTCATAATAAGTAAGCAATCTTCATGTTTGTACCGTGCATCAATGGGGATTAAAACACTTTATTATCCAACAGATGCATAAGAATAAGTCAGAAATCGAAGAATTGGCGATTTCAACAGTACGGTATATTATACTTTGTCTCTATTATTTTCATCTGCGTCGTCGAAGAAAAAGTAAGCAAACGTGTCGGTGGTGAGACAAAATCGCAAAACCCCGGGCAAGCACACTGGTCAATGAAGGCAGATTAGCATATTGCACATATTCTGTCCTCTTTGCGGCTGGAAGCGTCGTGGTTTGGTGACCAGATACATTTCAGCTTCGTCTCAAATAATTTATTTTGCTGTACTCGACGTTGGCTTTTAGTTTGACAATAGCCTGACATCTGATGACGTAAACATATGTGCTAGTGGCCGGGTAAGTGCCACTATTCCTCGCCACAGAATGCGCCGTCAATGGAATATGAATTTGCTGGAACTCGGTTTTCCAGGAACTCAGTAAATTTTCTAAAATTTGCATGGGCATTCGTTGGAGAAGGGTGACTAACGGACAATATGGTGCAAACAGACGGAACGAAGCGGCTAATACGGTGCAAACAAAAGGGAAGAAGCAGATAATACGTTGTAGACTGCACTAAGCGGCTAATCGGTGCAAACAGACCGGACAATGAGACTAATACAGTAAAACAGACGGGACACAGCAGCTAATACAGTGCAAACAGACGGAACGAAGCGGCTAATACAGTGCAAACGGATGGAACGAAGCGGCTAATACGGTGCAAAAGGACGGCACAAAGCGGCTACTACGGTTCAGACAGAACGAAGCGGCTAATAGGGTGGAAACAGGCGGCACGAAGCAGCTAATACGGGGCAAAATGACAGAAAGAAGCGGTTAATAAAGTGCAAAGAGACGGAACGAAGCGATTAATAAAGTGCAAAGAGACGGAACGAAGCGGTTAATAAGGTGCAAATGCGATACGAGGAGGCTAATACGGTGCAAACAGACGGAATGAAGCGGCTATTACGGTGCAAACAAAAGGGAAGAAGCAGATAATACGGCGTAGACTGAACTAAGCGGCTAATCGGTGCAAACAGACCGGACAATGAGACTAATACAGTAAAAACAGACGGGACGCAGCAGCTAATACGGTGCAAAGAGATTGAAAGAAGCGGCTACTACGGTGCAAACAAGACAGAACGAAGCGGCTAATAGGGTGGAAACAAGCGGCAAGAAGCAGCTAATACGGGGCAAAATGACGGAACGAAGCGGTTAATAAAGTGCAAAGAGACGGAACGAAGCGGTTAATAAGGTGCAAACGCGATACGAGGCGGCTAATACGGTGCAAACAGACGGAACGAAGCATCTAATAAGGTTCAAACACGATACGATGCGGCTAATACGATGCAAACAGACGGAATGAAGCGGCTATTACGGTGCAGACGATTCCTCACAATTACTCGTCCATGTCTGCTTTAGATTAATTGATAAAAGCGACAACTTATCTTACAATTCTGTGTTATAATAAACATCCTGTAGGTGTGTCACGGTACAGACGGTAGGTCGCCTGCCCCTCGCCACGGAGACCCGGGTTCAATACCACTCCAATCAATATGGGATTTGTGGTGAACAGCTTGGCTCTGGGAAAGCCTTTTCTCCTAGCACTTCGGTCTTCCCTTCAGTATCGTACCACGAATCGTCCACACTCATTCAGTCATCACCAACGCCACGTACAATAAGCAACCTAGAGCGCAGTTTGGCTCTTAGGGCCCGACTGAGTAATTTTGGAGTGCATCTGTTGCCTGGAGTTGGGGACCGACCGTCTCCCATAAGCATAATGTTTGCTCTGTGTCGTCGTGTTTTTCATGCCTTTGTGCGTTTGTAAGTATGCTGTACCAATAACAAACAAGTGCTACTTATGTGTCTTGTGTGTTTGTAACAATTTAGGGTACATGTTTCGACTTTTCTTATATAGACAGTTATTAGGATTATACAAGAAACCGAAAGATATAACTAAAAGCATTACCTATTTTTATTGTTACACCGTGCATGTTGTCGAGTTACTCAATTATTACACCAACCACTGCACATATATAAAATTTCTAAAATTTACACATTAAAACATTAAAAACGCTCCGACATGTTTCGGTCTTAAGACCATCATCAGGGAGTTATATATTCCTAGCTAAAGTCACACTAGAAATAGTCACAGATTTCTTCCGTTGTACAAGTTGGGTGTTGTGGCAGCATGCTGCTACAACACCCAACTTGTACAACGGAAGAAATCCGTGACTATTTCTAATGTGACCAATATGTGTAGCAGGATACTGGAGGAGCAGAACAAATGAAGAAGTGAGGCAATTATATGGAGAATTGGACATAGTAACAGAAATAAAAAAGGAAGAGACATAGTAGCAGAAATAAAAAAAGGAAGATTGAGATGGCTGGGACATTTGGATAGGATGAGTGAGGAAAGGGTGGTAAAGAGGTTATATCAGAACTCTCCAGAAGGAAGTAGGAGTGTAGGAAAACCAAGTTTAAGGTGGATGGACGACATGAGGGAGGACTTGAGGAGGATGAGTGTCACAAACTGGAGGATACGTGCACACAGAAGAGACAACTGGAAGATTGTCGTGAAGGAGGCCAAGGTCCTAAAAGGACTATAGAGCCATGAAGTAGTAGTAGTATTTCTAGTGTGACTTTAGCAAGGAATATATAGCTCCCTGATTATGGTCTTAGGATCGAAACATGTCGGAGCGTTTTTAATGTTTTAATCTGTAAATTTTATAAATTTTTTATATGTGCAGTGGTTGGTGTAAAAATTGAGTAATATAGCTAAGACTTTGATAAATACACAAGTTGTGTATGACTGTTATTGTTATAGTTTATTAAATGTTATTATCTTTATTATTTTACCTTAAAATAGAGATCAAGTGCAAGTTTAACAAATCAAATGGTTTTAATTGTAATGTGTCATTTGAGAGTCTGACAGCTTTTCTCAAAAGCCTGACGTTAGCTGATTTGAAGGATTTGTTTAAAACCGATTAACCAATACAAGTGGTTCCCTGTCACCACGGCATGGTGCGTCCTCAGGTTACGGATGGAGGAATGGCCCCCAATATGGAGGGTAGGTGCGAAAATATTGAACAAGTAGTCGTGTACAGCCGACGAGGGGTGGTCCTCCAACTTGGGGGCTGGGCAGGGCGCTGAAAGCTCCTCACCGTAAAAACTTACAATGTTATGAAACATATCGACAGGCCTCGGACTTTTACTGATCCTATGAGCCCTTTCAGTATTCTGGCTTATATAACCAAGTTAGGAAATGAACGCAGAACGTAAAACTCAGCTACATTTGCTGTGTTTTTGTCACTAGACGTAATATTCTTGAATATATTCTAGGGGAAAAAAAACATCGAGTGTTTTAATACACAATAAGAGTTTCTTGTTTGTTAGCAGCTCATTTACGATCGATAATCGAGATGTACTAACCGATAAAGTCGATATGCGTCTAGAAAGCTCTGAAAATAACTTGTACATAGAAGTAAGATGTCATTGTATTAGCTTAATTGGCGGTGACGAAGGACTTACTGAATGACTTGTGTCTAAGCTGTATCTACCCTAACAATTTTGTCGGTATAAGATAATAATATAATGACTCGGGTTTGCAAAATCGTTTTATATAATATTACATTGTAAACTGTTGTAAGTTTACATTCTGGATGTGACCCTTTTCAGCCCGTACGTACATTTTCAGCAAAGTATACATATAAATACGTATGTACCACCTGTATATCGGTGAACAAATCCCGGAGGCCTTCTCTTCGTGGCCAATAAATTCTGTTCGGTGGCTCCTAATATTTGGGTCCTCTGTATGTATATATATATATATATATATATATATATATATATATATATATACACACACACACACACATATATATATATTTTTTTTTATGTCACCCCTCTGTTTAATAGAATTTTTAGGTGTGTTCTA
>Ga0136643_10014682_pt1 | contig 11766 bp, 8 predicted proteins | sample TergutLab28metaG_FD_96883 | JGI IMG/M metagenome (GOLD analysis project Ga0136643, IMG submission 96883) | Labiotermes labralis P1 segment gut microbial communities from Petit-Saut dam, French Guiana - Lab288 P1 (version 3) (version 3) | ecosystem: Host-associated > Arthropoda: Insects >...
GGGTGCTGTGACACCCGAAACATGTAGAGTGACTTTGCAGTAAATAAATATCTGCATACTGTTGCATCTGGTTGGATTTTTATTAACATTGAATTAAGATGCACGGAACCATGAGCTTAAAATGATTACTGAATTAAACTTCATTTTTTGGACTGTGTCCATCGTCTAATTTCTTCAAGAAGTACGAAGTTTCGGAAACCAGCTCTACTACCGTCTTCATGCAATGGAAGCCTTTAATCTGGTAGACCCATTAGATAGAACGGACCACTTATATAGAGTTCTATTTGAGGGGTCCACCACAGAAGGTGTTTCCTTGTGTGAAGATGAAAAGAGAGCCGGCTCCCGAAACGCCATGCTTCATTAAAAAATCAGAAGATAAGCAAAGTCCCCCCCCCCCGCTCAATAAGATTATTTGAACAGAAATACTTCTGTAAATATGTATGCTGTATTATAAAAAGTCATACTTATATCGCTGGATAAATGTGTGATATTGGGAGAGGAATGGTAGCAATAAAAATTTCTTCCGTGCTTAATTACGCACCGCGCGTTGAATAAATCCCACGCTTCTACGAAGAAAAGGGCGCACAACTGCGCGAACTTTTCCTTATCAAGTTCGCTGAAGCGGGAGATGAAACTGTTTATTTGTATTCGATAAGGAACTTAGCTGGGATTCAGACATTACTGGATCAGAACACATTTAGTGCACATTAAGTTGGTACTGAAACTAAATACCACAGGATGCACGGTACCTACACTATTGACATACTGAGCCAGTCTTGCCACAATTTATTCAGTCGCCACCGGTAAATTCTGGTATAATATTGCAAATTAGGTTACCACTCTTTTCCTCCATATCCTGATCAGTTCATTATGCAACAACACCCGATCATTCAACTTTGTGATATCAAGACTTGTATACTTATATGCATATATATATAAACAGTGCAGTTTCGATTGCCTGGGCGTGAATACCGGGTTCATGGAACTGAGAAACACTGATAATTCAAAACATGTATTCTACTGAAACACGAACAAAAATAAAAATGTAATTTATGCGTTATACACTAATACATACATAAGTATGTTAAGCTTATTGTTTTTATAAACGGTCCGGGAATTTTGTTTTGTATTCAGGATTTTTTTTCGAGCTCTCGCCGCCAAATCATATTCATTAGCAACTTAAGATCTTGTTCGGATAATATGCAAACCGGTTAATCCGCGCAGGGATAATCTAGAATATACTGTATAGCCTTCCATTCTCCACCTCGACTGTAGTCAGCTTCATGCTCAACCCACTTTACTTTTTAACAACAGGCTTCAGTTCGAGACCACGTAGCATAAAAACATATCGGATGGAGTCGAACCCGATCTTGCAGCCCGTAACTTGAGACATAATGTTCAAGCCATTAAGGATAAAATGCATTTCTAGAATTTTATGTTTTGACACGAGTTACTGCAACTGAGGGAAAGGGGGCATCTCTTCAATCATCCCAAAGTGTTTGGTTTTGAAATAACACTATTTTATTCATCTTCATCAATTTTGTTTTACGGAGTCTTTCAGCGGCCTGCTCTTTTTTTTTATCTAACGCGATAGAACATCCAATTCTCATCACAGTAATCCTGCGAGGTAATCGAAATGGGCTCGCATTTGGAAAAGTGTTTGGCGTGGTGCCATCGATGGAAAAAAAAACATCATCCTGCAGTATCACTAAGATGCTATGAGCAATGAACCAACGCGCAGACTTATTTCGCAGTTTACCTTTGCATTCTGACAGAACAAAACCAACACAGCATAAATTTTCCACCTATAAAAGCTGTAAAAACCATCTTTTAGAAGGAAACAATTTTCATGTTTCATCCCCTAAAGTAGGGTGGCCCATCTGCGTGCAATCATCACATCTTATGGCCCCAAGAATATTCATCTAGGGAGCCATAAAACTGAGCACTGTTAGAGAGATTGTGATATGCATGGCAGTCTTAACAATTCTAATCTCATTTACTAAGATATAATAATCACATTAGCGTGAATTTTCCCTTAGTCGTCATCATCCGAAATTAGATATTTAAGTCTCCCTTTATTGCAGGGTTGACGGTCGTATTTAAAATAATCTGTTAAATTTTATCGTCTGGGTTTGATTAATTTCAAATCCATGTTTCTGCAGTACTGGAAAGAAATTTTAACCCTTGATGTCTGTATTAATTTTTGAAGAGGCAAATTTACTGTTAAACACAATTCGCATTGGAAAATAAATCTGCGGCGTTTCCTATTAAAACCCCACCACTGTGTTGCCGTAATAGACGGGCTAAAGTTAGACGTCAGGTTAGTCTCTCTCTGCTAACCATGTCCCCTTGTGAACAAAACGGGAGTGGTTGGGTTATAATGGAAATATCTTAGAGCTGTCCCATTGCAAACCTACTATATTAAAAGCATAACATCAGAAATGGGGAACCTTCCAAGCTTCATAATATATGAATATTTACATAGAGATATATAAATTTTTTCCAACGTGCAACAGCCCCTAGTAGGCCAGAGCCTTCTCTTTATCGAGGTGTCACGATCACGCTCATTTAGACACATCAAATTCGGTAGGACACTTCTCGGCGAGTTATCAGCCTGACGCAGATATCTCCACCTCATAACACACAACACTCACAAGACACAGATATCTATGCCTCCGGAGGGATTCGAACCTGCAATCCCAGCAAACGAGTGGCCGCAGACCCACGCATTAGACCGCGCGGCCATTGAGATCGGCAATGACGTCATAAGTTTTAAATATTCCTACCAAGATTAAATTATTATATGTGCCTGTGAAGTGTAGAACACGTGTCCAAGAGACCACCACACTGAAGAGATTCCTAACACACTGCTACAGAGTAACAGTTATGCTTAGTGTTAGGGACACGTGAATTGTGCGTCATGCAGCATTGTAGGCGGGTAATCGATTATAAACGAATTAAATTAAAACACTGAAATGTGTACAGCAGAAGAAACAAGAATCCTGGAGAGGGGCAGTAAAGAATACAACTTGGCAGGTGATATATTCTGGACAAACAATGGAAGAAGAAGAAGAAGAAGAAGAAGAAGAAGAAGAAGAAGAAGAAGAGGAAGAGACGTGTACAAAATATTGGTAAGGAATAAGAGAAGAATTCTTTGAAGAAGCATACGATTACACTGAAGGATAATGTTAAATTATATTTCATTGAAATGCTTTTCTAATATACGAACGGACTGAATATGCTTTACAGTGGTTGGCATTTTACAGGCATTGTTCAATCATGTTTAGCAGGACTGTTAATGATCATGTCACGTCGTGTTGGGTAACAAATTTTGTAATTATAAAACGTTCATCGCCAGGCAATAAAATATGAATGACTTTTGTGTTAATGTAAGGAAAAAGATGGCTAAGTTACTACATAACATTCAGAAACTTTCAATCTTCAATTTAAGACCAACTCCCTTCTTTCCCAAAGTGGGAACAATTGGAAAGCCACATATAAATGCATGTATTTAAAAGGCATGAGATTAATTCGAAGGATCTACAGCTACTCTAAACAGTACACAGAAGAGTACCTCCCAGAAACAACAGTAACGACAGAAAATGGGAGAAATAATATTTCCATACAAAGGGTCGGGCACATGGAACCTGATCTTATTCGTCTAGATCGAGACTCGGTCTTGTAACTGAATACGTTTATCGCAAAGACGGGTAATGCTCACGTAATAGAGCAAAAGTATTTGAAGGCAGAAAACTTTCGCTAACTGAAATGTATGTTTAAGTACCAAACATTTGGGTTCTAAATTATTATTTACCATTGCCATATAAATGACACAAAAAACTCTGACAATATTTTGCTGTTGGAAACAGAGCAAAACAATAAAATCATTGTTAATAAAAATCCAACCAGATGCAACAGTATGCAGATATTTACTTACTGCAAAGTCATTCTACACGATTCGGGTGTCACAGCACCCATCATCAGGAGTACTAAAACCTGTAACCGCAGCCTCCGGTACAGGTCATAATACTGGTACAGCTACTTCCCTCCAACGTGGCCCGATCGGGCCACGTTGGAGGGAAGTTAGGCGAGTTGGCAAAATTGAGGAAAGCGACTATTATCTTCGTCACGTCTGTGTCCCTGTTCGTCTGTCTGTCCCCAAGGAACAACTCGGCTCCCACTTGACGAATGTTAATGAAATGTTTTATTTGGGCATTTTTCGAAAATTTGTCTCCAAAGTTCAAGTTTTATTAAAAACTGTTAAGAGTAACGTGTACTTTAGATGTAAACCTGTGTATAGTTATGGTAGTATCTCACTCAGTTCTTCTTAGAAGGGAAATTGTTTGACAAATATTGCAGAGAACATCAAAACACATATTTTATGTTAAATACATTTTTCCGAATATCGTGCCGTTTATGAGATAGCGTGGGAAAATATGGCACGGGCCTGACAAGCCACAGGTGACAATAAAATATGGCGTACGCGCACTGCATGCTGGGTGAATAACTCTATAGACACACATTAAGAAACCATAATAGTTGTTTTTCCCATTGCAGCATCGGTTACGTACGAATTCTGAAAGTTTAGCATCTACTCCCGAAATACAAAATTGATGTATCAGCGTCATTGAATGACTGAAGGTGCAACTAACAAAAACAGCTACAGTCATATTTCTCCCAAATGTGTCCCGATCTTCAAATTTATGGGTTTGTGTGAGGGTTTAAAGAAAGCATGTATTTCAGTTATTGAATTAGTTCAAAGAACAATAAGGAAACTTACCGTTACGTCACTTCAGTTTCACTACTTCCGCAACAAACGCCATTAAAACTTTCTAGACAGCAAACCAGTAACCCGCGCCACGGCCTTGAACAAAATACTGCAAGAAGCATCGGCTGCCCTGTCGCCAGGGTCACAGTGCTGCCGTTGTGCGGTCACCGAAGAAGACACACAGGCCGAATTCCTCCCCGTCTTCCTCAAGCTGCTGCAGGTCTTTCTTTTCAGCCACCTGGCTACTGCCTATCATAACAACGTACAATAGCTTTCGGCGGACAAGTTCCTTGGCTGGGCTGACACACTAGTCAGGCGGGGAGTCAAATGGAGCACTGTATTGGGCTCCATTGTGTGACCTCGTCATGACGTGTTTTTGACTGTTGCATGGTGACAGTGAAGTAACTCTTATGGGCGATCTACTGAGTCCTTCCGAGGCACAGTACCACTAGCCATAGATATTCCCATGAAAAGAGATTATACTGTAAGTTTTCTTTTCTAAATTTAATCATAACATTTCATCTGATCAGTCATGTTCAGTTTGAACGCACATTGCTATCACAATCAGAGTTACCGTTTTGTTATACAGAGACGTTCAGAACACGAACAGTTTATTGTCAATAAATGTGTAAATGTGTAACGAGATGAGCGATACGACGCTGTAAGGAAAGTTTGAAATTCAGGCCTGGTACGATAAAAATGCGACGCTAAGTGACGTTACAAGAAACGTAACATAAGCCTGCGAACGTACGTACTTTCGCCTCGGCTGTTACAAACAGCCAGCGGACACTATGGAAGTTCATTCATGCATCAACTCACACGGTTTATGCACAATAACAAGTTTTACACCGGCCCACATCATCGTGTTCTTTTCCTTGGGAGCTTTATCCTTCAACACCGAAGACGTAACCAGTATGTTCCTCCGAAATTCCAGTATCCGTCTACAAGACTACACGGTGTTTAAACCCGGAATATCATAATCTGAACATTCACCTGAAAACTTATAGAATAGAGGGCTATATGTTGCGATCACCAACTATCATCAAACCGCCTTGTTCGTAGGGTAACTGTTTGAGGGTTAAGAAACAAATGAAGCGGTTGCCGCGTCTGATTTGCATACCGTATATCGGCCTCCGTGTACATAGACTCTCTTGGCGTCTCTCTAAGGGCTGATAATGTGTTTTCTCCCTTGTGCTGCCTGCTTTAGCGGCACAGCGATTTATCTTCGGCGACTGCTTTTACACATTACCGGAATTCAGTAAATATGTCGAAAAGCTAGCGGTCCTGTACAATGTACAAACTTACACAATTCAATGACAGAGTTGTGTTATTATTGCTGTCAATATAACTCCTACACGAATCAGGTGACCGCGCAGTCTAAGGCGTACGTCTGCAGCCACTCGATTGGTGGTATTGCGGGTTCGAATCAGGCTCAGGGCATGGATGTTCATCTCTCGTGTTTGCTGTGTTGTGTACGTAGCGGCCTCTGCGACGGGCTGATCATCCTTTCAGAGGAGTCCCATCATCTCTGTGTGTGTATGTGATCTATAAATCTCAACAATGGACCTCCTAGCCACAAGTTGGGTTGTTGCACCGCAGAAAAATATTAATATTTCATTACGGCACAAGATATTTTGAGACTCGTTAATATTGTCAAAGGGTCTGCTGATGAAAATTACACTTCTCAATTTTTGAAGTGGTGACAACAATTAGAGCAACAGCCTTGTCGGGCGGCCCGAGAAGCCAGGAATAAAAATATGTATGTATATATATATATGTATATATGTGTGTGTGCAATAAAAACACATGAATCGGTTTATCCAATGTACTGTTTTAAAGACTTAAGGAAATGAAAGTAAATATGTATGTTTAAAATTATCACGTAAATTATTTTTTCGTGACCCAATCAGAATGTTTTAAACATTAAAATTTGGGTTGCGACCCGGAGGTTGAGAAACACCTATCTGATGGCTGAGCCTGAGTGTGTCTTCTTTCTCTGTTTTACCTAAGGCCGGAGACAGAGAAACAAAGTAAAAAACTCCGTGTTCTGAAACACCTAATATTCTACTCAGGTTACAAAAGAAGTCCAACTGGAGCACTCTATTAATAACTGCTTAAGTCCTTTGAAATATAATGTTTAAAAATTACACCAAAATTATATTTGTTGTTGTTCCTTGCAAGAGACATAGTGCGTCGACGTTGTGCAGTTGTTTGCCCTTTTACCTTCTCATGTTTTTAATATAGTAAGACAAACATTTTGGGCGCGTTCGCAAAATTACGAAAAGCGACTATTAGCTTCGTCATGTCAGTCCGTCTGTCCGAAGGTTCGCATGAAACAATTCGCCTCCCACTGGACGGAGTTTTACGAAATTTGATATTTGAATATTAAAATATTAGAATACATGTGTCGAAAATATTCAAGTTTCTTTAAAATCGGACAACAATAACAATGATGCACGGTCACACACACATCAAAGAATAACAGTCCTTTACATGAAGACCAACACATATTTTAATCATATTTCGTTCAATATTCCTTAGAATGAAAAATGTTTCGGGCAAAAGTTGTAGAGAAAATCAAAACACATTTTATGTTCAAAAACTTCTTTCGAAAATCGTGCCTTTTTTTGGAGATAATGTGCAAAAATAAAGTAGAGCCGTGCAGGCCAAATATGGCAATATGCCGTATGTGAATTGCATGCTGGATACTTAAGGCTACATATATACACTTAAAGTACGTAACACTTACTGCTTTCCCACTGCAACAATGGTTACAGGAAAGCGTCTCTATGTTACGTTACACGTACAGTGTCTGTCTTATTACTATTTCACTTTAACACCAGAGGTCACTCGAATAGTGGCTGGTCATATCTTAAATGCTCAGTCGGCAGCTTCTCACCACGCAGGCACGGATTTGATCCTACAGCAGCCTACATAACTTTTATGGCAAACAATTTGTCATTGGGACATCAGTATTTTGGTTTGGACTTTTTTGTCATTCCATTGGCTTTTCATATTCATTTTCCTACCATAATATGGATATAAAACGGACTGATTAGAGGCAGATTAGATTAGATTAGATTAGTAACTGGGTTCGAGCATTTGCGCTCCCGATGCACTTAGGCCTTTAAACAACCCTTTGTGCCCCATACCCTGATAGTAGGTCAAGGAAACCTCTTCTTTTACTAAAGTCCCAATAGTCCCCAGACTTAGACTCTTAACATCCTCTGGGTCCTCGAAGAAGGAACCCACATATGTGTGTCTGTGTGAAGCCAGAGCTTCGCACCCACACTGAGGTTTCTTCCTCTGTAACACAACTTGTACATGAGGGTCTACCTTGATTACAGGCAGAAGTTCTAATAGACATAATTTCATACACTTTTAAGAATTAAAAGAACATAAAACTGGAGTCTGTGATGATAGTGACGTTACTGCCATTGCCAAATGAGAAAGGTTCATGCCGTGGAAAAGATTGTGTGCGGGAGAACTAGCTTTGGATGCAACAGTCCGAGTATGATGGGGACATATTGAGAAAAATCTTGATGTTTTCAGATTTGACTTACACCCTGTATAATAAATGTCCAACTGCGACCTAAGTCAAGTTCTATAGCTTGTGTAATGGGCAGATATCGAACATGTTCAGTAAATTTGGTAATTTTTATCACGTCCATCAAGCCGAATTTTAGGACAATATTACATAGTAATGCCACTCAATTATTATACCAACACATGCATTTATATAAAATTTACATATTAAAACACTAAAACTGCTCCGACATAGTAATGTATTGCTGATTGCAGCCTGTATAAGCATACAGCTGTTATCGATTACTCAAATAAGCCGAAAGCCATAAAATTTTAATGTTATCGGATAGTACTAATATATGAAGGTTTGTAGAAGAAGCAGGGGAGAGATCAAAATCTTGAAAATAAATAAGGGTAATTACTGTAAATGTGAAATGAGAATAACACAAGAGGCAGATGTTGAAATAATATGTATTATTGTGTAAAATAATAAATTCAAAGGAAATAGAAGTTATATTTTTACACGGAATAAATATTATAAAATGGTGAATAAATTTTGCAAATGACATCGGCTGCATTCCTGATGGGATGTACAGTGTATCAGTTACTTTAGCGCAATCCACAGATTTTTGTTCCCAAGTTTTTTATAACTACAACTCAGAGACACGTCACGATAGAAATTCATGTCTTATCGCTTTCCAATAAGAATGGAATAATTTCTACCATCATTAAGATTACATAGCGCACTATACGTAAACATTTAGACGCTCCAGACTATATTATCGGCTGGAGGCCAACTATTGTTGCCTGAAGTTAGCAGTAACTTTCCTCAGTTTATCCAAGAACTAGCATGTTATTTTAGAAAAATAAATACTACGTCCTTCCACATTCTCCTAGTTTATAATTTAATATCACGCTGTTAGTCGAAAGTGTATGATATGCAGTTATTAAAGCACTAACGAATAAAAGGGAAAATTGTATATTTTTCTTAAAATGACAGCTTTGATTTCTTTCAGACATTCTAAGGGTCTAGTGTTCTATAACGCGAAAATCACAAAATCTTTAAGAAGTTGTATCATCAACTAGAATAGAGTGAGAAATCAGAATATCCGAATATTAGAAATTGGTTGACTTCCAAGTTTCATACGAATTGAAAGCGATATACTTGAATATGTGATACTCCAGCGCAATCACATTTGCACCTCTATTTCTTTAACCTTTGATAGACCAATGGTTAAATTATGAGCCACCAGGTTTCACATTCATCCCATCTATAGGGGTGCTGATATGTCCTTAGCCTGAACACGAAGAAAACAAGCTGCGCCAGTCAAAAGTGTGATGAGCAGAGGAATGGATTGATTTGGCTAGGGTAGGGACAGGTGGTGGACTCTTGTGAATGTGGTAATGAACTTCCAAGTTCCATAAAATGCGGGGAATGTAGCTTATTTCCTTTGTGGTCGGGCTAAGGACTTATCAGCACCCCGGTACATTTTGCCTCCACGTTTTTGTGTACATTATTTTATTCTCACAACAAAATGAGATTATCATTTCGACAAAGTAACAGTGTACCTCTTTGTGGAGATAATATCCGTTATTCCATCTGTCAGTATTTCTGTTTGTATCCAAGTACCAGACACTAAATGCCTTTAGAGTTTCAACGAAAAGCATTGTAGAAATCATTTACCAATTTTTCGCCTAAACGCGTGGATCGTAAAAATCTATCCAGTCACAGTTATATTTTAACTAGAAGCACTAACCAATTTTTTTGTTATTTTTTACATGTTTTGTGGGACCTGACCATAATTCTACGCAGGGAACATCCACAACTATTTACGGAGTGTTACGAGTTTCTTGACAACACGCATACAGGAAGCCGTGCTTAACTCAGGAACACAAAGGAATTTTTATTCGTACGTTCCATTTGGCCAAAACGTCATGTGATATATGGCCATTCGAGGAACGGTTTCCAACTTTGCATTGCAAGAGGCACACAGTGTGCCTGAATACGGAAGGGAACTGAGTTCTTATATCCTTCAGTTTGTCACGGTGGGAAGCCATGTGATAATCATTTTCCTACTATAGATTTTATTCCATCTTTGGAAATGAAAAATTCTAATTTATTAAAAGGGTTTCGCAAGTGTTTCTCTGTCTGATGCTACAGGATCAATGTATCATTATACAGGGTGATTCAGAAGGAAATATCAGTTCTTTGGGAAGTGATAGTATAGATCATCGTGACACAAGTAGTTCATATGAATATGTGCTCAATTCTGAATTGTTACCAACACCAAACATTACATCCGCTCAGTCTCCTCCTGCTGACTTTGAGACAATATTCATATACTCATTGCAAATAACTGGATTCGGATCCAGTGACCGGAAGAAACGGACTGAATCTATCAGTGTAGTGCAAATCGCAACCCAAGACTCCTGTGGCTTTCTTCAGATCCCCTCTAAACATTTCAATGTTAGTAAGTCAACATGCACTACGACTTTTGCGTCCCACATACTTCCTAATTCATCGTTAATATCTTTATTTTATTTGATGCCATACATCAAATTCATTTGATAAAGAGCCGTTAAATAAATCAAGAAGCAAACAGTGCCGGTTTCACGCATTATTTACACAATTACAGTGATTTTCTGGTACATTACAATGGTGCCCTCTCAAGTTCGCCTGAAGCCATATTGGGCATTACTGTCACCGAAAGTGCTTTAAAAACAACATTGAGTTTTGGTCCTACCTGACGCACCGTGATAACTCAGGAGCGCAAATCAAGCATGAAGCATGAGCTGTCGAAATATTTCTCTTCAGCACTTTGTTTTTGTTATTACTTTGCCCGGAAATAAAGTAAACAGTTTTTCTGAAAACAAAGTGAAATGATCATTAAATTGTCAGAAATACATGTTGGTAAAGCAAAAATATTTTCTATAATCCTCCAAGCTCACCACAGTCACTGACACAACAATCGCTGTTCGTACGTCTTCAACATTACGTCTAACACAATAAAATCACATCGCGCTGCGTATTTCCTACACGTTCTTCGCGACAGGTAAACGTTTTCATTCATAATTACCTTATAGAAACCATAATCAAAAATTTAATTGTTAATATTGCCTGCAGGGTTCCAGCAACGTAGTCTAGATAACGCCAATTTGTTACACGCAGCTCGGAAGAAAGGTTAGTCATCGTTACCCAGTTGTTGAATAAAAATGTCGCATTCGATGTATAACATTAACCCCTCGGAACCATTAACTTTTTTGAGTTGTAAATGTGGAAAGGGAAATGTGATTCGCTCATTCCTACCAGCTTTATCCATTAAAAAAAAATTATGTGAATTTATATCGATTGTAAGACCGCCTCTGTGGTCTAGTGGTCAGAGTTTCTGGCTACAGATACAGAGGTCCCGGGTTCGATCCCCGGCGCTACCAGATTTTCTGAGTAGTAGTGGGTCTGGAACGGGGTCCACTCA
>Ga0136643_10014683_pt1 | contig 11766 bp, 7 predicted proteins | sample TergutLab28metaG_FD_96883 | JGI IMG/M metagenome (GOLD analysis project Ga0136643, IMG submission 96883) | Labiotermes labralis P1 segment gut microbial communities from Petit-Saut dam, French Guiana - Lab288 P1 (version 3) (version 3) | ecosystem: Host-associated > Arthropoda: Insects >...
AGAAATAAAAAACTACAGAGTTATAAAATTTTCTGCTTTACCACCAAATGTCACGTAACCCCCCCCCCCCCAAAAAAAAAACCTGTTTCAATTCACATGTAAAACTAGAAAATGCAACATTCACATTCACCAGCAATGAGCATTTAGAATGTGATCTTCCAGGATGTGACACCATGCAGTGTCATGGGTGGTTACCAACCTTGCAAGGGAAGATACTGCTTCCAACTTGAAGACAAGTGGAATAAGAATGCAGTTGGTTTCTTAGAAATGTTCATAAACACTCATGCCACTACATGGTGATGTAACTCCAAAGACCACAGTCTAAGCAACTATGAAGACCAGCCTTCCATTAAGCTGTATCACACATCTTGGTAAACAGCCAAAACAATTTTTTTTTTGCGTGGAAAAATGAAATTCCAGTTACTGACCTGACTCAGTAATAAGATGAAAAAATGTCTAAAGCATTTTGTGACAGAACTTTTTCAAATAAAACACAAATGAAGAAAAGAACCTACAAATTATTTGAAGATATTTGAAACTGTGGCAACATCACTGGTGTTTAAGACATAGCCCTGATATCCGAGTTGTTACACTATGGTGCATTTTCAGAATCAAAAATCTGGAAAGGAAAATGTATCATACCAAACACTGGTTTGGGGCAATTCTACATTAAGATGTGGAGAAGGTAAAACTGTTCGTGTATCATTCAGATGCAAAATGGAATGGAAAAACTGAAACATGTATTAAAACTGAAGACTTTTTGGGGGGTTACTTTTCACATGAGACAAAGATCTTGCTTATTCACAAAACAATTACACCACAATCACACATTAAGAGTTACTGAACACTTTTCAACCATGACACACAGTTACATTCACACACACACACACATATACATATATCCTATAACCATCACAGCATTTAGTAGCACAGTCCTTTGGGATGCGTATCACGTTGCTATTTAAGAAGATATGTAAGTCAAAAACACAGCATCTCACAAGCATTAAAACTAGAAGAATATAAGTTAAATTTTGTAAACCACAATTCAAACTGCACCATGGCAAATTAACTACCTACTTAATCCACTGCCACATCATTGTTGTACCATATCAACAAAACACATCAGTTTACATGACCACTATATAATTCAATTAAAAATGCTTTGTTGGCCTGAGATTTTATCTTCCCATATTAATCTATTTGACAGATGCACCAATGTAAAAATTACAGTTTTCTATAATCTGCCACATTTCAACAATTTAAATACTTTGGTTCTAACCAAAAAAGGAAGCTTGTTCCCATAATTATACTAGAAATGTGAAAATGACTTTCATTTAATATGCCCCTCACAGCTTTTGGAATTTCTTCCAACCCAAAACTGAGCTATAAACCATTTGATTCAGTACCTGAACATGTAACTGCTTAAAATGTCTGCACACTGCAATCAATGTTATGGATTTAAGGAACTATCATACAGAATAATTTTCGTACAAAATAAATGCAGTCCTATGAATTGTTTATTTATATAAAACATTCTTCATAACAAACTATCATAAAACTACCTACAGCACAGATGGGAAGACATTACTGAATAGCAATATAAATGAAATAAAACTACTGCACATAGAACTATAAAACTACATGCAATATGGTATCGCTGTCTGGGCTGTATTACAATACTTGGTACACATTTCCAAATTACTACTCTCATATTCCAGACCAAATCTTATAAACTGAGGAAAAAACACATGCTACTTGTATATCGGGGGGAAATACAAGACATCCAACTCCAACAAGTTTATGCCTGGTATGTGTTTATACCACATCAGCATTCCATTTTCACCATCACTGACAATTCAAATATTCTGGCCACCATAACACTCTACCGACAAGGGCAATATGTTGTATCCTAGGGCTCCTGCACACTTTCTCACCATGGTAATCACAATCCCATGTGTTGTACTTGCTTCTTACATTAAAACTGCCATCAGGGCTTGCCATTGGCTGATGGCAACATTAAGCATCCTACTGACTTGGGTACAATAGGAGTTTTGAATGGGACATCACAGAAAGAAACATATGAAGAATACTGTTACCAAACATCTTATAGGTATATTAAGCATTTCTGTAAGAAGAGGCACACAATAAGTCAGTTTTATGCTAAAATAGTTACCCCTATAAAGTTACACAGCTCATGTAGCAAGTTATATGGTACTTTCAAAAGCAGAAAGACACCATAATTATGGAAATAACACCATAAAACAAATAAATTGCAAAGTCCCTCATAAGTCAAATACAAAGAATAACTAAAGCACTCTTTACTACAATCCCTCCACAGTACATATCCTTCAACAGAACGAGTAAACTGCCACCTTGCACTATTGTGTACTGTTTAGTCACAAGAGCCAAAGAATGAGAGTGACACGTTAAAATAACATGGCTTTTCACATTATAAACCTTCTTAGTCTCCACAAATATTTCACAATTTTTATATATGGATACAAACAATTTCAATTTTGTTTCATAAAATTATCAACTACACATCATTAATACATACACAACTTTGAAATATGTTTTAATTTAAAGAGATAAAGCAAAGTTCCCTGACTTACATGCAATAGTGAAACTGCACACAAAAATACATCAAATCTAACAAAGACTCAGCCTTCTGCCTCCTGCCATATAAAGAATCTCTATAAGAAATAAAAAATGCACATATTCTAATATGCCGGTTACCACTAAATCCATGATAGCATGACACGGTATGGCACTGAATAAAATGTATCCAACCCTTCTGCACACCCAATGCAATAGACAGTAGTAAAATTAAATGTCTCCTGCCACATTTTGTATAACAAATAGCATATGCTGTCTCTCTGGTGCCTCCAGGTACAGTCTGTGTTGATTTTTCTGATTTTCATACCACTCTACAAGAATACCGGACGATTTTCTGCAGTGGGGACACCCAAAGGACAGATTCTGATATTTCTACTGTGAGTGATGATTAGAAGAGGGGAACCCCAGTTCAATGAAAGTTCCACACCAAATGGGGACGGTTTCCGTCACCAGACTCATGAACTACTACCCTTTGAATAGGCAAATGTTTTAACGTGTGGTAAAAAAAATTCACACAGATATATGATTATGGATAAAACTAAAAACCCTCCCAATAACTGGTCAGCATCTTACCCCAAAGGAAACCAGGTTGTATCTATGAGTACAGAGCACATTAAAATGATGGTATCATGACTGGGTAAATTGAAATAGTGTAGCAAATGGTTAATGTCCTATAAGTGAAGCACCCATTAATGCTCTGTAAGAAGGCAATACAATGACAAGTGTTTCAAACAACAACATCAACCAGCAGGACCCTCAACTCAGGTACAAAGCTGAATGGAAATTCAAAATATATCCCACTAAAATGGCAAACAATCTTAATAAGTTCAAGATGGGAAAGCTTCATCATTGGTTTGTTCCCAACCGTGCTATATCGTCACTCTTCTCCAAATTACCATGTGCCACTCCCTTTATCTTTGTCTCCTACTACCACAATTTTCAAGGTACAGAAAACTCCCGCCATGGAAGCCTGCAGCAGTAATATCCATTCCTCGAATTCCATGACAATGAATTATCGTAATATCCTACACCCATTTACTTTGATCGCCGTTTCCCCAACTTCGTTTTCTTTTTTGAGTACACAGCTTGTTGTTCAGCGGAAATCTTGACCTCCTTTTGTTGCCTTCCTTCCTCCATTTCCAGTCTTTCTGTTTGTCCATCTGATTCTGAAATGTGTTTCTGGAGTTTTCGTTTGGTAGCCTTTAGAGCCTCTTTTTCTCTGGTCTGTCTCCTTTCCTGCCATCCTGCCTCCTTTTCAAAACGTACAGTCTGATGTCCAACTAGTTCCACAACATATCTTGCATGTTTCACTTCTCTTTTATTTACAGAATGCGAAGACTGACATTCAGCCTTTTTTATGGCACTATCCTGTGGTTCCTTCACCTGTTCCAATCGCAAACGCAGAAGTCTTGGCTCCTCTGTTTCTATGACACTTCTTTTCCTCTTCCTTTTCTTTCTGCCTGCATTTGCTTTTGCATGGGATGATTGATTTGCTTCAGTCAACTTCAACATATTTCTTGACATGATTGCTTCTTTATGTCCACGTTTGCCCCTGGCACCACGCCTTCCTGCAATCAAAAGGGATATGTTCATGGACTCAGCACGGAATGTTGACGTGCTCTGCATAGCTGTCCATTCCACACGCTCTCTCTCCTGTAAAGTTTATTCTGCATTTCTTGTACAAAATGGTGTATTCACACTCCAAGCCAATCACATAATTTCATCCAATTAAAATGCTGCAACCCAAAGCGACGTCAATTCCGGGAAAACATGAAGGCACACTTTCCTTACAATCTTTCCACATGGCCTCTAAGTTTTCTGTCACTTCTCTTCTTAGCAACAGTCTTTTCTACTTAACAGCATATATACATACATACATACATATATATATATATATATATATATGAAGCTTCTGAAAATAGTTCCCATCATTTACAATTTAAAACAAAATCTCCTACATCAATTTTCACTTCTGCACGAAGGCAGCTAGAATAGCTTGGGCAGCAGTGACTAGGAACGGGCTAGACTAATGAGCACAACAGAATTTGATTATCCCTGAAGATAAGGACTGCTGTCTTCTCCACAGCTGTCAGACCAGCTACGCAACCCTCCCAGCTTCTGTCCAACAAACAAGGAAGGCCCTTCCTAAAGGGAAGGATGGTGAAGGTAGCCACTTACTTCCATATTCTGATACCTTCATGGTATTGTGCTTAATTCAGTACAAAAAAATTTGAAAAATGTTTTGCATGTTACCCAGCACCAGAGGTTCCATATGTATCAGAAATGTGAATATTGCACAGCTCTATTCAAACATGTAGTGATGCAAAAATGTTGATGACTGCATAATTTAAACGTACACCTAACTCATATCTACACTATACTGGCTATGCAGCACACACAAGAAGCGATGCACTCAAAACCTGTTCCTTAGCAAAAGGCTTCAGAACTCACAACTGCCTATCTCCTATGACCAATAAAGTACCATCACATCTCTAGTGCAGACTACATTAGTCACATGCATTCAGCCTTAGAAATACAGCATGAAGATTTTCTAATTTTTGAAGTAACCAAACAGTAAATAACTAACCTCTTCAATCAGTAAAAAGGCACAGCAGTGTTTAACACACTGAGGATGAAAAATGCCATTTGATTTACACACCCATGTCCCACCAGAAAATTAATAGCATATGTTTTCTCAAAAATGGTAAGGCTACAGGAAATATGAGTTTGCACCCTAATATTTTCAGGATTTTAGAGCTACTCTGGAGAACAACTAAACTTTAAAAACATGTTACAGCATTTGCAACTTCTTATTTCACCTGTTAAAGTTTAGGAAGACATTTAAAAAAAAAAGTTAACCCGTCTTTTATGCAGCAATTACGCTATTACATGAGAAATCAATGACATATCACTCTTGACTTAAAGGCATGGACAGTCGAATTTCCACTGCTGCCATTAATCTTCAAATGTGTTGAGGGCACTCACGTATGAACTGCACGGTCTGACCAGTCAACACAACATTTCTTCTATTTACATATTTTGCTAATTAAAAAAGTAAGAAATGGAGAATCATGTTAAAGAGCAAGGATTCTCAACATGCTCTTCAAAAATACAAAATATAACCCCACATGTTACAATTTCTCTAAGCTACAGCCTTAGTATGTGTCTATATGCATATACTTTTCCCTTCTGTCTCATATGCCTGTAGATATACAGTGTTTTCTACCTCAACCAAAGCTGTCTTAACCACTTCTGACACAAATGCAATTTTATCATTAAAAGCAGCTATAGTAATGCATTATATCCTTAAAGGTACTTCCAGCATTCTGCTTGCTACCTATCCTTACCTAGTGCAATATGCTTTCCAGTTCCTCTCATCTGCTTTTTGCCCTGTTATCTGTTGTCACCGCGCATGCTGCTACAACTTCCAATCCCGTAATTATTCCTGCTTTCTTCATCCCACAATTCCACCTGCTTGCATTCCAGCTCTTCCTGCCCTACTTTACTGTCTGTAATTATCTCCCTTTGCAGGCACACTTTTTACAATTTCGCCCAACACTTCTCCTTCTTAACTGCAGTGTTTCTGCTTATGTTTCAAGCACTACTTGTTTCTGAAATGGCATGACAGCAGCACATACCAGCAGTTTTCATGTACATTCAATGTCATCAGAGATGCAGTACTTCTGTGTTCAATAATCTACAATACTGTTGCATATGGAGTTACTGAGGTCCCATACTGATGAAAATCAAAGCACTGTGACAACTACAGATCAAGTACACTACCAACACACAAGTCTCACTAAATCTTCCTTTCATAATGAAGGGCAGAAGCACAACAAAGTACCTGGTTCTTCCCCAGCAAAGGTGCTAGAAACACCTATGCTCAAGCATGATAATCTGTTAGAAAACACAGGCAACAGAATCACAGGTGAACCAACCATACTCTTCTCAAACCAAACCAGCGATTACATTAGACTAGAAATTATATATTTTTAATAAACCATTCCACTATGGTGGGACACACGGTGGTGCAGTTGGGGGCGGCACTGTGCTACAAGCTGGAAGGCTGCATGTTTGATTCCTGATGGTGTCATTGGCATTTTTCATTAACATAATCTGGCCACACTATGGTCCTGGGGTCAACTCAGCCTCTAACAGAAATGGGTACCAGGAATATTTCCTCGGAGGTAAAGGCAACCGATGCATAGGGCTGGCAACCTTACCACCTGCATGTGCTGTCTTGAAATCTGGAAGCCTTAACTTCCTGGCATCCTCAGGGCCTGTCCAGGCATGTACAGGGATTTCTATACCCAACCCACTATGGTATAGTACACTGGTGCCAATAAAACAGTGTCATCCTGGCTTTACCAGAACTTGGGCCATCCACTTTCTGCAAAACTGTCTCCAATCCTAGCTACTATGAATATTTCCAAGTAAAAAGTTAACATGTCTCATTATAATGCCAAGAAATACAGGATGAAGAGAAGTTACTGTGCACCTGAAAGACTTGTAGCAAACCCGTACCTTCACTGTGCTAGAAGTAAGAAAACCCACACACATACTGTAGATGGTGTATATCATTTATGTCAAGTGGTCCTAAAACCCTACAATTTTTACCCTAGTATTGTCCAATAATCACTGATTGGTTGGATGCATGCAAGTGTAGTGAAAATGGTGTTGTAAATTATGTCACACACATATTAGGTAAACCTGTTTCATTCTTAAGGTGTATATATGGAAGAGGCTGAACAGAAATTTGTGACAGTGTATTCTGAATGTGACATATCACACTGTGTGACCGACTGAAAAGTTCAGAGAAACTACATCAGTCGCAGATGTGCCACAGCGTGGGTATGGCAGGCTGAGTGTCAACACAGGACAAAGTAATGAACGTTTCTGATCTTGTCCCTGCAAATAAGTAACTCTTATGAATCAACAAGCAAAGAACGTAAAAAAAATCCTAAAGCTGCAGTCATAAAAGATAACACTAGTGCACAAACTGAAAAAAAACCTATGTCAAGCATGTGCAATACTCTGATGGCTTCAAAGCTTCCTTACAGCTAATGGTCTAAGACACTGCAGCAGTGAAACAATGAAGACTGGAACCGTGTACCAGGTTACACTAACTTCCACAAACAGCCATGTGTGGCCAATGGTTAATCCACATGACACTTAGGAGACACCACAGCATGATCAAAAAATTGGTGAATGGTGTGTGACATCACACAACCACCAGATGTTCAAATATGCTTCAAACATCCTATCAACTTAATTACCATCATGCGATTCTGTACTCATTCACTGAACAATTAATTGAGGACAAACCTGCCCAGGTCTACTTCCAATAACGTAACAATACAAAAAAATATGGTTCCTGTATCCTTGGCACTTTTGCATGAAGTCTTCGGTGACTAATTTCCAGGCAATTCTGGCCATTGATATCACCCAATCTTACTCACCCTGATTTTTGTGTGAAGGGTGCAATTAAAAATGCTTTATAGAAATACCATCTAATAATTCCGACAACCTGAAGGAAGCAATCACAACCTATAACAGAAGCATCCTATCACAGTGACCTGGCACCAGTCTTGTTTAGGAGACCCCCCCCCCCAAAAAAAAAAGTAGAGAGAGAGAGGGAAACATTTGTCTACATGCCTGTGGGGGGATACTCTCAACATTTATTGTTAACTGCAAGTACTGTACCTTCACTATTATTGTGCCCACTCTAACCCATATCCTATTTACAACAGGACGCAGTGACTTTTCTGTCAGCTTGCAAATAAGCATCCAAACAAGACTCTCCCCCCCAAAGATTTCCTCTCTGTTGCAGGAATAACCAGCCTCAGCAGTATGCAAGAGAGGACCTCTCTTCACTTCACTATACACTACAGTGGGAAATACTGCCACCTTCCTAATGGTCTTGGAAATTTAACAATTTATGAACACAAGGAATGAAAATGCAGCACAGGTTTTGGGTCAAACAGTACACTTTTAATGAATATTCCTGTACGGTGTGAGCTTACGACACAATTCTATCTGAATGAAATACATAAAAATATCAAACACAGTGAACACCTCACAGATAATGTTTTGAAAGCACAGGGTCTGCAAAATGAACTGAGGAAAATTTAAATTGAGGAAACCCAACAACAAGATTATTGACTTCAGATCACTGAAACTATACGATGTAAAACACTACTTCAAGAAATATTAAATATGGGACTCACAATCATACAATTATTTTAATAAACAATGAAAACACAAGGCAATCAATAAACTGACAGGCCATACGTACTAAATGAACATAGCCTAACACACATGATAACAGTTCATCGTGACAGCAATCAAAACACAAGTAACATTTTATCTGGAATCATACTCAGGCAAATTATTTTTTCTAATATTTAACGAAGCAAGAAATATTCCACGGAAGGAATCTTACCGTCTAATTCTATATGGTGTTCAAAAATAACACGTATGTTTAAAGGTGCTCTAATTACTTCAGTGAGGGATTCTTACGTCTCTGTTAACACCCAAACATGTAGCTGTTCTTAAATAAATGACATGTAGTAGTGTTGGACAGAATATCAAACTAGTTGTTACTCAACTTCTGTAAAGACCTATTGCAATTATCTGATCTCAGCAAGCTTTAGGTCTTAGAGCACAGTAACAGCATACCAGGCCTGACAAAGAAGTTCCAAGATTTAAACTCTGACAACTGAGATACTGTACTTACAGGGATGTGACGTTAAACCCTTCAAAGCAGACTCCTTCATCATGTACATACTTGTTCCACCATTCCTGCCAGTGCTGGAACTACCCCTTAAACTCAATTCTTCCAGTTACCAAAAAATGCTCTGCTACACTGTATTCAAGTCTACACATTGTAAAAACCTTTCCACGAGCTTTTAAATTTAGAGCAAAGAAAACTGACACTGGTGCCAATATCTGATCAGTAGGAAGGCCAACTCACTTGTGGTACACTGTGTTTAGCCAAAAACTGCTACTCAAGTTGAACTGTGTGTACAGAGTACAGTATAATAACTTACACATACACATTGCACGTCAAGATAAAGGAAAGCTCCTAGAGCATGTGGGATCAGGAATTTTATTGACTTCACTTCGATTTAATGAAGTCATTTTTAGCTCATGCTTCCCACAACCTCTGTACACAGTTTGCCTTGATAAGTGATATAAAAAACTAACCAAAAAACACTACATAGGGATCCTATTGCACTTTAATTTGGGATTTCTAAAAAAAAATAACAAGACTTTTCCACCTGGGACACAATAGGAGGAACTTTGGAGGATTATCAACTAGGCAGACTATTAGTTTACTCAGTAAATACCTGTATACTTCTGCCAATGCAGACACTGTCATGTACAAACAGAAGTTCTGCAACATTACTCAACCACTAACTTCAAAGGAGTAAGTTACCTCACTATTTCAGAGAGTGTTAATGGATAAACTGTTGTTAAGACAAAGAATGATGAAGCACTTGTCTCCAATGAACCTCTGTGTTTTGAGGATTCAAGCCTGCTGGGATGTTACACTGTGCTGCCTCATGAACAAACTCCCAATGTTTCCAATGCTCTATGCTCCCCCATGTCAGAACTATTTACGAGCCAGAATGATGTAACATCCCAGACCACCTGAATCTTCATCAACACAACTGTGACAACCTCCAATACTCAACACACACAAATAATTGACAGGGTACTATCATTTACTCACACAAAAGAATGAAACTCACTTCAATGTACTAAGTGACAAGCCGTGCACATCAGTGACTGATAAAACATATTACAACCACGCACAAGTGAGAAGTAAAAGCAGACAGTCCAGGCTGGTGCCTGAAATTTCACAATGTTCAATTACATTTTACTGGAATAAATATCCTAATTTTAAGACAGAATAAAGTGATTTACAAAGTGTACCAGTATCATGTAAATAATTTCACTTTGGTATGATACATATAAGCAGCAGCATTTCAGAGAAATTGTAACATATTTTCACATTCGTATGAACACATTTAAGCCATCTGCAATGTACATTCACTGCATGATAAGGCATTTAATTTCGTAATCAATACACTGGTTACTTCATCACAATACATTAACAACCATAATCTTAAAACAATGGTATGGATGTTGAGTGACAATGAGTAAATAATAGCAGAAACTAGGGAAACTTAATACAACTAGTCACCAGAAAACCAGCACAAACTGCCATTGGGTGAAAGAATGGTCCATCAGTACTAATAAAACCATTAATAAATAACTAAATAATGACCCTTCCACTACATCAAGGCAGTTAATCAACAGTCACATAATGCATACACTGGTAACTGTCCTTACAGCACTGCAAATTGGTTTGGTCGACTGTGTTCTTGGTTATGACACTCCTAACAAAATAATAATATGAGTGATTTCAGACTTCAACTGTTATGTAAATGAGATCTGCACTTTTTTGGGATCTTTCACAGCGTAGAATGGTAATTCCGCAATGACATTTCAGGACAACCTATCAGTCCCACCTTCAAGGGTCAAGCAGTCCAAAAAGTATGGAGTGCTTGACCCTTGAATATGAGACTGACAGGTTGTCCTGAAATGTTGGTATGGAATTACCATTCTATGCTGTGTAAAATCGAAAAACAGCGCAGACCTCAATAATAACAGAGATAAGTCACTTTCATGCAGAGAATCATCAAAAACTCACCTAGAGCTGCTCGTTCCTGACTCACAGTGCCCTGTGCCATGTCCTTGATGCGAAGGTGTGGACGTGCTACAACCACTAGGGATGGAAATGTCTTGCCTGAGAGTTTGTTGAATGTCACCTCTCTGGAATCAGCCATGGTTGGACTCGATGGTTTCCCATCATCATCAGTCAGGTCCACCACCGGAGCACTTACTGTAATGCATCACAAACATCAATGTAAAGGACTGCTAAACTTGAAAATTGGATATGATTTGTGCAGATCTTTCATCAATCACCAAAGTAAGGAATAAATTAATTTGAGGTTCAGAAATCAATGTATTAGGCAAAAAAACGGGAGTACAGAACATAGTAAAGGAAATAAAACAGTACCAGAAAAAGTGGCTACAACACGTACAGAGGATGGACACAAACAGACTACCAAAACAAGCACT
>Ga0136643_10014684_pt1 | contig 11765 bp, 7 predicted proteins | sample TergutLab28metaG_FD_96883 | JGI IMG/M metagenome (GOLD analysis project Ga0136643, IMG submission 96883) | Labiotermes labralis P1 segment gut microbial communities from Petit-Saut dam, French Guiana - Lab288 P1 (version 3) (version 3) | ecosystem: Host-associated > Arthropoda: Insects >...
ACCCGTTGCGCTGACCACGTGACACCCCTCTATCCGCAAAAGTTGGCACTAACTTCGCCGACCGGCGGCGGCCACTCTGTCGGTATAGTTCGCGTGCGGACTAAGGCCACGGAGTTTAGTTTTTCAGTTAATGTGTAAGTTCGTTTTGCGGGGTTTCGTTTCTGTAGTGCTCCGTTCTATACAACATGAACCATCACGCTGAAGATGGACAATTTAACTCAAGCTGAAACGTTATAAGTACTTCAATAAATAATGCTACCAAACCCGAAAGCCGATATTACGCAACAGTCAGGTCGAGAAAATTTAAGAACACAACTTATGATGTATGCACCTTCCAGACGTGTCTTTCGTTCCACGACACTGCACCAGCAAGTGGTCTTAACCGTATCAAAGTCTGTACCCTTTACTTCGTGCTGCTTATCTGCGTTATAATGATGCGCGAATATATTCCAGGCATATTTTTATGCCCAGATGACCACAAATGAGCTTCAGCAGCTGTCAGTTTAATGTAGTCATTCCTGGAATGCCTGGGAATAAACACGAACAATTCTACAAGAAAGAGGGAACTAAGAATAATATCTGATAACGAACATTCCGCAACATCAAATTTATTAGTAGCTTCTGTGAGGGAGCAGATTAATATAACCAGCATGTGAAGTGGGTCATGTAAAATGCGTTTACACTGCCGCATTATATACGAATGTAGTCGTGATCATATATTCTGCATACCGATGCGGTGCTAGTTTTTATACTATTGGTTATGATTCTATTTTAATGTAAATAGTCACGGTCATTAATTTACAGCTCTTCAAATATTATTAATATTAACATATCAAGCAACATTAAGTGCATGAAGCATTTACCGTGTGATGGGAGACAAGACAAATGAAAATGCAGCAGGTGTATCGGGCGGTAAAGTGTAGGGAAAGAAGCCATTAAGAATATAAAGATGTAGCTAGACGGATAACTTTAAATTACAGTTTACACACAGGAGGAAACTGTGGACTGGAACTGTGTAGATTTGAGGTAACGGTGTTAATTAACAACTAATTCTTGTCGCATACGATGTCATGCAAATTGGTTAAATAGTACCAGCACTTGCGAGATTTCTGCCCCAGGCCCTGAAAATGGAGGCAGCAATTTTTTCCGAAACGCTGAGTGCATTGACGAATCAACACAGTGTCGTCCCAGAAGATTTAAGTAACCCAATAAAACCAAAGGCGGGTTGTTGGAGACAGTAACTTCACGTCCCATAACTGTGGGGACTTATTGAAAATAGCTGAAAAGTTTCTCGAGAAAAACTCTGTTCCAGTGAGTTCGTCAGTTGAAGACCTCCTGATGAAGGATCAATGACATACCAGTAGCAAGCTGTAAACGACCATAAGCTTGTACTTTTTTGTAGAGTAAACCTACCAAATTTCGTGGAAAAACAACTAAAATTTTATATGGTTACACGTGTGTGTGTGAATCAGAGTAATGTTGCATGCAACCATCTATGGCGAGCGCTTAGAACTCTATGTGGGGCAGGTATCTACTTTCAGAGATAATTCAAACTGTGTGCAAAAGAAAATACATCATGAAACTGGGTATGTTTACTCTAAACTAACTTGCATTTTATGCAAAAGTATGGACCCCAATAACATCTGCATTTCGAACAGCTTACCGAATTTGCTACAGTTCAATGTCAGTGTTATGAACAGATCAATATGAACGACAACTGGAGCTCCTATAGAACACTAAGTGAAGGCCTGACAACTAAATGTAATCAAAGTCCCTTCGATAACATAGAAGACTGAACATTCTGGCCGTTGGCAATAAGTACCCAGTATTCCTTATTATACTTCTTAGACAGAAGTCCTACTACACTATGGATGTGGTCACATAGGCGGAACAGGTCGGTCAGTTACTGTCCAGACACGTTTCATATTTGTTGTGCTAATGCCTTGAATCTCTAATCACACTTCCTGCTTCTTCAATAAAATGAAAGTCTTTCTTCAGCAGAAGATAAATACTGCTGTACTACTGCGATGCAAAGTATGCTATCATAATTGCTTACGACGTGCACAAAATACTATAAACTACATTTCTGTTGTTTAAACTTTTCGTTCCAATAATTACATAAAGAGAAACTTCGGACTGTACAGAGTTCACAGAACCTTTACGAGGAATGAGAACAAATTAAATTGCACAGTGCACTGCTTACATCAGTATCTCTCCTTCCGCCTGTTTATCTGTCTCTGCATAAATCATATCAAAATCTACTGACAGCAGATAACATTAATATTTAATCATCGAATGCAAATGTAAGTGCATTTTAAGCAATACTGAAATACGATTGCATTTATCCCAGTAGGCACACACGTACGGACGTAAGTTGGTAGTTGTTTATGAAAATAGGTAAATTGGTAGATATGTGGGCAGAAATATCTCAAAGAAACACCTTACCGCCATCTTCTGAGTCCATAGCTGCGTAAATCACAATATCATACCCACAAATTTCGCTGCCGTGAATTCTTCAAATCTTATTTGAACCTAATAGTTGTATGTGGAAATCCCATGTTTTTAACAGTTAAAACAGAAATACACATTACTGGGGAGCAGTCCTAAATTCTGGAATTCACCTGCTACATGTTCCGACACCTCCTGGGCCATTATCAGTGAGTATCGTACACAAGGATGAGATACAAAGATACAAAGTATCATCTGTCATACAAACAGTTACATATTAACGTACGCAAAAACATGTAAATGTGTAGAATACAGTATTAAAGAAGAAATAGAAGTTCCGGTGACCAAACGTAATTGGAATTTCCACAATTTAAATTTTTTGAACCATGCTTTGTAATATACCTATGTAACAAGAACCAACACAATGCACACTGTTCACATTAATGTGTTAATGTAATTATAGAGTCTTCGACATGTTTCGAACATCCACGTGTTCATCCTCAGGAAGACTTGTACGTAGTTTTATGGTATTTCTTTTATGCTGAAATTATAATAAAAGACTATATGAATTGTCTAAGTATAAAGTATTAAGTTCATAAAATATCAATAAAAGTGTAAAATGATTTTAATTTGTGGTAACGTGTTTTGAAATATGAAAATATAGAAGACACTACAATTAAATTAAAACGTTAATGTAAAAAAGCGTGCATTTTGTTGGTTCTTATTACGTAGAATTAACATGTCTGCTGCTTTCCGTAGCTGTTCCACATGGTTTTATTTATATTCTTAGTCCCATACTCTAAATTATTTTACTGCTTTATATTTAAATTGTTACACGAATAATTGATTTTAAGATATATACAACTTTATATCTGTGCAAATCTCACATAAGGTTAATTGATAATCCTTGATAATAATTCAGGAGGGGTCGACAGGTGTAGGAAGTCAATTATAGACAGACAGTTGTTGTTCCACAAGAAAATGCATTTGTTTAATTACAAGAGCTGTATGCAATACACTATGATTTGAAAGGCTGTAAGAACACGTGTTCTTCTTGCTGTATTTACAAACATTACTTCACTACTAGTGGAGGACCGCGGTAGCACAGTGGTTAAGGTGCTGTGCTACAAATCGGAATGTCGCTGGTTCGATTCCAGATGGTGTCACTGGAATTTTTCATTGACATACTCCTTCCGATCGCACTATGGCCCCAAGGTCGACTCAGCCTCTAACAGAAATGAGTACCAAGAGCATTTCCTGAGGGTAAAAGCAGCGGTGCGTAAGGCTGACAACCTTACCACCATCCTGTGCCGTTGTCACGTAATCTGGAAACTTTAACTTCCTGGAACCCTCTGGGCACCTCGGGCCTGTAACAGGACTGATTTACCTTACCTCACTGCTAGTAATGCCGTGCAGTCAGTGTACTTTTTAGGCCACGTGTGAACATCATTGTGCGTGCAACTTAAGGAAAATGTCTGCACGTGGGAATCAGTGTTGACAAATGTAAAACAGAGAATGTATATAAGTATATTTATAATTATATACTTATACTGGCGAGCTGCGTGTTTCTATCTGCGTTATGTACAATAAGAATACACTGACAGTAATAATAAAAACGTATAACAAATTCCAAAGTATTTCTCCACAAACAAAAAGATTTAGGCACATTTACGAGTAACGTAATATTGTGTCGCATTCGACATAATTGGTCCAACTGTTGCTGCGGAATATGACACGAATGTTATTAAACACGTTGCCATGGCGACAACAAAGCGTTAGGCTCCAGCCATATAAATATTGTAAGGGTACTTTTTGCATTGCTGCGCAATATATCGATGTCAGAGGCATACACATTCCATTCCACTTACACGTCCGTTTCTATCCGAACAGCCTAACGCCATTTGACTCAAAGACTCGGATTATATGGCGATTTTATTACTCTCGGCGGCATAACATACTGAGGTCTTCATGCGAAGTGTTCAGTATTTCGTCCGCCTCTAGACAAATTTGGATTTTATTGACATATATTCATAATAGGTTTCGATAACAAATCTTACGAAAATCCATCTACAGTTCATACATCCGGACACACAAACGGACGGACAGACATGACAGTTACAAGTTGGTTCTCGCGACTACGCGACGGAGCCCAAAAAGCTCGCAAACTTTTGGGCGATTTTACAAAAGTTTCGAAAGGCGCCTGTCCGGTTAGTCATGTCCATGCCTCTCCTCACCTATTCGTTTGTCCGTACGGAATAATTCGGCTCCCACTTGATGGATGTTTGTGAGATTTAATACTGGGGGCTCCTATGACAATGTGTTGATAGTGTTGGTAACACTTAGGTTTGGTTAAAATTTGACACACTTTGCATTAGTACTTAAGTATGTGTTATATTGTTGATAACGACATACGTAGTTCAACAACAACAACAACAACACAAAGAGAACTCACAGTTGCGTTTCCATTTGTAATTATTATCCCTCGTTTAGAAGCAGAAATTTTTCAAGAAAAAGGGCTCGACTTCTTCGTGCGTTAAGGAAAAAAGGTACGAACGCGCCACAGTGTTATGTCATACGCTTACTAACTTGTTCAAATATATACTCATTTCCATGAGGCAACACTTAAAGAAAAACAGCAAATATAACATATTTGACATATCAGTTTTCACTCTCATTATGCGTCAAATAATTCACGAAATACGGCAGGTTAACAGATTTCAATAGTTTTATTTTATCTGTGTATTTTGCTTCACTGCATTAACCTTTAGACGCCTAATGTCAACTATAGTGTTCGTACCGCACCGCTAACCTCTAAAGTTGCATTTTATATATTTATTCAACAAATATAGGTACTGAACATTTTAAACAAGGTATATACTTTCCGTTTTTTTTTCTCTTCAAAATGCAGTTTGTTTCATAATTCTAACGTATTTGGTTCCTGTATTATTCACATTTTATATACAGAAGGTGCTAAAATTTAAAAAAAATAATTCCGGCGCCAAAAGGTTAAAGTAGTCAGTATATGTAAAGTTTTCGTAGAAAAACTTATTATCTGATATAGACATGGAACTGCGATAGCTGGCATTGCATCCGTTCAAATAGCTTCTTATAGTGAGAAGTGTATTAGCAACAGCCATTCTTGCACAGTAATTCAAATACCTACCAAGATAATGTGCACTTTCTCGTTAATATTTTGATTCTTCAAGGCACTGATTCGCTTAAGCAGAACAGAATCATGAATTCAACTTCGACACGCTTTTAGAATAGGCATTCTACGGTTGGCACAAAATTACAAAAGTTTGTGCCATACGATTTTGTTTTCACTGATAAGTCCTTTTCCAAATTTGCGAACCGAAGTTATAACTTTATTTTCTTTGAACATAGAGGAACAAAGTCAGCATTCGCCTTTATAACTTCACTGTGCAAAGGATTAATAACAGAAGACAGAAAATTTCCTGCGCTCAGGATATGCAAACTTTTCAAAACGCTTTGATAGTTTGTCAAAATATTGCATGTAGTTAGGTGCATCAAATGTAGTATCACCGCCAACTTTGAACGAAAGGATGGAGGTTAGCACATCTTCCATCATTTGAAGCTTCCGTAACTTCAACTGTTCTTTAATTAATTAGAGGTATCAGTCTTTTCAATTGTGGTCCGGTTTTTGCTTTAGTGTGAATAGTTCGACCCATTTGACCCTTTAAAGAAGAAACATGTCTCTTTTACATAAGGACTCAGCGCGTACCGTGCAGTAAACACTCATTCTCGGTTATCAAAACCAATGCCAATGTTGTTTAAGAAAAAGTCGCTGTTTGTTCTTAGATTCATGTAAAGTACATAAAAGCAAGGTAAGCACCATGTACAATTCTTAAATGTTATACCAGATGGTAAGTAAAAAACCGCTAGGCTTTAATAGGTTAAATTACCGTTCAGGTCCATAAGGGAAGCAACATCCATCAACAACCGAATGTCTTCTATTTGTGCATGTAATCACCTTAACCGCTGAGAGCCACTGAAATATGAATAAAACCTTTCTAAAAAGGAACTCCGTGCTAAGTAACAAACGTACGCAAGCGGAATCTTTACTGCAAAGAACGAATAGAGTAACTTTACCAATGGTCATGTTTGCTGAGCCATCTGTGCTGGCACTACTTTGTGATGGGAAAATTCACTGCCAGAAGGCCAGCATAAGAGCTTTGCAATGTGTCTCAAATATGCCTTGCAACAAACAATCCCCGCGACCAACCTGTGAAAGGCACTATCTTCGCTGTTTCTATGACTGCAATCCAAATAACTCTACAGACTCGGGTTAACTGAACACCTCCTACACATTCTAGTCAGTCGCCACAAGACAGAATTGTCCATTAGAACCTTCCTACTGAAGTTTGTGTCGATCTGACTCGCCGTCTCCTTGCTTCGGTGTCTTGCCACTCAATAAGGGAAGTTTACCAACGAGCTGTCCTCAAAAACGTTATCGTCTTCATGGTTAAATACGGCCTGGACAGACAAGCAAGGAGAAGACTTAAAGCTGCACTGCTGCAACACTGACGATGTCCACGGCAAGATGGAACTTATCAGTTTTTCATTCAGTATGGAGTCAAAATATGCCTTATGAAAGAGGCAAAACTTAGATCATATCAAATCCTCACGTTCCCAAACTATTTTTGCGATGGGACGGACTGTCCCATAGAGAGGCGACATGGTGAACCGCGTCCGCAAGGGCTCAGCATATGACTCTGTACACGTCTCTGGTCTAAGATGTGTTGAGGCCAGTACCAGGTACGCAGTGTCTGCAAACAGACTAATAATTCACCGCGGTCGTTGTGGGTGTCTCTCCGCGAGGAGTAAGAAATGGAAGGCCATGCTTATAAATGGCATGCATTCGCTCTTGAGTGACCATGCCTATGATAAGTTCTGCTTTATTGATGATCTGTACAAACAACTACGAATTCATACCGATTCGTTACCAAACCCGATGTACAACACACTGTCGTGACTACACGTAATATTCCACCTCTCTAAACGACAGTCTACTCTGCAGTAAACTTCGGCCACTTGCCAGTCCTCATCGACACCACAGTCTACCACCCTTTCAAAGCAGTCTAGTGTACCCCAGTTCCTAAATAACAGCCGCAGTGGTATTTCAAGCTCGCTTAACAAAGAGAGATTCCGCGAAACCATAATCCTCGAGTATCTGAGGAGATGGCAACCGAAAAATCCGTTGAGTAACTGGCCGATGTTATCCATCAGGCCTTAGCCATTTTCAAGTCGCAAGCATTCTGGGCGCGACGGTTATCGGGATGCGTTAACCGTCATTCTACAAGATGAAGTAAGTGTGAGTAACTGGCTGAAGTGTAGTAACAAGTCACCAGAGAATACGCATTAACAACCCAAGTCAATCCTCTCCATAGGTCGGTGAAGAGAGGAGATGCTACCAGTAGAGAAACATGAGAGATTTCGTAGATACGACAGATCAGTCACTATTGAAGTTGACAAAGAGAGTGCTATGTTTGCCAAAACTCTCACACAATTTGCTTACATTACGAGAAATATACTTCTTAGTTTGTGAGAAACCAGGCAAAATCTCCTCTCACTGAAAGACGATCACGAGATATCCATATCGAAGAAGGGAGAGATCCACTGCTGCATTCGTCCTGCCGGCCCATAATCGTGCATGACACGGTACGAAATCTGTATGGCAATATTATACCAGGAAGTAAGGAACAGCGGATCACTACGCGACGAGAATTTCGGATTCCGAAAGACAAAGCATGAAGCTGCAGCTGATCCGACTGTCGTTGAGAGAGACAACAGAAATTCGACGAAACGAGGCTACACGGCGCGGGTTTCCGATTGTAGCTAAGGCTACCGACGCTGTATGCACGACGTTCTCCTCTATAAGCTAACCATACTTACATTCAAATTTGCCTCTTAAAAGGGCTCCTCCATTCACGGACTCTGCTCTGCGTGCTTCCTCTCAGTCACACGTACTTTTCGTTGTATGCAGGATACATTGACACATGGTGGACTAATATCGCATAACCTCTTCAGCGCGCATGCGAACAAAATTCCAGCAACTTCCTGTCACATGTACTTGGTTGTCTACACAGTTCACAAGGCCGTCAGAACCAGTTCACCCCCATCGGAAGCTGCTGGACACATTCCTGGAAAGACGTCTCAACAGATTTGGACGCTTGCTCCGTTGTTCCTCGTTAAGACTGCTAAGAGGTAACCAAAGATCCCTTCAGTACAGATCTTTGACCATAAAATCCCGTGGATGGGACAGCTCGGTACCACTTGGTCACCCCGACATAGAGCTCTTGTAGTCAATTCGTGTCGTTCTGGAAAAGAGGCAGCCCAGAGACTGCGCATCTTAGGCATTCTCCCTAACATTGAAGTACTTTGTCGATTGGAAACTTCTTCTGTTTTATAAAGGGCTCGTCAGAACCACGAATAACTACGCCTTCTCTATATGGGAGTTAGCTACATGTACTCACGTCCTGAAGCTGCATATGTTCTTCCAAATGGCACAGTGTAGCGGCACCGTGATTGAGGCATCTTGGTACGTTACTAACAAACAGATTCGTGAAGGACTGGAGGTTCCATTCTACGCCTACTACACCAGAGCACTAATGGCTTTGATCCAAAATTTACCAATTAGAGTACTGCGCTGGAAGACACGTTCGCCGACAAAGCGCCGATCAAATTCGCTTAAGGCGTTAGACAAATCAGACTACAACCGAGATGAAAAGTCCAGCAGCCCAAACCTTGGCAGACAAGTCAATAGAACAAATGTGCCTAGCACTTTTTCTACCTGTCTGCAGTTACCAGTGATTTTGCTCAATTGTAGAGAATTCCATCCCTCCTTTCATGGAGGTCTTCAGCTAAAGTGATTCCAACCAACGCGCAGAGGCCTTCATCCAACGCGACCGAATCACTCTGTGTTCACCCCGGGCATCCATCGAACGCGCCCTCCCAAAACGAAAAATAACCATATCTACCAGAAGTCTTGGTATTGCGGCGTCAAGACTTTCAGCCACGACTTGAAATTCGTTTGCGTAAACAGAATCCCGTGTATAGTTTAAGATATACATGTTACGCAACAGTGACGCGTTTTGTATGCAGTAACCAAGTCTCTGCTCTTAGTCTTGTGGTTGGCTGTTTGGTTCCCTGGTTATGTGGTTGGTTCGTTGGTTGGTTGGTTGTTTCTTTGGTTGGTTGGCTGGTTGATTACTTGGTTGGTTGGTTGGTTAGTCTCACCTCGTGTGTTCTTGTGTTTTACCGGCAAATCCTTGACATTGCCATCGACAAATACCACACGGCTAATATAAAATAACTCGGAAACATCACTGACATAATTAGCCGCATGCATCTGAAGAATATGCAACACGCATATTTCAAAATCTTGTGCCAGTTGTCGTTCCGAGTCTTCAGATGTATATTCCATCTTTTAGGAACACCACTTCGAAATAATTATTCCTCCCTAATTAAATTGCACGTTGCGGTCTCATTTTCAAATTAATTAATAAACCGCATGCCACAACTACACATTCCTAAATCATATTGCGTTCGTCAAAGGGTTTCTTTTTCGTTGCAAAAATTTCTGTCCCTTTATGCGAAGCAACGTTTATTAGGCTCGGAAATACTGTTTCTGGCCATCGTAAATTACGTTCCCAATTCTCAGCTTTGTTTTTACGTAATGTATTTTGCTTCCGTCAGAATACATACTTACTTTTGTAGTCTATACGGGTGCTCATGAAATGCCGTTCCAGATTATATTTTTTTCTAACAGCTGTACCACCGTTGCATATTGAGTATAAATTCATTATTAATAATCATGAAAATCCTTACTCTCCCATTTTCCATTAAAACCTTACACAAATACTCTCGACTTTTTATTACCACTGCCAAGAGAATTCAGTTTATTCTCCTCTCACAGACATTCAAAATGTAAAAACCTTCTTTACATGCTATGATGAACCCAAATAAGAGCGGCACAAACATTCGCCTAGACTCATACATTCCTGTGTCACGGCCGGTCGGACCAACGGCAACACTGAATTTTAATAGGTGAGCCTCGAAGTCAGAGGTCATGAGACAGACATTAATGATCTTCTCTGCCAAGCGTGGTTTCACAGTGTATAAATTATAACTTGGAACGAAGAGTCCGTCTGTAACGCAGAAAATGAATATGTTAGAAAGGAGCTGCTACTGGTACCTCCACATGTGCAAGTCGTTAGCTAGAAGACATCTGTGTAAAAATGACTTGTAGGCAATCGCCGACAAATCATTTTAATCCCATAAAGAACTACCGCTAACAATGGGTCACTGCGGAATATGGCAGTGGTGGTAAGCTTTCATCCACGGCTTTCCACGAAACAAGTGAAATTGCTTCTGGTTCTGTGGCGGTTTTGCCGGCACAGTAAACACATGATGAGGTGTTTCAAATGTATCTGTGCGCAACCTTACATTCTGTCGCGAGCCACGTCTCTGTGGTCCTGTAATAGGTTATGACCTGGACCTCCGAGGAAAAGTGTTTCCGTTGGAAGCGTCCCGACCGCCTCTTAGACCCACCCACTTCCTGCTCAATGGGTATTGGGGATCTTTCTCCTAGGATAAACCGGCCGAAGCGTGAAACTAATCCCTCACTTCGATCTAACGCTGATTTTGGTAAGGCAGAGAGAGGACTATAGCCCCACTTCCCATATTTGTCCACGGCACGTACAAATATTCTTGTACTTTCATATCGCACATTAAATAAACTCAAACAGCATACCAGTGCCCGATTATGGAAGTATAAAGCTTGGTCTTCTGAAATTTATCATGTCTGTGATAGATTATGGCAAGCATTTTTATAAACAGGTCTGAATATGGCAGCAGCGGAAATTATACTTCAGTTGGAATTACAGAAAGACAAGACGACTACGTGCAGGTAGCAGTATCGCTTAGTGCAGAGCTGCTTAACAAGTTCGCTCCGCAGAAAAATATTTTCGCAAACCGTTTTCGCGAACCATCTTTCAAAATACACACACACAAACACAGAAACACACGTGCACACTACTACTACTTCTACTACTACTACTACTACTACTAATAATAATAATAATAATACTGCTTCTTCTTCTTCTTCTTCTTCCCTTAATGCAATTCTCCCAGTCCGCTTTGTTTCTTGTCATCTTTTTGCAGTTTTTAATGTTGCATTTATTAACACACGTTAATACACATCTCCACCATCTGTTTTTGGTAGTCACACACTCACACACACACACACACACACACACACACACACCCCACACACACACCACACACACACACACACA
>Ga0136643_10014686_pt1 | contig 11765 bp, 7 predicted proteins | sample TergutLab28metaG_FD_96883 | JGI IMG/M metagenome (GOLD analysis project Ga0136643, IMG submission 96883) | Labiotermes labralis P1 segment gut microbial communities from Petit-Saut dam, French Guiana - Lab288 P1 (version 3) (version 3) | ecosystem: Host-associated > Arthropoda: Insects >...
GATGATGGGTGCTGTGACACCCGAAACATGTAGAGTGACTTTGCAGTAAATAAATATCTGCATACTTTTGCATCTGGTTGGATTTTTATTAACATTGAATTACGATGCACGGAACCATGAGTTTAAAAAAAAACGTTTTTACACATTATCTCGTAAACGACACCATTGGCAGGAAAAAGTCACTGAACATAACAAACGTATGTTGTGATTTTTTTTCTAAACCTTTGCCTGAAATATTCCTCATTCTAAGAAGAATTCAGCTGAATATCACAAATGTACATAGGTCTCCACGTAAAGTACCCCTTATTCTTGGCAGATTTGAATGAAATTTAATTTTCTAGACATATTTTCGGAAATTACTCAAACATCAAGTTTCACGAAAATTCGTCCGTGGGAGTCGAGTTTGTTCCATGCAGACGGACGGTCAGACATGACCAAGCTAACAGTCACTTTACGCAGTTTTGCGAACGCGCCTAATAACAGGGAAGACATTTAATTTTTTTTTCTTGCAATATAAGGTGACTTACGTACATACAAGCCAGTTACAAACACGTTTTTTTGGCACTAATTGAAAAGTAATTGAATTGCGCTTCCCGCTATCAACTTTTTCTGGTCTTTAAACGTTTTCATACTCACAGGGTCCTCGGGATATGAAAAATATATTAGGGGTTCTTCCGTGGAAAAAGAAAATAGGCTGGGAAACACCGTACTGTAGCGTGCTGTGTACCATGTTCTGTAAATGAGGATCCTTTCTGTGAAACGCCTGTGGGTACGTAACCTATCAAACATGTTATTACTGCACACTTTACTTGCGGTCAGATCTAGGACAGCTACGTGTACAGGCTGGACAATCGATAAATCGTGGTTCTATTCTCAATACAAGCAAAAGATTTTCTTTTCTCCAAAGTGTTCAGACCAGACCCTTGGCCCACCCAGCCTTCTATTCAATTGATACTTGGGGCACTATCCTCGGGGATGGGGGCGGCCGAAGCATGAAGCTAACTATCACCTACATTCTAATGCCAAGGTTAAGAACGAGTGAAGTATAACTCCTCTCCCCCATATGCCATCATGGCGTCCACAAGGGCAACATTTTTTTACCTCTGCTTTCAGCTTCCTTTTTTTTTTTGGAGGGGGGGGAAGCTGGGTGGGGGGTGGGGTGCGGAAAGACGTGTCACCGTTATGTTCTTGACTGCAGCAGGCCGCAGTCGTTTTATTGTGCTGATTCGCGAAGAGATAAAAACTGGTTCGACTGAATACAGCACCTACAGCACCTCTTGATAGTCAGAGAGAACTCAGGTACGATTTTGAAGTGCGGGTGGTTCGATGAATTCGAAGAGAAATATAAACACAAGACGGGCGCACATAAGATCCACATCTCACGAATTTAATAATTAATTTTTGGTACATCTACTGTGCTAGCAATTCTTAGGCGCGTTCGCAAAACTGCAAAAAGCGACAGGTTTCGTTATGTATGTCCGTCCGTTCTCATGAAACAATTCGACTCCCACTAGACGGATTTTCATGAAAATTTATATTGGAGTATTTTCGAAAATCTGTCGATGAAAGTTCCAAGTCTCATTAAATTCTGACTAGGATAATAGGTGCTTTACACGAAGACCACTATACACTGTTGATATCTCTCTTAATTAGTCTTAGAATCTGAAATGTTTCCGACTAAAGTCGTACAGAATATGAAAAAAAAACACATTTCATGATCAATAACTTTTTTTTTTAATTGTGCCAATTACGAGATAAATGCGGAACAGTACTGTACAGCCGGACAGGCCACAGACGACAGAATGGCGCATGCGCATTGCATATTGGATACGAAAGGCTCCCAACACACTCAGAATATACTTATTGTTTTCCACTGCAACAATGGTTTCACAAACGCGTATCAATGATATGACGTACGTTCACTGCCTGTCACGTTGCTTCTGTTTTGCAAGTTTACACGGTTCTGTGCGGTGCCTCCCCCCACCTCCGGCCACAAAACAGGAATTATGGCAATTTTCAGTGTAACAACTGTGTAGTTTAATTTATCTGCCACGGAGTGAGGCTAGCCAACGCCCATTAAATAATTATCTTCAACAAAAATAATATTCGACTAGCAAACCAAGGTCAGCTTTGCGTCTGTTTGGTACTGACATAAAAACTTTCCTTCGAAATGTACAGCACAAAGTCGAAGAATGTATTAGCGTTTGTGCACATCAAAAACTTTCTGTGTCTTTAGTCAATTTCTTTTTCGTTTATTCATTAATGTGCTGTGGTTTGTCTATATTTTACAAATTTACTGGGTGTTGGTGCGTGGGTCGGGTAGCTCAGTCAGTATAGCGACTGACTACGGGCTGGACGGTCCGGGATCGAATCCCAGTGGGGACGAGATTTTCCGTCCTTCCAGACCGGCCTTGTGGTCCACCCAGCCTCATATACAATGGGTACCGGGTCTTTACTGGGGGTAAAGTGCTACCGGGGCGTGCTGCTGACCACTCACCCCCTTCTAGTGCCGCGGTCATGGAAGAGTAGAGCTATACCTCTACCCACCCTCTGGGCCACACCGGGCCTGTGACGGGATCGCTTTACCTTTTACTGGGGTTTCGTGCATTATTATGTGTTATGTAATTGCTCGCCGCCTGTTATATCAGTTCTTCAGCCGTTTAAAGCCTAACGGTTAATATACGTACAGCCAGGTTTAAAAATAAAAAATTCTATGTTTTGCCCACACAATTCATTTAGGCCTAAATGCTCTGTATGGTTCTCAAAACCAGCAGCGATTATCTCCCTGTACAACATCCACAGACTGCATTTTATGACAGAAACGGCCCGTTAACTGCGTCACACCAGCTGCATCCTTAAAGGTTAATCTCATTCTACGGGTGAAGAACGCATGTGACATCCTTACACCTACGCATATGTAAAATGAAAACAAGTGGGTTGCAGCTGGACACGAATAACGTATTTCACAAAGCATCCGTGATCGAATACATAGACCAGGGCCATTATCGAGAAGCTGACAGTCGTTTATCCGAGAAATTCCATGCCGTTTATGGACTAGAATATTCAATTTCCGTGATCACACGAACCCTACTACACGCTACACAAATCCCATCTACACCTACACTCTACACTCCTAAGAACCAGTTGATTACATATTTGTTTACTTCTTTATTGAACATACCTGATCTCCAACTCCATGGGCACGGTGGATTATTTTCTCGGGGACAAAGCGGCCGGCGGCAAGAAGCAGACCGCTCACCTAACTCCATCTAGTGTCAAGGTTAAGATCTTCCACCCCCCATACGCTTTCATGGCACATATAGGCACAACTTACATTAGGTCAGGTACTGAACGACATAACTAGGGCTCCTGCGACCCGACCCTCTGTATTAGACTTTGCTCGACATTAAACACCAGAGTCGGAATTATATCACGATGAAAAATGATGGGGGCAATTTCGCAATTCAAACAGCCGCAAAGAAAGCCAGGATTTTAGGTTACTTTCTCGAAATTAACGTCAATGGCAATACGTGTTTTCGATATACAGTGGCTTATTTTAATCGCTGTTAAGTAGCTGGAATTGACAGAACCTTGGAAGTAAACATTAAAACTCGCAATTATATGCAAATGACAACAAAGGTGGTAAAGGAACAATGTATGAGGAACGAACAAGAAATATGTAGGAAGCATAAGAGGAAAAGTATAAGAAAAATTAATAAACACAGAATATAGAGGGTACGATAAAACTTAAAAAATGGAAGGAAGAATAAAACAAGCACAGACACGAGAAAACGAAGACAGAAACAAGCATTACGAAATGAGGAGAAAAACAAAGAAAAGAGAAAAATTCCGCGCGTCAATGTGATGATCTTCGAACTGGTCTTAGCTTTCCCACTGAAATTCGCAAGACGAATTAAGTAATACAGTACCGACTTACAGGCCCAGGGGAGAAGAGCTCAATTAACAGACATCAGCGTGTTCCGAGTGCTGAATTATGGCCACCGGTTATCTCTCTATTACTTCGATGCGAAGACCTGATATATATCATGCTTTATCACTAAAGTTACTTACGCCCTTATTCCATCAACGCCATCAATCAGCCTATCTGTAGAGACACGTAAAACATCCCGCACTTGGTATACCCTTTCCCCGTTTCCCGTGTTCTAAATATACATCTACTGTATAATGTATGAATCTGTCATTTCTAAGACAAACACGAGCGTCAATTCGGTTGATATCTTGTTCACACACAAGCGCGACGGCCCGAAATGCATTTGTTTCCGTCACAATGCACCTTTCCTGCAGTCATCCACGCTGAACATTTACAATTGCAAATTATGCATTAAGTCATTCGAAAGATCCACAGCTGTCAAATATCACTGCTAACGCCACGTCGGCATAACAGCCGTAACTCTGAAACAGTTGGGTAAAACCAACCAGTGTTAGAACACATAATTTACTCGCTACAGGAGAACCAAAAATGTCGCTAATAGTAATAGCGGTAAGTTTGGCAGATTTATTTCTTTACGGCTGTTAACAGACTTTGAGAAACAGTGCGTAAAACAAAATAACTAAACAGCCAGCCAATCAATCGACCGACCCCTGAATGGCACTGGAATTTATATTCCATCTACAGCCCTGGACAGAAAGGATTTTAACCTTTTGACGCCTAATGTCAACTATAGTGGTCGTACCGCACCGCTAACCTCTAAAGTTACATTTTATATATTTATTCAACAAATATAGGTACTGAATATTTTAAATATGGTATATGCTCTCCATTTTTTCTCTTCAAAATGCAGTTTGTTTCATAATTCTAACGTATTTGGTTACTGTATTATTCATATTTTATATACAGGGTGTGTTAAAATTAAAAAAATAATTCCAAAAGGTTAATGCATTCACTAAAGTACAGATATGCCTCGCTTAACGACGGGGATACGTTCTGAGAAATGAGTCGTTAGGCGATTTCGTCGTTGTGTGAACGTCACAGAGTATACTTGCACATACCTAGATAGTATAGCCTATTACACCCCTAAGCTATATGGTATAGCCTGTTGCTCCTAGGCTACAAACCTGTACAGCATGTTACTGTACTGAATACTGTAGGCAATTGTAACACAATGGTATTATAAGATTATAATCTTATGGGACCGCCGTCGCATATGCGGTCCGTCGTTGACCGAAACGGCGTTATGCGGCGCATACCTGTACCGTGCATCTACACCGGTAGCGAGTGAAGAATTGAAGGTTACAGCGCATCGAGGCCGCCACTGAAAGGGAACCCTTTTGGAGAAACTAACATATCCTCAGCTAGTCACGAAATTCTCCGCATTTTGTGCAGCCCGAATGTTCATTACCTTGTTCACAACAGCCTGCCACTTGTTGCTATCCTAAGCCTGAAAAATCCAGCTCACGGCTCCCCACCGTATTTCTTGAAGACGCATTTTAATATTACCCCCTTATCTACGTCCACGTCTTTGAACTAGTCTCTCTCCCTCTAGCTTCCCACCAAAACCCTGTATGCACCTATCCTATCCCCTAGTGCCACATGTTCCGCCCATCACTGTTCTTGATTTGATCACCCTGAGTAATCCACATCATGAAGCCCCTCATTACGTATTTTTTTCAAGTCCCCGGTTACCTCGTCCTTCTTAGGCCTAAATATCTACAAATAACACTCACTTGCATAAGCTAGTTGCTGCGGTTGCGTCTGTTGCTGCTGCTGTTGTTGCTGCTGTTGCTGTTGTTGGCCAAGAGGTCCCTGCAGTTGAGGGTTGGTGATGCGCTTCTGGATGATTTTCTCTTCAATGAGTGCTCGCACACTCATGCTGGCAGTCTGCAGGGGCGGGCCCGACACTTCCTTCTTCTCACACTTCTTGGACTCCGAGTCCTGAAAACAGCATTCACACGTGAAAGGACGATTCTTCCTAGCATTAAAACAAGCTGGCACGCTGGTCCTCCATCGGCCTTATCCATGATACGAACTTCACATGCCGTTGGCAAACACCGGCCCCTCATACACGGCTGTGTCGTCGATTTATGTAACTCCGGGTAGACATACTCAGAACAAAAATGTTGCAAACACAATAAAATACTTTACTTTACTCGAAGTTTCAGTTTCTCCCTATCGTTTCGGCTTTTATGCCACCGTAATGAAGAGCTCTTCAAAACACTCATGGGCTGTAGCTAAATGTCACAATGTTTACACACGTGTATATTGGCCTTATACATTTTACGTTAAAGTGTGCATGTAATGAGTATACACAATATGGTATGACAATGATTTTAGGTTTTAGTAATGGCCTGTCTAACGAAATAGAAGCCTTGTTTAGGTGTATATGCTTTTACACAGTAATAATACACTACGTGGTAATAGCCAGCTTTTAGTTTAGTATGTACTTCACCCTACAAGTACATTTATAATGCTAATATATAAATTTGTAAACACTCCATTCTTTATGTACCAAACCTGAGTGCTTTCCTCGTTTTTAAAGAGTGCTTGATAATGAAACAAATCCAAAATATGTGGGAGAAAAATTAAAATATAATAAAGAATTTTGTTGTGGCTGCGACATTGTGTGCTGGTGATATGGCCTGTACTTAAGTACCTGATATTGGAACAAGATTAACTCCAAGTTCACAGTACCGTCAGAGTAAATAAGAGTTGTTAAAATAAAGTCCCGTGTCATTCTGTTGAGACTTCAATGTAACTTCCTACTTGCAGCTTTTAGATATATGAATTTGGTGCCGTGCAAGCGTATAAATAAATTAAGAATACCAACCAGATGCACTAATTTCTCAAATTTATTTTTGGAATAAAACTCTACATGTTTCGGACAGTTCTTCTATCCATAATCAGGAGTTTTTCACTGACAGCTGACAGGAGTTTTATTCCAAAAATAAATTTGAGAAATTAGTGTATCTAGTTGGTTTTATTATAAGGATTTAACACGATGCACGATCATATGAACGTCAAATAAGAATACTGTATTTAAATCACTCTACGTAATGGTTCGCTTATAAAATACGCATGATGAATCTTTGGATCTGAATAGACTAAATCTTGAATGATTAGCAACAAGTACGTTTGTGTCGCTATCCAAACGTCACATGCCTTCCTGACTGTATTTGACAAAGCTTTCTGAACATTTTTGATTTTACGAATGTGAGCTCAGAATTCGGAGCAGTGTGAAATCAATTTTGAGGCGCCTTCGCAAAACTGCGAAAAGCCACTAGTAGCTTCGACATTCTTATCTATCCGTCCGTCCGCATGTAAAGATTCGGCTCCCACTGGACAGATTTTTCATGGGATTTGATACCAGCATGTTTCGAAACCTATCGAGAAAATTCAAGTTTCATTAAAATCTGACAAGAATAACAGGGTACTTTACATGAAGACCGATAGACATTTATGATTACATCTAGCTCATTTCTTCTTAGAATGAGAAATGCTGAACACAAGAGTTGTAGAGAAAATCGAAACACACATTTGGTGTGCAATAAGTATTTTCGAAAATCGTGCTGTTTATGAGAAAATGTGGAAATATATTGTACAGCCGGACGGGCTACAGATGACAACATGGCGCGCGCACGCACACACACACACACACACACGATATCAGGTACGGAAAAAACAAACATAACAGCACTGAACAGGTACATCACTGACGTAAGTACACGCACTATTTAAATGTGCCTATCCCAATGGCCGCGCAGTCTAAGGCGTGGGTCGGCGGCCGTTCGCTTGTTGGAATTTTGAATTCGAATCCCGTCTGGGGCATGGACGTCTTTCTCTCGTGAGCGTTGTTTGTTGTCAGGTTGAGGTCTCTGCCTCGGGCTGATCACTCGTCCACAGGAGTTCTACCCACTGTACTGTGTCCGAGTGTGATCGTGAAGCCTCGATAATGAGGAAGCCATGGCTCACTGGGAGCTGTTGCGCCAAGGTAAAACAAATTATTCATATGTGGCACATTCACTGCACCCTACATTTACTGTTTTGACATCTCATTTAACGTTTCGTACATTTATTATTGCACACCTAATGATACGTCACAGCACAGTGCACAGTCAAACAACACACACTATATCGTATTTCTTCTCTTCCGTAGAATATTCATCATACCGTCAACGGTCTCTAAATAATTAGTAAAATGAGGCTATGGATTTTTTTGCGTTATGAACATTTTTTAAGGCCTGTCACGTTAAAATTGGACTTCATGAAAAGTTGGGGTCATAACTGACCTTCACTGGATAGAGATATGAACACGTGGAAAGGTTTAAACGTATAGGCTTCTTTGCATTATCACTACTGAGGTTAAAACAGAGATAACGTTTTATTGTTGACGATAAATGTTACAATGCACAAGGCCGTACACTAAAGGAAAGATATATACAACACTCTTATTAAGAATGTCTCTATAGTACAATAATAGGGCTAATTGCGAAGTAGGGTGGCGAATCATTGGCCCTAACGAAAGAAATGGAAAGTCTTAATGGCTTGGGAGAGGAGAGTATTGGGAAAAATATTGGAGCAAACATATGAAAATGGTTGTCGGAGAGTAAAAAAAGAATAAAGAAATGTGTAATAAATTTAAATCTCCAGATATTGTAACCGTATTTAAAGTGTGTACATTCGAATAGCTTGGGCATGTTGTAAGAATGAATCGCGAAAGGACAGTAGTCCCTGGAAGGCAAATCAGAATATGCGTGTGGAAAGGAGAACAAGAGCTTTCGGCAGAACAGAATGGGCATCTGTCGTAAGGAAAGCCAAGGTTGAAATTAAAAAGCTGTAATGCTAAAGAAGAAGTAGAAGAAGTAGAAGAAGAAGAAGAAGAAGAAGAAGAAGAAGAAGAAGAAAAAGAAGAAGCGGTAGAAGAAGGAGAAGGACAAGGAGAAGGAGAATAAGGAAAATAAGGAGGAACGAGGAGGTGGAGGAGAAGAAGAGGAGGAGGAGGAGAAGAAGAAGGAGGAGGAGGAGGAGGAGGAGAAGAAGAAGAAGGAGGAGGAGAAGAAGAAGAATAAGAATAATAATAAGAAGAAGAATCGACCTACACCAGCCCGAACATGTCTCGTATGGACTCACCATACAAAATTTCATCGCAATAGTTCCAGCAGTTGATTTGAACTCCATACTGTTCACTGTACGCCTGTAACTCCGAGACAGCCAAATCCTTCCACGCTATGCTACAGTAGCTTGTCCTCAACACCAGCCCATGCCATAAAGCTTAGTCACTGGCATTCAAGAACAGGACGCCATAAATTCCATTCTCGGAAAATGGGATCTATGAAACTGTGGCATTCTTATATTGTAATGAAATCTGAAACAGACGCCAGCCCTTTACACAGCTCAGTGGTGCATACGAGAAAACCTGTTAGCTGCTTGTCCGTCCAGTAACTTGGCGCACACAGATTGCATTTATGGTTTTCGTTTGATTCTCAGAATACACAGTCGTACATTTCAGAAATATCATTAGACTGATTTTTGTCAAGGAGACGTGATATTTTTTATTAGAAGCAGGTACCTCATTTTCAACACGGTTCCATCGAAGTAGGCGTCAAGTGCGAAAACTATCAATAAATTTACCATAACATTCACCAGCTTTCTGTTATTCCTAAAATCACAATCCATTCTTATCAACAGCAAAGCTACTCTGCATAATCCAGCTCGAGTTCCAGCCTAAAGCCAAGTTTTTCTTAATACTGAGAGCAGCAGAATTCGTCGAGGGGTTCTGAAACTGATTGCGCAAGAAGCCTCATGGCACGCCGAAAAGTACCGAAATCGTGTAGACTGGGATAGACAGGTCCTGTTGCTGACGAATTCAGTATTTGAAATGGGCTAACCTCAAAATTCCACTGCATGTCTACCCAGGCACAGTGGGGAAGCTCAGGCATACCTCCAACCATTTTGCAACCTCGGTGCTAGAATGGGGTGGGTGGTCAGCACCACGTCTCGGCCGCTTTACCACCTGAATAGACCCGCCAGCCATTGTACAGGAGGCTGGGTGGGCCTCGGGGTCATTTTTGGACGGGCACAGAGAATATTGCCCCCACTGGGTTTCGATTCCCCGACCGTCCAGCACGCAGCATGTGGCTATACCGACTACACTATCCCGGTCGCCTGACTACACTGTAGAGTTAAATATTTCGTTGTAATCACGCACTATCAATAACTATTTCCAGCAGGTATCATTTAATTTTGTCCAGAATTTGGGTTAATAAAAAATCCAGGCAAATGAGCTTCGTTCTGTACAGTTATATAGCTTAACTAAATACATCCTGTTGTTAGGTCATGAATTTAACGTGGTCTCCAATCCTAATGTATTTCATAAAACTGTCTCTCTTGAAGACGTGCCCCTATGAAGACTACGACACGAGCTGGGGCTAAAGTCGATTACATTCCAGTGGTTTGTGAACCCACAGAGTGGGCCTGGGTTTATTATAAAGCGACCCGCAACTGTAAAAGTTTTTCATACCGAACCTCAGAGGCGAATTTTTGGACAAAAAATCGGTGAAGTGTTATGTTATAGATTCTACAAAGTGTTGTCCTATGAAAACGTAAGAGTATATTTTAATACTTTCTGGGACCACGGTGACTGGCCTACGAGACGGGCGACCCAGTGTTCAAATCCCAGCACAGGCAAGATACTTTTCTCGTCTCAGCATCGTCCTGACGATATCTGGGGTGAAATCGGCCTTAAATTCAATGAGTACCAAAGCTCTTTCATGGGGGTAAGGCGGCTGGAGGCGAGAATTTTACCTCTCACCTCCATCTAGTGCCGAGGTTAAGAACCAGTGAAGCTACGCCTCCACTCCTCCTATGTGTTTTCATGACGTAGACGGGGGAAAATTTTTCTGAGAAAATCACAAAATTAAAGACGAATGACAGCAAGTAACTAACCGAATGATCGACAATATTAATTCACCTGCACCCGTTATATAGAGATCGTGGCCTACCTTACAGCATTATCCCAACATCTGACTGGATTGACTGAAAAAACTACTGAAGTCTCCAGTCACGACAGGCGGCATCTATGCACTGAATCAAACACGGGACCTCGAAAAAGAATGTGGGCCACCTGCTTTAAAGTTACGCCGGGCAGAAAATGTCTCACAAACGGTAAGACATTGGAGTGGACATGCATTTACTGTTTTGAGGAATAAGTTTAACTGCAGGCGAATTTCAGACGGACGTCTCTATATTTCGTCTTTATTTTATAGTCGCGTTCGCAAAATTGCCAAAAGCGACTACAGCAGAACTCCACTTATCCAGACGCTGGTTATCCGGAGCGCCAATTATCCGGATCGGCTTGGACCTTCGGGTAAATTTGTCGAGAATTCCACAAAACATTCCTTGAAATTACCGGTTATCGGATCTAGTACATTAGAATAGTGTTATGGCTTCTAGAACTTCAAATCAGGCGTGGTCGTAAAGTTTAGACGCAGGCACATACTGTCAATAGTAACAGCCGGACTTCAAACTGCCAATATAGACTAATTCCAAAGAAAAATCTAATTATACAGATTTTCTGCACATCGGATGGCTCGCCGTCCCAATTAATCCGGATAAGTGACGTTCTACAGTATTAGCTTCATCACGTATTTATGTGTGTGCGTGCATGTATGTATGTATGTATGCACGTATGTATGTATATATGTATGTATGTATGTATGTGTGTGTGTGTGTGTGTGCGTGCATGTATGTATGTATGCATGTGTGTGTATGTGTGTGTGCGTGCATGTATGTATGTATGCATGTGTGTGTA
>Ga0136643_10014687_pt1 | contig 11765 bp, 9 predicted proteins | sample TergutLab28metaG_FD_96883 | JGI IMG/M metagenome (GOLD analysis project Ga0136643, IMG submission 96883) | Labiotermes labralis P1 segment gut microbial communities from Petit-Saut dam, French Guiana - Lab288 P1 (version 3) (version 3) | ecosystem: Host-associated > Arthropoda: Insects >...
GGTAATGAACCTTCGGGTTCCATAAAATGCGGGGAATTTCTTGACTAGCTGCAAACCAGTTAGCTTCTCAAGAAGGACTCTGCACCATGGAGTAAGTAAGTAAGTAAGTAAGTAAGTAAGTAACAGTATCAATAAACTCACTGGTTCCCAAATTCGTTTAGTCGAAAACACTTTCCTTTCCTTCTTAGTCTGAATAATTTCTTCCTACTCATGTTAGGTGTAGAAAGGCTTATTGCTTTACCCGATCACATCAATGACACACACAACACACACAAACACACACACACATAAACACACAACACACACACACATACACACACACAAACACACAACACACACATACACACACAACACACACACACACACACTCACACACACAACACACACACACAAACACACAACACACAAACACACAACACACACACACACACACGCACATACACAAAGACACACACACACAAACACACATACACACAAACACACACACACAAAAACACAACACACACATACACAAAAACACATACACACACACAAACACACACATACACACAAACACGCACACCACATAAACACAAACACATACACACACACACAAACACACACACACACATACACAAACACACACACACACATACACAAAAACACCTACACGGTACGACCCTTCTGAACGACGAGTCAGTCCGTCGTAGAGACCCCTATCTGAAAGCACACAACATTCACAACAGACAGACATCGATGCCCCCGGCGGGTTTCGAACCCGCAATGTCAGCAAGCGAGCGGTCGCGCAACCATGCCTTAGACCGCGTAGCCACTGGGATTGGTCTAAAACTCCATTGAGGTAAATACTTTTTTTAAATTCTAGCTCATTCTTTGTCTTCCAAGCGGTTCTGGCGAAATTCCCGAACCAGAATCCTTCTTCGCACTAATTTGACACTGGAACGTTAGCACTCAGCGTCTAAACCTCTCCTTGATCCAAGGCACCGTCTGTTTACTATCACGTTTATTTAAACAGGATAATATATAAGAAAAATATCCCCTTTCATAGAAGCAGATATTAATTTTTGGACAGTAAACTGTCGCACAATACATGCTGCCAACTTCGGCGGAGGTCGCCTAAGAGCCACATTTATTCGCCTGTATCTACGATTTCTGCCGTCGACAAATTTTTTACCTCCCACATCTGAAGCACTGCTTCAGCCTGCATCCGGATACCACACCACCCCAGCCAAACCACAATGTAGCACCAACACACATCGAGCCAGAGCAATACAACCCATGAAATAACTCATCAAATAAGTCGCAAGCTCCTGAGGATGGATGTATTAACATCCGAAACATGTTGAGCATTAGGTAAGGAAATAATAAAGCAAGTGACATCAAATTTGTCTCTCTTTATTCAACTATCAAGATGATGCACGGTCCAATAAACATAAAATACATTGCTGTTCACAGTTCTTACTGTTAAGGTGCTAGAATATTGCTCTCTGACACATACATATTTGTCAGAACCTGTGACAAGTTTCGGCATATCTGCAATAGGTTCATTCGATTGAAACCAACTGATGTCGTTTAACAATTTCTTTCTAAATTAAAGTTTAACACGACAAATACAAAATGATGCTATATTCTGCAGCTATAATTATTTTTCCTAAACATATTTCCTAAGTAGATAATCAGACATTGTAAAAGGTAAATCAGTCACGTTACAGGCCTGGAGAGGCCCAGAGGGTTCCAGGAATTTAAGGTTCCCAGATTTTACGACAACGGCACAGGCTGGTGGTATGGTTGTCAGCCTTACGCACCGGCCGCCTTTACCCCCAGGAAATGCTCCTGGCACTCATTTCTGTTAGATGCTGAGTCGACCCCAGGGTCATAATGGGATCGGAATGATTTTAGGTCAATGAAAATTTCCAATGACACCAGCTGGGATCGAACCAGCGAACTTCCGATTTGTAGCACAGCACCTTAACCACTTTGCCACTGCGGTCCCCTAATCAGACATTGTACTACTTAATTTTTGTTTCAGAGTAAAAGGTGAATGACAAAAACAATTCAGAAAATAATTTTCTTTTGCGTAGACGAGGCTAGGCTACATAAAAGTCTATATTTTTTCCTATACTACAAAATTAAAATTCGTCGTACTAAATAAAATTTTAAACTATTTTTCTTCCCCTATAAAATAACAACATTTCAATGGATAAGCCTACGTTAAGTAACTTTGATATTTTGCTGACCGTGCATCTCAGTATAATCTTAGCAATTGACCAACTTAATGCACAAATCCTTGTTTTATAATAAGTTAATTATATGCCTCAACATGTTTCGAACACTGTTGTGCTCATCATCAGGAGGTCAAAATTGTATGATACAGCGTCTGGTATCGTCACACTCTGTATGTGGCCGTCCGGTGTGCAGGTTGAGAGAGGACGGCCACCTACAGAGTGTAACGATACCAGATGCTGTATAATACAATTTTGACTTCCTGATGATAAGCACAACAATGCTCGAAACATGTACAGGAATATAATAAACTTATTATAAAATAAGAATTTGTGCATTAAGTTGGTCAATTGCTAAGATTAAGTTAAGTAAGTTAATCTATGTGTACTACATCTAAAAACAACGCCACATTGGTATACATTTGCCCAAAATTTTGAACACTGAAGGGACAATACATTCACGCTGTAAAGAGTTAACGTACCCTATCCTTAGCTACGCCGCGTCCAACAGTGTGTTCCAGCTTTCATAATGCAGATGGGCCGCACCGTGGCTCAGGCGATTAGACCCCCCCCCCCTCCTCAATTGGGGAGGGCGCGTGTCCAAGTTTTGTCCAATCCATAACGTTTTCATAATGTAAATACGATCAGACAACATTAACATGTCCTGCCGCAAAGTCTTATTTCAAGATGACGGATATGACGCAAGGCTACAGGCCTATTGTAAGATACAAAGATTTTCAAAGAGCCACGTACTTTCAGTCCAGAAAGAAGGCAGAGATGCACCATATAAATACTCAGGATAGATGCAAATATAAGGCCTTTCCAATATCAAAAATTCTCCATCATTAAAGCTCACGTTCTCTTCAAACTTTACTAGTAGGAATTGCGCACTGCAAATAGTCCACTTGGAAGAAAATTAATTCTTCTAAAAGGTTGTTTATTGATAATAAAATCACAACTGAAAATACCCCACTTCCTAAAATTTTAGGAACAAACACACAAACAAACAATTCCACAAAACCTAGAGATCTATGATAAATTGTTCATATCTCTTACACAGCAAGCTAAGCAAGACTTTTCTTCCAGTGACCTTTGACGTGCTCGCGGCGATCACTAAGAAGAATACTGTGCACTGTGATGTCGTGTAGTCCGATGAAATTTAGCGACAAAATGCAATAAACCAATGCCTCCAATTTCAAGGTGCCTGCTTTAACCTGCATTGGCCAAATGGAGGCACGCGTCCCGTTAAAGGTAACCCTTACGGACGACAGTGAACACGCCATCTCGCTCTAGTAAACAGCGATGGGCATTTAATCCTTTAAACGCCGAGTTAAATCCCATCTGCCATTTGCTGGCATTATTAGGAGCTCACCATATTCTCCACGTTAGCAGGATAAGGGTTAAAAATGAAAGTAACTCCGGCCGACAGCAGCACGTTGGCATTAAAAGGCCGGAATACAAAGGCTGACAATGATACCTCTGCACTTTGCCCACAAAGTGAGACATATTTTTTGCTTATGTTTATCGCGATAAAAAATGTTTGACGTATTTCTGTAAATATTATTAACTAAATGGTTTCTGTTACGGGAATGCAGTGTGCTTGAATTTAAACAGTAATTAGACATGGTACAAACGTAGCCTAACTAGCGTATAAGCCATCTACAGTTCTAGGCTTCATAATGCTGCATTTTGTAACTATGGCTCAATTTTTGGGCATGCTAAATTATCTTCGTGTACCCTGAGCACGGAGGCAGTGCATTCCTCCACAACGCTGGTGTATCTATCAGACCGCAAGCCGTCACAGCCCATAAGACAGTATTCCTCCACTTGCAGCCTTCAAGGAGTCTCCGTATGCCGCATTCGTTCGACTTTCATATGAAACCTCCGCCAAGTACTTCTTTTCATAAGACACAGATCTAAGAATATCTTCATATCCAATCTGTGAAGTCAGCCTTTGTACTCTCGTATTTCCACGAGATTACACTTTTGAAAGCAAGATTCGTCATCTCGCTTCTGCCATATGATCTTCATTCTTCCATCTTTTCCACTTTTCTTTCTTTCCCTACCCCGACCTTCCGCTTTGTTTGTCGTCCTCTTGAGATGATCGGGGAGGCGTTTCAGGGCTTCTTGTTGCTCCTTGAGCCCACTGCAATTCTCGCTTCGGTTCGCTTGAACACTCTCGCACACGGATAACAGGCCGGACCTCTGAACGGATGACAGGAGAAGGGAAACAGATAGATGGTCCATCTGCTGCTGCCAGCTTGACAACATCATCCCCATTCTACTCATCTCCACCAACCTTACAATGCCTTTATTTTCTCCTTCTTCTTTTTGTTCGCATGCTCCGTCTCCGATCACAGATGATCCCCAGCGCAATGTCTCAACGTTCACGTGTCTGCAGGGACGGAGTCATTTATCGTCAGACCGTGCTGTTTGCCTTGCCTTCACAATCAATACAGACAAACACAAGGACAGGTCGTATTTTATACAAATCAAAGAGCCTACATCATTCAAATAAGGCAAAGCTACCCAGATTCCTGAAATACTTCATTCGGTAGAATGTCGCTCCAAATACATCGCGAATATAAGTATGTGCTCCCTATTTAGTTTCAATATTTCTCCACGCTCGACACCACTAACGAGAAATTGTGCAAACGGGCTACGTTTATTTAACAGTGCATACAAAAATTCCAAAGCACTTGGGCTAACGTAATCTACCTATTCTAGCATTACACTCCGATTCCGAATTATGCAATTAAAGCTACTGTATCCTGCGTTGTATCCACTCTCTTCATAGCGGCGCTTACAAGTTTCCGTCATTAGTCATGCGTGGACGGATTTGTGATGATTCTCGTGTGTAGCAGGCTTATTAACCCCCCAAAAAATCATTTAGTCCAAAAACATTTGTAAAAATCAATAATCCCTCGCAAATCGCGGTTTTGGCCAGCGCGGTTCTGATTAAACGCCGTTTAAAACAATTAAATACAAACCTGTGATGAAACAATCGCTGAACGCTATAAAATTTAAATTCAGGCAGATAAACGCTGGCGGTTACTCGCATAACCACTGCAGAAGCTGGCAGAATCAACTGCCTTAGCAATGTGAAAATGTTTAATATCCCAAAATGTAGGCTTGCTGCTTTCTTCCACACTGAGTTGGTGCCTTACAAAATATTTACCTGAAGACGAAAACAGATCTAGTTTACCAAAGTTTGTGTTCTCTTTGGAATGCTATATGAATGCCCAGTGACAGCCCTACGAAGGCTGAAACGCATCAAGCTGATAGTTATGGCTTGTAACTTATAATTTGTCCGTTAGAGTTGCTGCGAAAATAAAAGTATTGTTGGAGGAGATGCCGTCTGTTCTGGTAGGTGTGCACCGAAGTTCCAGTGGAACATGCTGCCTCTATGATTAGAGTAGATGAAACATCTCTGAAAAGTCGGTACGTACCTACCAGACTGCAAGGCGTCACATCCCAAAAGACAACTGTATCCATGACGACCGCCGAAAGAGCCGGACGTGCCACAAAGGTACTTTAGATGCCAACCTAACGCACATTCCAGGTCAGTGGACCACGGGGTCTTGTCCGGGGTAAAGCGGCAGGGAACTGATGTTGACCATTCAGCTCCATCTAGCACCGAAGTTAAGAATGAGTGGATCTATACCTCTGGGCCCCCTATGAGCCTTAAAGGCGTTTTTTTATCGACATTCCAGGATTATTAGAGAAATGAAGAAGACACGTGATGCGACAAGGAGCAACATAAAATCGCACAAGATATATTAATTAACCACAGAAAACAAAAGAAGTAAACCCACAACACATACACTAACATACAATGAGGAGGAACATCAATCAGGGTAAAAGGAGAACCGTTCGATCTACACAAAGGCACCAACATTTTCATGAAAATTGGAGGAGCAGATGAATGTGGACGGTGGTGGCAGCAGCGTCCTTACTTCGCTGCGGTAATGAGAAAAAGTGAGATGGGAAGAACTAAGACAAGAGTGCGTTACAATACAGCTGTATTGTTGTTTAACTTGAGTTTTCGTTTCAATGAGTGTTTCCGAGTGTTATGATTCGGTGAGCACAGGGGAGCTTAGATCGAGAGGGAAGAACAAAGATTGACAAGAGATCACTAAGCTGCACTACTGTAGGTCTAATTGTCATCCGGCCAGGCTACCCAGTAGCAAGTAAACTGCTTTTTAAAGCATAGCTTCTGGTACCTACATGTAGGCCTAAAACGTGGTCACGTTAAAATCCACCACTTTTTGCCCACACAACACATTTATGCGTTACGTGCAAGAAATAGCGATTTTTCCCTGTACCACATTATCAGACTGATCTTTGTAACAGAGACAGGCTGTGTTTTCTATGAGGCTGGAACTAAATGTTTGTATATTATTTAGATGCCCTACGGGGTTCAAAAGGTTACCGGCTTCATCGTACGAAAACCTAATAACGTTGGAGGTAACTAATTATTAACAAGAGGTGCAGCTTGCTGTAGCGGTGAGGTCTAGTCCTGTAATCTGGAGGTGCCGGATTCAGACGTTGGCTGGAACTGTTACTGTCTTGACTGAGGTTTACCACGGATTTCCTCAGTCCGTCCACGCAAGCACATCGATAGAACCTTGAGAAAAACTACAGCTGAGTCCCTACACATTCCTTCTACTATGTTATTCATCTTTTATTCACAGGCCACACAGCATCAGTCACTAACAATGTCGTACAACAATGCACAAAAACAAAAACAACAATCTGAAATTTCCGTACAATGTGAACCAACAGGATGCACTACGTGCTTTCAATTTATTTCAGTAATGAACCTCTACATGTTTCGAGCAGGCTTACTGCTCATCATCATGAGGTACTACTCTGTACATACAGCAACTGGTATATGTAATGCGTTTATGATGACTGGCTGTTGGCACGAAAGGAATGGATCCATTCCCATCCTGCCAACAGAGTAGTACCTCCTGATGATGAGCAGTAAACCTGCTCGAAACATGTAGAGGTTAATTAATGAAACAAATTGAAAGTAAATAGCGCATCATGTTGGTTCCTATTGTACGGATACATCACGATGCACGGTCAACAAAACATTAAATCTGAAATTTATTTACAATTTCTTGCTCGATGATGAGTCTATCACTGACCGCCCGTGCAAGAGTGTGGCAAAAGAAACCCTGACATAAATTGAATTGTTTAACCTTAACTAAATGCGACAATAACAACAAAAGATTTATTGGAACCCGCAGTAGAAAGTTGGCTTTATGATTTCTCATCAAAACTGTTTGAAACACATGCGTGAATTTGCTGTCAGTCATCACGCTCTTGTTTAGTTTAAAATGAGTTGTAGACAAATATTAAATGCACTTAGCTCTAATTTTAATTCCTTTAGAATCACGACTTTATCTAGAAGAATTAGCTTCCCTGTGTGTTTTTGTTTGAGGTAATATTATTCCACACTCAAACGGCAGTTCTTGGAAAGTGTCTGATTAGCTTATACTTTACACCAAGTCTATCACGTGGTCAGATATAATCAGGTCGCTTTAAATTTATATAGACTATACAATGTTATATTTCAGCGCTGATATATGCTTCTGTTACGCCGTATATATGAAGGAAGAAGTTACACGTATATGCGTGATACATAACTGAATGCTATATTGATGGTCAGTGGAGCTCATGTAGAGTTGCGATACGTCTTCTGGCTTTCATCGGCTGCAGTGTCCCGGAATGAGCACATCACAATAGGTACGGTGTGTGACAATTAAATAACCGGACTGATATCTGTACAGAAATTTGCAGGATCACGTCAGTGCATAATTTAACAAAATTGTGTCGAATAAAAGGTGGGTTTCGTTTTACTCTGCTTTGTTTGCACAGTGTTCTGCTTGTTTGGTGCAAAGTATTTAATTCAGATAACGTTAAGATTCCGCCTATGTTGTGATAGTGTGATTCATTTGTTACTGCGTTGTTTTTTGTTCATTTTTGATGGATTCAATATACTCAGACATTTTAGGAAAACAGGACACCAAATTGAAGTCCCAGTACGAGGCGTTCATAAAATGCCAGAGTTTCTAATTAGAAAACGCAGTCTGCGATACGTCACAACCAAAAGTTCAAACCGTGTTCACATAACATCTTCTCTTAAAATGTGACGTCATGTAGAACCCTGAAGATGGAGACGGTATATTCTCAGAGTACAACCAACAAGATGCAACTTTTCTCAATTTATTTATTCCTGTAAGACACTCTACATGTTTCAGACTTTTTCCCGTCCATCATCAGGAACTCAAAACTGCAAATACAGCGTCAGGCATTTGTCTGACAAATGCCTGACTCTGTATGTGCAGTTGTACAGCGTCTTACAGGAATAAATAAATTGAGAAAAGTTGTATCTTGTTGGTTGTACTCTGAGAATATATTAGTGATGCACGGACATATGAGTGTTAAATGGAGATAGTACATTGTACCGAAACGTCGGAAAATTTGTACCACACTGCATAGCGTCATATCCTAGAAGACGGCATTTTTCACAATCGCCGATTTGAAATCCACAAATTTCGCGATATCTTGCCTGATTTCAGACTTCCGCCGCGAAGTAGATGATAACTGCGCTCTTCTAGGTCATTACGCAGCGACTAGTGGTAATTTATTACCTGGCGGCTTGCGATCGGATGTGGTGGCGGAATTGTGGGAAACGGGGTACGGTGTTGGGACGCCCCTGTAAAGTCTTAAGGGAGTCGTCTGAAGGCGCTCACACTTATTAATGATGCGGCTGTTTGGAGCAAATCTCCCCAGTTTCGTCAAACAATTCATTTCGCGATACAACAGTCTAAATTCGCCACGATATTTCGTATGCGTCCCAGACTTAGTTTCAACAACTCTCTAAAGATGGCAGCCTTACACGATACCTAACTGAGTAGGTTTATCTGCGTCACTGATACTTAGTTTCGCCTAGAGTCACTCCGGTTTTTCAATTGTCAGACCTCGGGTAGTGGTGTTCTGTCCGTTGAATGCCATCACGTAAGAGCATCCCTAAACCCCAGACGCGAGATGCATGGCTTCGGATCAAATCAGATTTTACATTAACAATGTTGATTGTGAAAACCATACGAAACGGATAAGTAGCCTTGCATTATGTGGGCAAATTGGAGGGGCTCTTGATGTTAAGGTAGGCGGTCTGTATATACAGTGACCAGGTACATAACTTACAAATATCAACCATCGTTCTTTTAAAGGATTAATACATGTATATTATGCTTTTTTTTAAAAAAATTTTGTGGACAGGTTACTTGTCACTGTTGCTGTCACTTCACTTAGCCTATTTACAACAAACCAAGTCTTCGCAGACCTACCGTCCTCCCGATAACTCTACATCGTCGCAGGCCATCACCAGGCTTTGTAGTTATATCATAATCTGGATTTCTAAAAATATTTTAAATAAGACAGGAGATCCTACCTACACCGTAACACTTCTAAGGCCATGACCTGTTAGTGTCCTTACACTATAAATTAGTACATATTTTCAAGAAAATGAGTAAAAGCGTAATTCACATGTACCTTCAACGCTTCACACAACATACAAACGATAAATTCGCAGCACAGCAACAGCATTACAGTCGACCGTACTAGACTGTAATGCTGTCCCTGGAATAAGGCACAAAATTACATTAATAACTGTACCGTAACGCTGTAAGGTCGCCATTTGAAAGAGCACTGCATCCAAATAACAAAACAAACCACTCTGAAATGAAGTGTAAAGGCGATAACAGCTTCCTTTCATTTTTTTTTTTTCGCGAGGCATGATATATTGTAGAATATCACGTTTAGATAGTCGACTGTTTCTTTGGCCTCTCTGGCTTTGCCGTACTGATCTCGTAAACGGCGACATACTATCATAATTACACGCAGGACTCTAATCTAAAGTGCCTGTTACTTTTGTTCCATTTTAGCCACATTTGAATTTCATGGAAACATTTTAGCAAAACTCACCAACGTACATTTTCACGAGAGTATCTACTGGGAGACTAACTATACCATGCGGTCAGACAGATGGTGGGAGCCACGAGTGGAAGGAGAGAGAAGATGAATCTAGAAGTCATCTCTTGCAACTGCTTCGCGAACAGGCCTGAAATGAATATTTTGTCGACCCCTACTCGTTAGTTCATATTTCGGTCTCATTATGAGAAATGATGAAGCTTCTCATCTCTCCGTTTAATTCTACATCATATCCGAGAGAGAGAGAGAGACGTTCTTCGGTGAACGTAGAGAGCTCTATATATAGACAGAGAATTTGCGGTAGGGGAAGCTGAAAGGGAAAACCAAAAGAAACCCGGTGTGCTCGTTAATTCTCCGTGAGGCGAGCTCTCGTTTAGTAACTCAACCGAAAATGCAGTTATTTTGAAAAGCAGAGAAATATAATATTTTGGTGGCTTGGAGACAGTAGGCAACCCGCATCGCAGATTGGAAACACAACAAAATAAATTTCCTTCTTCATGTCAACAGGTACATGGAATTAGGTAATTCGTGCTAGATTTTACTGTTTGTCGTAACTATCTTTTCTTTATAAACGAATAGGGGTTGTGGTAACACAACGTCCATACATTTGTCAGTTCCAGTGGCGTACCTTGGAAATTGGTTCGGGGGGGGGGGGTTCAACAAATTTAGGTGGAGACAGAGGACAGAGGGCAGAGAGCAGGGATCGGGGGGCGGTAGCCCCCTACCCTCTAGTCAAGGGTTCTGGAAGCAGCTGTAATTTGGTACAAGAATTTTCATTTCATATAGTAAAAGTTTCTTAATTTTTGGTACTTTAAGACTATTTATAATGACAGCCAATTTATTTGTCATTGCTAATGTAAAACAATTGCGAACCGGCGGTAGTTTTAGAATTTTACTGCCTTTTAGCCGAACATCTTGGAGTGTTGGCGTTCTAAATTCAGCAATTTTTAACAGTTTTCACAATCAGGTTGAGTTTGGCACGATTTTGGAGGGCCTTCGGAATTTCGGGGGGGGGGGGTTTGAACAACCCAAACCCCCCCTCGGTACGCCACTGGTCAGTTCTAATGACTTATGAAGAAAGTGACAGACTTTCGCAAAATATTGTACGACTATCACACGTCTAGATATCATCCCACGTTTATAATTATTAATATCACAGGCATAATGTTATTCATTATTTTATTGGACCTAAGACGTGTTAAATAATAAATTGTTTAAATTCATTAAAACTTTATTTTAAGCTTTACACGAATTTTGCTTTGGAATTTTGAATAGTCTGCTCCCTTGGGCGGTAGCACAGTGGTTAAGGTGCTGTGCTACAAATCGGAAGGTCGCTGGTTCGATCCCAACTGGTGTCAGTGGATTTTTCATTGACATAAAATCCTTCCGATCGCACTATGACCCTGGAGTCGACTCAGCCTCTAACATAAATGAGTACAAGGAGCATTTCCTGGGGGTAAAGGCGGCCGGTGTGTAAGGCTGACAACCTTACCACCATCCTGTGCCGTTGTCATGAAATCTGGGAACCTTAACTTTCTGGAA
>Ga0136643_10014694_pt1 | contig 11761 bp, 7 predicted proteins | sample TergutLab28metaG_FD_96883 | JGI IMG/M metagenome (GOLD analysis project Ga0136643, IMG submission 96883) | Labiotermes labralis P1 segment gut microbial communities from Petit-Saut dam, French Guiana - Lab288 P1 (version 3) (version 3) | ecosystem: Host-associated > Arthropoda: Insects >...
CCATTCCCCCTTTACCTCGTCCCTCCTAGGTCCAAATATTCTCCTCAACACCATGTTCTCAAACACCCTCAGCTTCCTTTCCTCCCGCAATGTCAGCGACCAAGTTTCACACCCATACAAAACTACAGGCAAAATTATAGTTCTATATATCTTGATCTTTAATAGACTGTACCCAGTGGTTGTCAGGGCCTCTGGCTTTAATGGTTCCGACTCATTTCTTGTTATGAGGCAAAACAGTGTTGAACTTTCGCTTGTTTTGCTACGTTTCACTCAAATGTAGAAAATAAGTGACAGTACTCTGCAGTACGATGTTCTACTATAAATATCTCTCTACAAACTTTCTTTATTACAAGCCGCTTGTGTCTCCACGCCGCATTGTTATTTGACTACTAAAAATGTAATCCCTTATATTAAATTCATGAACACAGGAACTTGTTTTCAGACTTTCCCCTTTGTAATTAGCAGGTAGTAAATACACGGAAAAAACAATGTGTTGCTCTAGCTTCTGTGTGCCAGTGTCTGGTTTTCGCATTGTCGTAATGCCTTTGGTATACACTGCCTAGGTTATACGGTATGGGTGCATGGTTTTACGTTAAACAGATAATTTGAGTGGCTTTGGTTCAATATGAGTGAAGGATAACTACCGGCAGCGAATGGTTGACTTGCTATGTGAGGAAGGTAGATCTTACCTGGTCAAAAATCAGTATTTCAAATTACGTGTTTAAAGTCATCTGTTGTCCTAAGTTGATGCTCCTTCCACGACGGCTAAGATGTGTCACGTGACGTCGTGTAATTTATGTACATAGCTGCGAAATTCTCGAACGAAACTGATGCCTCCACTTTAGGCGCATTCGCAAAATAGCGAAAAGCGACTATTAGTTTCGTCTTGTCTGTCTCTCTCCGTCCACATGGAATAACTCGACTCCCACTAAACAGATTTTCATTAAATTTTGTTTGAATATATTTCGAAAATCTGTCCAGAAAATTCAAGTTTCATTAAAATCTGACAAAAAAAACGGGTACTTTACTTGAAAACCAATGTGCATTTATTACAATATCTATCTGAATTTTGGGGACCGCGGTGGCACAGTGGTTAAGGCGCAGTGTTACAAATCGGAAGGTCGCTGGTTCGATCCCAGCTGTTATTATTGGAATTTTTCATTGACATAAAAATCCTTCCGATCGCACTATGGACCTGCTGTCGACTCAGCCTCTAACAGAAATGAGTACCAGGAATATACCCTGGGGGTAAAGGCGGCCGGTGCGTAAGGCTGACAACCTTACCACCATCCCGTGCCGTTGTCATGTAATCTGGGAACCTTAACTTCCTGGAACCCTCTGGGCCACTCCAGGCCTGTAACGGGACTGCTTTATCTATCTGAATTCTACTTAGAATGAGAAACATTTCGGAAAAAATTTATAGAGAAATTCAAAACACATTTTTCTATTCAATAACAGTTTTCCGAAAATTGTGCCGTTTGTGAGACAGTTTGGCAAAATACAGTAGATTCGGACAGGCCACAGATGACAATACGAAGCATGCGCTTTGGATAGTGGATAAATAAGGCTACAAACGCACATTCATAATATGAAATATTTATTTTCCTCGGGAACAAATGTTACACGAACGCGCCTTAATGTTGCGTTATATTTAAACTGCCTGTCTTGTTAAGGTAATGAAGTAATATTACTCTGCATATGGAAGCACAAAAGGCCTCCAAAACGTCGGTACATGTGTACTAAACTACACGTCGTTAAATCCCAGAGAATATAATCATGTTACCGTTGTTAAGTACCTCAAGTGTCCGTACTCATGTTTAGGCAAAAGAAACAGACGTGGTGAAAATTACATTATGAGAAGCCTCATAATTTCTGTGCCAGCGTAGAACTTTCCTGCGTTTACTAAATCATGGAAGTTCTGAAAGACGGAATGTGTGCTGCGCTTATGAAAACGAATAATGTGTGCAGAAAGTTGGTTTCAAGTTTCCAAGGACAGAGGCTACTTGGCGGGGATTCATGTTCAGATGGGAGAATACTACTAGAATTGATTTTTGAGAAATATTCTGTGATGAGATAGACTGGCTGAGTGTGCTTGAGAATACTGTCAAATGACACAATTTTGTTCAAGCCTAAGATAGGTTTATGTCACATGCTTGCGTGTAAGTGGCTGAGCGTGCGAGACTTACTTCTTTCGAGAGCTGTAGGTTATTTCACAACGTCGTTTGAGCAACAGAATGCCTAAAACTTCCGATTAATAAATATTGTCTATTCTATAATGGAACAGCGTAAGCTATACAACGACGTGCTACGGGGTAGACGGTCCGGTTTTCGTATCCCGGCAGGAACAAGAGATTTTCTGCTGTCCAAAACCATCGAGACCGGCTCTGGGACCCACCCAGCGCCCAATTTAGTGGATACTTATTTACTTACTTACTCACTCACTCACTCACTCACTTACTTACTTACTTCACGAAGCACAGTCCTTCTTCAGAAGCCTACAGGTTTTCAGCTAGTCAAGAAATTCCCCGCATTTTATAGAACCCGACAGTTTATTACCGCAGTCACAAGTGCCCGCCACGTGTCCCCATCCCGAGCTAGCTCGATCCAGTCCACACCCCTACATCCCACTTCCTGAAGATCCATCTTAAAATTATCCTCCCGTCTACGCCTGGGTATCCCAAGTAATCTCTTTCCTTCAGGTTTCCCCGCCATAACCCTGCCTCTCCTCTCACCAATACGCGCTACATGCCCCGCCCATCTCATTCTTCTCGATTTTATCACCCCAACACCATTTAGTGAATAACGGAGTTCTTTCCCGGTAGTAGAGCTTAAAGGTGACCATTCGCTTCCAGCTAGTGTGCTCGAAGTGTGGCGGGAATAACTTTACATTCTACAGTTTATTACCTACTTTAGTTATATTGCATTTGTAAATATCTGATTAAAGGTAAAGTGATCCCGTTACAGGCCCGGTGTGGCCCAGAGGGTGGGTAGAATTATAGCTCTACTCTTCCATTACCGCGGCAATAGAAGGGGGTGAGTGGTCAGCAGCACGCCCCGGCCGCACTTTACCCCCGGGAAAGACCCGGTACCCATTTTACAGGAGTCTGTGTGGGCCCCAGGGCCGGTCTGGACGGGTGGAAAATCTCGTCCCCACCGGGATTCGATCCCGGACCGTCCAGCCAGTAGTCAGTCGCTATACCGACTGAGCTACCCGGCCCGTAAATGTCTGAGTAATATACTGTATCAGAATATTCTGCACGTATTTTGTCAAAGACCGGTTTTCCATTCTTTCCCAGGTACAAGAGGAGTGTTCATTTATGAGAAATTCGAGAAAACGCAGTAAAGTTTAATTAGGCGCCATGCCAGGAAGGCAGATGGCTGTTGTGTGTACAGCTCCGCCTATTGTTTACCTTGGCAAGAGATAGTTGCAAATTGTCGGTTTCACACCTCGGCTGCTTTACACTCGGGGAAATCCTGTTCTGTACCCATTGGATCAGAGGCTGGGTGATCCACAGAGCCGTTCTGTATATCTGGAGAAGAGAGAAATCTAATGGACCTTCCGGGAATTCAACCCCGATTTATCAGTATTCCGGTCTGTCGCCTAGTCACTATGCCGGCTTCGCTTAAGGAAAAAAGAATTAAGTAATCACAAAACAAATATTTTTCAATATATTATCAGTTAGCTCTCATTTTATTTTCGCATTTCGCTTTTAACGTTTCCAACTTGAGATCTTCGCTCTTCTGCGATGTTGCACAGCGTAGATCAGTTGTCAGCTACCGACGTTTCGGGACAAATTTTCGCTCCCATCTTCAAGGGTCAGGGGTCTCCCAAGTGTCTTGCAAGCAAGACACTTGGATTTTATATATCTGTTCCGTCTTCACAGGCAGGTAGGTACCTACCAGCCTGTGAAGATGGAACAGACAGAGTGTTCCGAAACGTCGGCATGTAAAATTCAGACACCGGGGAATTACCCAGAAGAAAACATACAACGTTCAGAACAAGGCGAAAGTTTGAAATCAAGAATAAGACACTTGGACCTTGAAGATGGGACAGAAAAGTCACGGAGCGCCAGTAACTAACTGCACTGTTTAAGAGCCTAGAAGAACGAAGTGTCATTTACACCGTGGCGGATGTCTGAAATCACGGACGGTTTCCTCTTACAATGGATTACTTCCGCAGCTCTGAATAATACAGGGTGGGCTGCAACTGCTGGTTGCTGGTGTAAGGGGTTTTTTATATATGAAGTTATGATGGGTTAGTTACATGATTAGGATGCGGGAGAAAATGACAGCATAGATCTTAATCATTTTGGTGGAGAAAACGCTTGGGAAATGTCTAGTAAGAAGATCCAGAAGTAAGTGTGAGTAGTACGTACATTAAGATTGGAAGCAGATAGGCTTTGAAGGTGAGAGGAAAGTAGAGCTGACTCAGGATCGTGTCCTAATGCTGAGTTTGTTTCGTTTCTGCTTCTGCGCTGTTGGATAGTTTCATTTCTGTTCGGTCTGTATTCTTGGAACCACGGAAATTTTCCGGTAAGAACAGGTTGCGTTGGAACTCAGATTCCCTTCCAGGCAAGATCGACGCTTTCGTTTTTGACATGCAAAGATGATTGTTCGGGGTGTCTTCGTTTGGATATGCCGTGTGTTTTGAGACATCTGATTGTGTTTTTTGGCATATGGGCTCACGGAGCAGACAGCTGGTTGTGTTCTCTGACACACAGGCACGCGGACCACTCACCTATTTGTTTGTTTATAACTGGCTGTCCGATGAACGACTGCTCACTGTTACTGCGTTGTGTGTAGGTATGACCAGTCGGCTGCACCAGTTCAGCCCTTAAACATTTGACCATGCAGAAAATAAAACATGATTCTGAACAAATTTATTGAACACGGTGACGACTTCTTCCCGATACTAATCTAAAAGACACACAGACCCTCTTAGGTTTCGTAGAAATACAGGTGATTAAGAAAGACAGGACTATAACTTTTCCTGTTGCTTTGTACGGGTGTGAAACATGGTCTCACACATTGAGGGGGGAATATAGGCTGAGGGTGTATGAGAATATGGTGCTGAGAAGAATATTTGGGCCTACGTGGGACCGAGGTAACAAGGGAGTGGAAAAAATTACATAATGAAGAGATTAATGGTCTGTACTCCTCGCCAAACATTATTCGGGTTATAAAATCGAGAAGAATGAGATGGGCGGGGCATATAACACGCATGGGGGAGAGGAGAGGTGCATACAGGGGTTTGGTGGGGAAACCTGAAGGAAGGAGACCATCCGGAAGACCCAGGCGTAGATGAGAGGATAATATTAAGATGGATATGCAGAAAATGGGATAATGGGGCATGGACTGAATGGATTGTTGTGGCTCAGGATAGGGACAGGTGGTGGGCTTTGTAAACACTGTAATAAACCTTCGAGTTCATTAAATGCGAGGAATTTCTTGACTAGCTGAGAACCGGTTAGCTTCTCATGAAGGACCCTGCTCCATGGAGTACTTAAGTGATTAAATTAGTGAGTAATTAAGTACTAAGCATAGGTGTGATAAAGAATATAATTTTCAAACGGGATTGCTGACTCCGTAAACTTTCTTTCGAAATCGTAATTTAGAAATAGGCCATGTGTGTTTGAAGACAATGGCTAGAGGTGAGTGGAAAACATGGAGGCCTGAGAAATTATACTTCGCCAGATGGGTGTAGATAATATTCAATGGTGTATTCATTCATAACACGAACACAAAACACCGGATATTTGATTCGAGAACTTAATTCATGTGAAGAAAATCTGAAACGTAGATGTTTGGACACAACAGTTATATCAGCCGCTAATTAAGATAATATTATACTGTATTTTAACTATGTTTAAACACAACACCGACTTTAAGATATGCAACATTTAATCTGCATCATCATCATCATCTTCTTCTTCTTCTTCTTCTTCCTCCATGGATTAGGTCGTTTGACCTGTTCCGGCATCGACGCATTGCCGTCGTTTCCTGGGGCGTCCACGATCTCTTCTTCCTCGAGGTTTGTAGTTGAGAGCGTGTTTCAGGAGTCTGTTGTTGTCCATTCTTTCAAGGTGGTTGATCCAGTTTTGTTTGTATTTGAGTCTCACGTGTTGTATTCCAGAGATCTCTAGTTCTTTTCTTATGACTTCGCTTCTTATTTTATCCAGCCTTGTGTATCCCGTAACACTTCTTAGAAAGCGCATCTCTGCAGCTTCTAGGCGAGTCATGTCTCTCTCTTCGTGGTTACCCACGTTTCGCTGCCATACAGTAGTGATGGTCTAGCTACAACTTTGGGTATCTGTACGAGTTTCCTTTAAGTGTTCCCTAATAGTGCCGCATATTGCTTGGAATCTGCATAATAATAATAATAATAATTTTAATCGTATGTAGAATTCCTACCAACAAGTTGAAACATAAGCTTATGAGCTCCTTGAAGATGGCCAACAGTTAAGACCGAAACATGTTGGAGCATTAACCCTTTAAACGCCGAATTAAATCCCATCTGCCATTTGCTGGCATTATTAGGAGCTCACCATATTCTCCACGTTAGCAAGATAAGGGTTAATTAACAAACACAAGCGTTGTGCAACAAGTTGGTGTTAAATGTTACGTAAGTAGATAACTTTTTTGGTATTGTTAATATGTAGCGTTGATCCTCAATTCATTTTATGTTGTTATTGACGTTATTATTGATTTTGTTAGGCCTACAACATACTGATGACCCAGAGTTTGTAGAAAATAATTCAGTGACCTATTGGATTTGTTAGTAACCTAACATTTTCAACGGAAGTTTTAAATAGTTGAAGAATAAAAGACCAACTTGATGTAACTTGCTATTTTATTTCACTTCTTATGTGTTCAACATGTTTCGGACATTAATATATCCATCATCAGGAGCTTGCGACTATGCTGTTGAATTACCACATCGGTAGTTTTGTTCTGTAGAGACGGAGGATTTAGCATTAGTGTATATACGTCTTTACAGAACAATATGACGCAGCACAGTTGCAAGCTGCTGATGATGAATATATAAATGTCCGAAACATGTTGAGCACGTAAGAAGTGAAATAAAATAGCAAGTGACATCAAGTTGGTCTTTAATTCTTCAACTATTACAGTGACGCGCGGTCCAGTAAACAAAAAAAAAAGCTTTAAATGTTTATGTTTATCGCTGTTGATATTGCTAAATCGATTCAATAGCTACATACAACTGCCTTCGGAAAGTTTCAAATTCCTGTTTCAAAATCCTTTTAGCTAGCTACGCGTGTTGGTTCGTCTTCTGTTCGGTTTTCAGATATGAGATATTTGGTCACTAATTTCCCAGTTTTCCAGAAAGCAACAAGACAAGCAATGTACGTACAACGTAACACTGAAACGCGTTCATGCAACCATTGTTGTTGCGGAAAAGCAATATGTATTACATACATATTCTGAGCGTGTTTGTAGACTTAGTTATCCAGAATGCAATGCGCATGCGCTATATTGTCATCTGCTGCCTCTCCGGCTCTACTATATTTTTCCATATTATCTCATAAACGGCACGATTTTCGAAAAGACGTTAATGGAAGTAAAATGTGTGTTTTGATCTTGTCTACAACTTTTGTTCTTCTTACCGCAAGAAGAATTGTGCGAGATATTATTAAAAATGTTTATTGGTCTCCATGTAAAGTACCCGGTATTCTTGATAGAGTTTTATGAAACTTTAATTTTCACAACAGACTTTCGAAAAATACTCAGATATCAAATTTACTGAAAATCCGTCCAGTGGGAGCCGAGTTGTTCCATGCGGACGGACAGACAGACATGAAGAAGCTAATAGTTGCTTTTCGCAATTTTGCGAACGCGCCTAAACACGTGCCATTGGAATATCATCCTTCTAATTGCTCTTCAGGCGCTCGTGACCAGAAGGACTCATGTGGCAACCTTAATAACTTCTGAGGTGTGGAAATTAGCACCATTTAAGCCGTGTTCTAGAAGGTATATGTTTAAGGTGTATTGAATTGCGTTGGGTGTATTTTATAATGCTCCGATTTTGAAGGATGTGGCTTCATTGTTGCGTTAAAAAAAAGATAGAGAAATACGTAGAATTTTTAGGGAAAGCGCTTCGAAAGCAATCACCTGAAGTACAGAAAATCATGAGAGGATAATGTTGAAATTATTTGCATGAATAATGTATTAAGTAAGTTATAAATTTATTGAACCAGGTGAGGAGGAACGTGTTCCTTAACTGTTTTTGACTTAAACTTCGGTTTCGTTTTTACAGTTGATTAATTGTTGTTGCTGAGTGGGACCGCAAGACAGGAGCTGACTGCTCAGATAAACGTTACTAAGTGCCCCAGAACAATGGCGGCACAGTTCCGTAAATAATTGCTCCACCCGATTCTCCCAAGCACGTTGTTCTTCACTCAGTCTAGTGTCGGTGCCGCTTCAAGAGATCTGAAGGACGTCTTGTCTTTACAAACAGCTAACAGTGTTCTACAAAAGGAAACAACTCGTCAGAGCAGACTAAGAATAGACATTACGGTATTCTGCTATGTAACACCGTGTATTGGGTACATGATGAGGACGTTTCGGAAGAACTTACTCTTTCCATCTTTTTTTTTTTGTTTCCTTTATTGTACCACCCGTCTATTACAGACTATAAGTACTCTTAACCTTATATCTTACGCTGATATCACATGACCTGTGGAGTAATATTCCATTGAATATCCTCACATCAGATATTCTCGTACCTGTGTACGGTACGTATGAGAAACTTGTGGTTAGTTCAGTTGGTTTGAAATGTTTTAATTTTCTTGGTTCTTCTTCGTCGAGTGGGGCGGGTATGAGTTCGTTGGGATGTGTGAGTAGCTTCTCCCGGTATTTGGTGCTGAAGTTACTTATTTCTGCTTTAACAGTGGGTATCTGTAGATCGGTGTGTAGAATGGTGTTCGGTACATACCATGGAGCGTTGACGATTGATCTGAGGACTTTATTTTGAAATCTTTGCAGTATTTCGATGTTAGAATTACTTGCTGTACCCCAGAGGGGATTGCCGTACGTCCAGATGGGCTTTAGGATAGTTTTGTATATTAGTAATTTATTTTCCAGTGTCAGCTTCGATTTTCTTCCTATGATCCAGTACATGCGGTGGAGTTGCAATCCGAGCTGTTTTCTTTTGGTAAAGATGTGTTTTTGCCATGTCAGCCTGTGGTCAAGGTGATCTCTCCATCTTAAGGGCAGTAAATGAACCACGCGTTAAAAATGGTATTGATAGAGGGAGGAGCTGGTCGGGAATCGGCCAAACAGAGCATTACTGTAGTCATTATTGGGATAAATTTTTTAGTCCGGCTAGCCACCTTCTCCATTCTTTTTCCCTTTACGTATTTCAGTAACTTTATTAATATGTATTTTCTTAGTTAACCCGTCTTTTCCTATGTTACCCACTCTGATTCCTCTCATGCTTCATTTATCAACTTCATCATCCACCTACGAACGGCCCCTGACACCTTCACTATTTCCTGTTGAGTCAGTCGTGACATGAGTCACAGTGTCTACCTAAATCCAAACCATTTCCATCGAGAGTTACTTCCCAGCTCTGAAGGTGAAGGCAGCATTTTCTTTTGAAAACGTCAGTACCGATTTACCTAACTACTTGGCGTCACATCCCATAGTAAAGTAATCTTGATCAGTGGAGTAGCTATGTTTTATTCTGGGGGGGGGGGAGGGGGCCGCTCAGGACAAGTAATCAAAACGGCCCCCCACCCCAACAGACATTTTGAACCTTAAGAAACATTATAATCAGTTGTTGAATTTTCTTTTATTTCGCTCAGTAATTTGAATTTCATGTGTTCAGAAAGCCAATTTTTAGGCACGTTCGCAAAACTTCGAAAAACTACTATTCGTCATGTCTGTCTGTCCGCGTAGAACATCTCGGTTCTCATCGGACGGATTTCATGAAATTTAATATTTGAGTGTTTTTCCGAACTCTGTCGAGGAAATTCAAGTTTCAATCAAATCTATCAAGAATAACGGGTACTATACTTGAAGACCAACATACATTTAAGATTATATCTCCTTCAGTTCTTCTTAGAACGAGAAATATTTCATACAAATGTTGTAGAGATTCCCAAAACGTACATTTTGTGTTCAGTAATATTTTTTAAGCGTGCCGTTTATGATTTAAGGTGGAAAAATATTGTAGAACCGGACAGGCCACAGATGACAATATGGCGCATTCGCATTGCATGCTGGATACCTAACGTTACAAACACAATTTCAGAATACGTAATTCCTATTGCTTTTCCACTGCAACAGTGGTTCAACGAATGATTCTCAGTGTTAAGTTATACATACAATGTCTGTCTTGTTTTTCATTTACAATATTCATTTTTCCATCAGTGTTGTCTCCCCTTGGACCCTGTCGCCCGGGGCGGCCGCACCATTCCCCACTCTATCTTTATACTTACTGCCATTAAAATTTACTTCTCATTTTGTAAGTGCAGTGCTATCTGCCCACTAACATTATGAATGTTTATTTTTAAAACCAAAATTTAAATCAAGTTGTTGACATGGCTAGTAGCTGTTATGACGTCGCATCATCTTGAAGTACCTTGACGTAAAGAATTCACGAACAAATATCCTATTCATAATTTTGACGTTTTGCTGACCGTGCATCTCAGTATATTTATCTCAGTAATTAACCAACTTGATGCACAAAATTTTTCTTTTACAATAAGTTTATTTCATGCCTCTACATGTTTCGAGCATACGTGCTCATCACCAGGAGGTCAAAATTGCATAACACAGCCTCTGGTATCGTCGCACCTATAGGTGGCCGTCTCGTAAAACAAAAATTTTGTGCATCAAGTTGGTTAATTAATGAGATAAATATACTGAGATGCACGGTCAGCAAAACGTCAAAATTTGTGATGCAAGCACGATACGGCAGGCATCCGGATACCACACCACCCCAGCCAAACCACAACGTAACACCAACACTCATCAAACCAGAGCAATATAACCCATTAAATAACTCAACAAATAAGTCGCAAGCTCCTGAGGATGGATGTATTAACATCCGAAACATGCTGAGCATTAAATAATGAAATAAAAAAACAAGTGACATCAAGTTGGACTCTCTTTATTCAACTATCAAGATGATGCACGGTCCAATAAACATAAGATTCTATTCATTGTCTTCCTCCACGTTCACAGTGGCCTCCATGAACGTCTGTTCATCCCGTTACTTATGTCCAATTGCATTTAAAAGATAACATTTTTGCAGATTATATCTTTGGTTGAGAAAAGAGAGTTTGTTAACATTCGGCAAAATGACTTCAGTGAGAGATTTAAATTAAGTGTTGGGTTCATTTCAATCTCGAACTAAAAACTCAGACGTCTGCAGAATGTAAGGCTTTATTCTTCGTTTCATTTTGATGCCCGGACATAAAACAGTACATCATATTGAAGAAATTCAGCACAGAACGACTTTTGTACGAAACGACAAGCCGCATTATTGGTTTATATCTGCCGGCGATACTGTACCATATCTCAGAAGTTTAGTCGCTGGCTTCTCACCGCGATATGATCTGGGTTTGCTCCCATAGTACGTACTTATTCTAGGGTTTGTTGTGGACAAAGACGCACTAGGACAAGTTTCTCTGTATGAAGAAGGGGGGGGGGGGACGGGTCTTTATGGAAAAGATTTATAAGAGTAGAAAGTGAGGAGTAGTGAAGGGCTGGGGTGAAAGCGTAAGTAAATTAATGA
>Ga0136643_10014695_pt1 | contig 11761 bp, 7 predicted proteins | sample TergutLab28metaG_FD_96883 | JGI IMG/M metagenome (GOLD analysis project Ga0136643, IMG submission 96883) | Labiotermes labralis P1 segment gut microbial communities from Petit-Saut dam, French Guiana - Lab288 P1 (version 3) (version 3) | ecosystem: Host-associated > Arthropoda: Insects >...
TCCAGGCCTGTAACGGGACTGCTTTACATATATATATATATATATATATATATATATATCGTTCTTTTGCGACAAGAGTGTCACAACTCAATATTTGGCATTTTTGAGTTATTGGTACAGTAAGAAACGTTTGCAGATGCGCTTTGAACAGGTGCAGTGCCATAACGCAGTTTGCACAACTCGCCGCTGGAGAGCAGTTGTGTTAGGTTGCACTCATACAAAAATTAGTCTGTCCTGAAAAATCACACAGTTTGAGTTGTGACACACACACACACACACACACACACATATATATATATATATATATATATGTGTGTGTGTGTGTGTGTGTGTGTGTGTTTTGATTAGTCGAAGGAAAAATGTGCCAAGCTGTGGCCTATATTTGTCAGATTAGGGACCACTGGCTGGTCAAGAAATGCCCGTGTTCCACAGAGTTGTTTCGCTGTGGGTAGCCAACCCACCTGCATCCGCCGGAATCAGTATGCAGCTCGCACGTGCAATAGGAGTGAAAGTGGATAGAGGTGACTAATGGCGCCTGGCCGGTAGGCTGCTGTGCCGAGCAATGTGGCTGTCGTGGGGAAACTACGTGTTGAGATGCGTTGTCTTCAGCAGTTACCGGTCAATCATTGATAAACAAATTTGTTTACTTGAACTGCCACTAAAAGTTCACGGAACATGTAAGGCAACTTCGAGGAACGAACAAAATTACTGACCTTGAAAGGAAGATAGATAATAACCAGACGCTGAGTAATAGGCCAGTAGTTTCCAACGTTTCGACATGTCGTAATTGACACCTTCACCTTAGATGTTTAGCACTCAACGAAAAAAAGCCGTGTGGGGAAAGCAAGGTGTGCCGTAAAGATTAGTGCTTCCCACACTAGATAAAATGTAAAAACAATTGGAAACGAAGCTATAATTTTGCAAGTATACCTCGATATATCGCGGGGAATTTCTGTCCAGCAATTGGCAACACTGGCAAAAATGTTCTTTTGTCATCACGGTTGAGTAACAGCGGTAGGCCTCCTTTGGTGAGCATTCACCAAATTCACAAAGCGAATTGACCCGTATTTTACACCATTCATTCGTGCTGTCAGCCGGCATGTGTAGGTGTCGCTGTTGTGCAAACATGCCGTTCGCTTCACGACCATGTTGAAATTTATCAATCTTATCTAAGTGGACTTGTATCAGTGTGAACAGAGACCAGAGACGAAGGAACGCGTGCAAGCGCTGCAGACAGTGTGGCTACAGTTCCAGGGCTATACAAGGATGGAATGCAAAAATTATTGCCACCTTAACTATGCGAAGAGCAAAATTCATCTAAAAATCACCATCATCACGTAGTCTGTCTTACGACAGGTCCACAGCTTCTTTCAAAGTGAGTTCTCCACAGAATTCGATCTAGTGTTTCCTCTTTAAATGTCCAGTAAGCCTGTTTCCTCACTTCCTTGACGCGATCCAATAGCTGCTTATGTCTTCTTCCTCGTCCTTCCGTCACTTCTAATTCCTCTATCTATCTTTCTGCCCCCAAAAAAGTGTTTTAGAAGGCATTTCCTACGCAAGGTGTGACCAATCCGGTTAGTCTTACTTCTTTTGACTGCTGGTAGGATATTCCTGTCATCCCTGATCCTGTGTAATACTTCTTCATTTTTTACTGATCTTCTCCATTCTGCTCTACCTCCGTATTTTAAAAATGTCCAGGTATTTCAAATCTATTTTCCGAAATGCCTAAGTTTCAATACCACACACAGCTAGGCTTCCAATGTACAACTTCGCTATTTTCTTCCCTAAATTTAAGTCCAGTTTGCTGGTGAAAAAAAAGAGCCTTCTTCTTGTTGAATGCTGCTTTTCCCATGGCTATCACCTATTTAATTTTACGAGTCTAAACAATATACCATCAAAAATTTATTTTTATAACTCGCAGAGAACACAATGCACCTTAATTACAATAGCAATCAGTTAAAAGTGTTGAGGGACATAATCGATGTGTATTGAGACAATTATACGATACACAGCAGCAGCAGCAGCAGCACACTCTGTTGGAAAGATCCAGAGTTGTTTATTTTCGAACTGGCATTGGTACAGCCCATAGTGTCCTTAAATATTTTAACACAGGATCACTATTTCATGGCGTGTGGGCGGGAGGCTGAGTGGGTTGTGTTAGTAGGAGAAGCGAGCCGAAAGGAAGTGACAAGTGCCATATGTCACATAAAATAAGGACCATATACATTCCCAAATATCTCATGGTGGACATTTGACATAAATGAACAAAAGTCTCCATATTTTAGCACCCATTTTTTTTTAATTGTTTCTTACTTTCATATTGCAGAATGCTTTAAACTGTGCTATGAAATATAGACCCTGTTGTTGTTAACAATTTAAAACAATGCGGTAAATATGTGTTTTAGGCTATGGGTTTAACGATCCGGACTTTGATTCCCGGCGCACGCTATCGGTGTTTCTCCTCACCAAAGCGTCCACGCCGGTTGCGGGGCCCATCCAGCCTTCTTCGCAATGGGTACCGGCGTCCTTTCTGGGGGATAAAACGGCCGTGGCGTGGTGTTGACCACACATCTCCATCTATTGGCGAGATCAAGAAAGAGTGGAGTAATACCTCATCTCACCCTATACGCCTTCATGGATTGCACAGGGACAAATTTAGATTCCCCTGTACCACGTACTGTAACAGCAATTAATATTCATTCTGCTCACAAACCGTATGTTGGCCTCGTAGAACAATAATTACTGGGCCGGGTAGCTCAGTCGGTATAGTGACTGACTACGGGCTGGACAGTCCGGGATTGAATCCCGGTGGGAACGAGATTTTCCGCCCGTCTAGACCGGCCCTGGTGCCCACCCAGCCTCCTGTAAAACGGGTACCGGGTCTTTCCCGGAAGTAAAGTGCGGCCGGGGCGTGCTGCTGACCACTCACCCCCTTCTAGTGCCGTGGTCAAGAAAGAGTAGAGCTATACCTCTACCCACTCTGTGGTCCACACAGGGCATTTAACGGGAACACTTTACCTTTAGAATAATAATCGATTATTTGTGTGAGCATAGGTAAGGCACGGTTCTTCATAATGGCGAGACGACATGTTTTCTGTGAGGTAGGAACTAAATTCTTATACATAATTTGGTTGAATTTAAGTCTTCAAAATTTTAAGGTAAAAGGGGAAAGTGATCTTTATCCACGCCATGAAGGAACATGAGGGCATGGTAGACAGTTCCACAAATTCTTAACCTCTGCAATAGGAAGAGATTTGTGGTTAGCGTCACGCTCTGAGCATCTTACTCTCGATGCAAAAGCCGTCAGCGCCCATCGCAAAAGGACCCGGACGGGCCCCAAAGCTGAGTTCAAAGCTGTGGATATGAGAAAAATCTTACCGGTAATCGAACCACGATTTATCTGTGGTCCAGGATTTAGCCTAGTCACTATACTGACTGAGCTACATTGGTTAAAATTTCTGAAAATCTATTTTATCGAGTACGAATTGGAAGCTGTTGGCAGAACTCTTTTCTACATAAGCCTTTTCACACGCACAATGCACGCGCCCATATCTGCCTGAATGCTCATTCTTACGACATACATGTATGATTCAACGTTCAGCTCCCAGGTCTTATCACATAGCCTACTTGGCTGCCCCCAGCAAGGGGTGTACGTGAGGACACAACCTGAGCAAACACACTTATCACAGACATGCTCATTACCACTGACAGAGCCTGCTAGTGCAAACAGACGTCTTGCAGTAGTGTTCTTAATGCGCTAACATAAGAGGCAGATTCACTCTGAGTGACAACTGACAACTTGAGTCGGAATAGCTCAGTTGGTACAGCGACTAAACTACGGGCTAAACAACTGAGGTATCCTCTTTCGGTGCCCTACAGAGGCCAGAGACCGGCTCCGGGGCCCGCCCAGACCCCTTTTCGATGGGTATTTGGGCTGTTTCACATGGATAAATAGGCCGGGGCGTGAAGCTGCCTATTCAACTGTAACTTCAAAGTTAAGAATAAGTGGAGCTAAGCCTCAACTACCCCATACGCTATTATGACACACGCACGGACAACTTTAACTTTGTACTGTACATGATTTACTGACGATTTCTTATAAAAGGTAAAGTTCACCCTAGAACAGGCCACGAAGACCCAGAGGGGGAGTAGAGGTATAGCTCTACTCATTCTTTAACCTCGGCGCTAGATGGGGCTGTTGGTCAACGCCACGCCCCGGCCGCTTTACCCCCGGGAAAGAGACCCGCTATCCATTGTACAGGAGGCCTGGTGGGCCCCAGGGTCGATCTGTATGGGTGCGGAAAATCTCGCCCCCCAACGGGATTCGATCCCTGAAACGCCCGGCCCGTATAGTTGCTGTATCGACTGAGCTATCCCGGCCCACGATAATTTCCTATAGTCTACCCGCAATTTTCTTTGTTTCATACAACCACGAAACTGAACACTTAGGCATTTTAAGATGTCACACTGTCGCTGGCCGCGTATCCCCGTTTTTCGCCCAACGTCTGAATTATTCAGCAATACCACTGTGAGAAGCTCAAAACGTGATTGTGAAGTTTTCTATACTCTCCATTATATAGGCAGGGGCCACACTGTTTAAGTACCACAAACCCAGACACTTGATTCCGTTATGCAGAAGACAAAATTTTTAACCCACCACTATTCGGTAGGAGTGGAATATTGTTACAGCCAATAGCCAGTTGCGTTTTCATACTAAAAGAAAGTAAAACAGTTTTTGGTTTCCATCATACACAACAACATATATTTCTTTTATTGTATTTAAATAAATATTGTTGTGTTAGTTTGAAACCTAAATTATTTTAAAAGGACAGTAACTTATCTAAAATTGCTACAATGAAATAACTCTAGTAAATAACTAACATAGATGCAAAATATAATAATAATAATAATAATAATAATAAGTCAAACAGTTCACTTACTGATTTTTCGTTACCTACCTGCCACTTACCATTCGCAGTCCCGGTCCACACTCTACAATCACCAGTCCACACATCTTCCCCTTCCTCGCCTGTCCCTTTCTGTTGGTGGTCGCTTGGTGGCTGACCTGTACTTTCTCCCACTGTGGGAAACTCAAAATGTTCGTACGCATTTTCAGAAATGTCGTATTTTTATGAAATGATAACCCCCAGGAACATTTGAGGTCCCGGACCGAGTTTTAGAGCACACTAAGACACAGCTATTTCAAAGACATCAAAACAGGGACTGACCCGGGAAACCCGAGACGAATGAAATCCCGGCCATTATAGGGAGCTGCGGAATCAGCACGGATGGGAGACATCGTTAGGTTGTGCCCAGCAAGTTCCCAACTGCGGGTCAAATGACTCCAGGGGCCATTGCCCACTCTGAACTTTCGCGATCCACTGACTGAAGATTCTGCACAACTACACATGACACTTTGTCTACACAGCTGTAGCTACAACCCTAAGCGTAATGTGGATAATAACAGTGGTGCGAAGTAACACTGACCGTGAGCATTAGGAATTTCCATGGCTAAGGATTCAAGAGGGAGGAGGTGACAGGGGAGTAGAGAAGATTTCATAACGAAGAGCTTAATGATTTGTATTCCTCGTCAGACTTTATTCGGGTGATCAAATCAAGAAGAATGAGATGGGCGGGGCATGTAGCAGGAATGGGGGCAAGGAGAGGCGCACATAGGGTTTTGGGAGGGAAACGTAAGGGAAAGAGACTACTTGGGAAAACCAAGCGTAAGTGGGAGGATAATATGAAAATAGATCTCTAAGAAGAGGGATGGGGGAATATGGACTGGATTGATCTGGCTCAGGGTAGAAACAGGTGGCGGGCAGTTGTGAATGTGACAATGAACCTTCGGGTTCCATATAATGCGGGGAATTTCTTGATTAGCTAAGAAAAAGGTTAGCTTCTCAAGAAGGACTCTACTCCAAGGAGTTAGTTAGACAAGTTAGAAGGAGGGGGAAGAGTTCTTTATTATAATAATAATAACATTTATTTACTGCAATTGGGTTGTCACCCGGTGGCAGTGGTTATTTTCCATGTATACAAAACATGAAATTGGTTACTACTACATTTAAGTCGGGAGGGCTACATGAGAAGCATGAAGTGGCAACTTGGAATGTTGGGAACCATCTCAGCATTTGCTTATAGACACAGGGAAACCAAGAAAAACCTGTGTCGAGATGAACCAGTCCGTAACACACATCACCCGTTTACCCACCCTCACCCCAATTTTTTTTTAATTTGTCCCTCCTAAACCCTGTAGCCAAAAAAACCCCCACATATTCTTAGGTATAAAAACATTGGAAGGGACATGTACCCCCCCTTGTCCCACCCCCCCACCCAAGCTACGCCTACGGCCACAACCGCACGGCGGATAACCCGTTCAGCCTCCTGCTGACGCAACTGCCATACCGACGGACACATCGCAGCTCTAAACTTCCACGCATATCACATTCTTACATCCTTACTCATTTTCGAAGGAAGGACAATGAAATTACATGGCGATTAACAGACGCTCTGGAGTGTGACACCTTAATCGTGCGTTCGGGATGAGACCAATCGGCAGAAATAATAAGAGTATACAGAATTTGGTTTGGAAGCTTCTGCGAACGAGGTGCAGTGGGAGGCGTTGTCTTAGACAGGACGATATTATTAAAACAGATCTTAGTGATGCATAACAAAAGTTAGACCTGTGCTCTTCTGGGATATTATGAAGTGTATGGTGGCAATTGCTTGCCGGCGTTTCGGGACAAACTATCGGTCCCTTCTTAGAGGGTCAAGATATCCAACAACATTGCGTAACATACCAGAAGAACGGAGGCCTGAAAGCAGTTATAATAAGGGCTGTTATAATGTGTGGAATGGTATTACCCGTTACTACACAGCGATTACTACGTATACCACCTGCTCTATCGGTCATGAAGACTGAATGTTTCCCACAGAATTTATTTACTGATGATTCAACAAACAGAGATTATTTCCCTATACAGCATTAGGTGATCAGTCTGTGTAGCAAACATGACACGTCTTTGTGAGGTCGGAAAGAACGTTTTATAGCACCTAATTTCATGATCCAAACAGCAGTGTCCACGTGTGGGTACAAGCCGTTCAAAGTACAGTGATTACTACATGTACCACAGGTTTATACATCATAATGTCTGCGTTTCGTTTCAAAAGTGCGTAGATGTTTGATATTTATCAGAATAAACAGCGACTATACCCGGAGTAAACACTGACAGGCTGAATTTCGTAATAGTGCTCGAGTGGTTTCTGTGAAGTAGGGACGTGTTTTCTTGAATATTATAAATACCAAGACAATGTACGTATAACGTAACATTCAGGGGCGTTCGTAAAGCAATAATTGGAGTGCAAAAGCAATTATTATTACATATTCCGAATGTGTGTTTGCGGTCTTAGGTATACAGCGTGCAATGCGCATGCGTCATACTGTCATCTGTGGCTTGCCCCGCTCTACAATATATTTCCACTTTCTCTCATCAACGGCACGATTTTTCGAAAGAAAGAAAAAAAAAATTATTGAACACAAAATGTGTTTTGATTTTCTTCAGGAATTTCGTCTAAAACATTTCTCAGTCTAAGAAGAAATGGACGACATATGATCAAAAATGTTCATCGGTTCTCGCGTAACGTACCCGTTATTCTTGTCCGATTTTAATGAAACTTGAATTTTCTCGACAAATTTTCAAAAAAATCATCAAATACAAAATTTCATGAAAATTCGTCCATTGGGAGCCGAGCTGTTACATGCGGACGGACGGACGGACAGATAAGACGAAGCTAACAGCCGCTTTCAGCAATTCTGAGAAGGCGACTAAAAACTGCAGGTTTCAGTGTTTCAAAGCAGCGTTTCTCGACAGTCGGGCCGCGAGAGGTTCTTCTGGAATTGATAACTAATTTTAATGTAATTTTATATTTGTCAACATGCCACACCGTACACATAATTGTACAATTAATTATAAATACTTGTGTTAGTTTAATGTATGAACTTAAAAAAAAAATTGGAAACGTACTGACGAGTAAATTTGTTGGGACCGGGCCCTCGTCTTATGAAAAAAGAATTTACCGGGCCGCGGTCTCACAAAGGTTGAGAAACACTGTTTTAAAGGAACTCAGCACAGACTCTAAATTAAGGGCGTTAACGTTTACCCTCCGTAAAGGCAGGAAACTACAGTGGAACAACTATCAGCTTCAGACGGAATATCCTACACCATGAAATTAGTTAATTACTTTGTCAGCTCTTCGTTGAAAAGTAAAGGTCAAATAGATCCTGACCGCGCTATGAAGGCGTATAGGGGAAACAGATATAGCTCTACTCATTCTTAACTTCGGGAATTGAGGGAGGCAAATGTTGAACGTCACACCCCGGCCGCTTTACCTCTCCTCCCTCCCCGCGAAGGAACCCTGTACCCCTTGAAAAGGAGGCTGTGTGCCTCTAAAGCCGGTCTTGACTTTTTTGAAGAGAGAAAAATCTGTTTCCGCCTCCGGGATTCGAACTCCAGACCGTCCAGCCCTTAGCACAGTTTATTGATTACGCCACTCTGGATGTTAGTCAAAGTCATCACTCCTGCCTCCCGCGGCATGTCGCAGACAACTGTGTGCTACGCAAGGTAAGAGGTTGCTAGTTGTGCTAGCCGACGACGGAGAGACAGCCTTCTCGCGTGAAACTCTGCAAACACATCTCAACACTTTACACGCTGCATGATTAAACTTTCTACGGTTAACAACAAAATTACAGCTAAAGTCGTGGGCCTGCATGTGCTTAATTTAGCACAATGCTGTCAAGAAGTATGGAGGAGTAGAAGTATAGATCCACTTATTGTTAAACTCGGCAAGAGATGAATGTGCGTGGTCAGCTTTACTCTCCGGCCGCTTTACCTCCTGGAAAGACATATTTTGCTCATATTACCCTGCTGCCAGTGTCTCAGAACTTACAGTGTTACATGGTGTGACGATTCCTGAATGCAGAATTGGAAAGGATTTGGCAGGAAGTGGTCGTGCCCTAACAAACGTATTACCCAAACATGTCAAGATACTGAGTAAAACCGTTAAAATCCTCATTCAGCGTAGATGATGACAGGGGCGAGGTTTGAACCAGGTTCCTCATGAATAAACGTCATAATTATTACCAATTCGTCAGCCTCTTTCGTGTCACTATACTAACTGAGCTATAACAATCCCCTTATATTCCTTCCCCCTCTGCGGATGTTCATCGTTTGCAACGCAACACAATAAAACACAAGCACAGATCTGATGGAATTACATGTTGCAGAAATTCCATCGACACACACACACACAGAATGTTGACGTCATATGGTGTCACCTGCGGGTAACCAATGGCAAACTCGCCACTGTTTCACCACAGATATCTAGTGAGACCGCCTGACGTCACACGCTGCTTCGGCAGAACGAACGTGAAAGGTGCACAGCGATTTGGATTTTGTATTAATGTCACAGGCGTTCTTTGCGGTTCCGCGTATCTGCCTTATGACTGTTCATCGTCATTTGTTGCAGATGCAAAGCTAATAAACAGCACGGATATTACAATATGGACAGAAGTAAATTATTGCCTTTGTTTTTAATTAAATATAAACCTTAACCAAGGTTGAGGATTATAATCGCCTTGGAAGTGACGCTGCGAAGTTTGGTATCCTACCGAACAAGACGGCTTCACGTCACACATAACAATAATCTTCTGTAACCTTCCACTGAGCAGTTGTTTTATTGGAGGCTGTCAATTTATTCGTCTTGGTAATGGCGACACCGTTGTGATTTCTGTGAGGTGGGAACTGAATTCTTAAGCATCATTCAAGAGAACTGTGCCTCGAAGATTTAATCTACGTAAATATGCGTGGGGTCTTACCTCCATGAACAGCTACCCTATACCCTTCAACGGAAATAGTACCTTGACACGTTGTCGTATTTACCTTACAGTTGTTTCACAATCAGCCTGGGTCAAGTATCTGAAGGCGAAAATTACCCGAAACAATTGTACTCAAAACAATATTAATCAGTTTAACACAACTGTTTTTGTACTTAGAAGCGACGTGTTTCGGTCTAGACATCGATGGCCATCCGGCTAAAAACATATAAAATTAAAATATACGTCAAAAATGCAATATAAAAATCGTCATCATATTTTGTATTTTTTTAAATTTGATATCTGAGTATTTTTCGAAAATCTGTCGAAGAAAATTCACGATTCATTCGAATGTGACAGGAATAACCGGTACTTTACATGAAGACCGATATACATTTTTTATCAAATCTCGCTCAGTTCTGCTTAGAATGAGAAATGTTTCAGACAAAAGTTGTAGACAAAATCAAAATATAAATTTTACGATCAGTAACTTTTTTTTTTAATCATGCCTTTATGAGATAATGTGGAAAAATATTGTACAGCCACACAGGCCATAGATGACAACATGGCGCACGCGCGTTGCATACCGCATACGCAAGGCTACAAACACACACACAGAATATGTAATAATTATTGCTTTTCCACTGTAACAATGGTTATACGAACGCGCCTCAGTGTTACGTTATAGGAACATTGCGTACATTGCTTGTTAGTGGCACCTACAAACAAACGTGTGATCAAATTTTCCTCCAGACACCGCACTGCTTTACGTTTGTCTTCTGTCTCAACTTTCGAATGTCCATTGTAGCGCGGACATTGTAATAATTTAGGCCACCACATTATCATGCCGCTTTACATCCTACAATCAGCGTTAACGCTAAGGCGCACGCGCGAACTTGGGATGCGGGAGCGACACTACAGCCAGTTAGTTTACGATTCTGAAATACAGGATACTCGACTCGGCAACATATCTAAATACCAACACGATAATATTACTCCAGAACGTAAAATGGTCAAAATACCGGCTGTGTGACAGCTACTTGAAGTGGGCATCTGTCTCCTGGAGCAGAAATGGGCCATAAACATATACGCAGAATAGCGACCATATTCCTTGCTAGCTTATTTCGTAGTCATCGTACAAAGCTGCAGTCGGTGCGGCGTGGTCGCTGCTAGACTCACATCGGAACGGCCAGGAAGTGTTTTACCTGTTTCAAAAACATTTGTTTCTCTCGCAGAACGTTTGTGGCTTCAGTCACTGTCAACGTTTTTGACACAGAGAGAAATCATTTTACGGTTCGTGCACGTTGCTCCCTCTCTTACCAGCTTGTTTGTCACTTCCGCGCCAACAATTAACCGGTAATCTGGTCACTACTGCAATAACTGCACATGCATTGTGGCTCGTCGGTAAATAAATAAATAAATGTTTAAAAAATTACAAATTTAAGAGGTTAAAACACGGGGGCAGTGCGAAATTGTCAAAATAAAAATTTGTAAGTTCTCGCAAATTTCAAAATATTTACACGCGTATCTACTTGTGTTGATAACAGTCCTGAAGAACCTAAACATATAGGGTATAAAATATATTGAAGAATTATTAAAAGTTTGTTGTTTTTGACGGTAAATATATTACGTCAGTATTAAACAGCACGACGGGATGGATGCCATTGAAAAATATATGCAGCCTTTGTAATTAGGAAATCTTGACAGTCACGACGCTACAACAAAATTACCAGTATACTGTGGGAATATAAATCGACGTTATTGGATTGAGGAGAATATTTGGACCTAGGAGGGACGAGGTAACGGGGGAATGGAGGAGATTGCATAACGAGGAGCTAAATGATTTGTACTCCTCACCCAATATTGTGCGGGTGATAAAATCGAGAA
>Ga0136643_10014697_pt1 | contig 11759 bp, 5 predicted proteins | sample TergutLab28metaG_FD_96883 | JGI IMG/M metagenome (GOLD analysis project Ga0136643, IMG submission 96883) | Labiotermes labralis P1 segment gut microbial communities from Petit-Saut dam, French Guiana - Lab288 P1 (version 3) (version 3) | ecosystem: Host-associated > Arthropoda: Insects >...
CTGGCCATTATCTCCGTAACCGTTCAACTTTGGATATAGGTGTTCTGGGTTATATCGGTATACTTTAACATAAGGAACACTCTCCCGAAGTCTGGCACATTCCTCCTGGGACACCCTGTATATTACTGAGGTTAAGAATACGCTGAATTTTACGTCCACTCCTCCATATGCCTGCATGAAATGCAGAAGGTAAATTAACTTTTCGTTTACTACCTATTACATGGACTATACTTTAAGATGTTTATCAGTTGTGCCCTTTGTTTTAAGATTTAAGCGATGGGATGTAGAAAGTAAGTGGCTTATGTTAAGTATTGGTAGCAGTCAGTCGGGCCATGAGGTCCTGTCTAGGGATGTGCAGTCAAGTGAATGGATTTTGAGTTTGTCAAGAAGAATCACCCGTCAATAATGTAATAGTGTACAGGTATACTTGATGATATAATATACAACACCTAAAGTTTTACATAAACGTTTAGTAGAACACTATTATTTTTATCAAAATTTGTGTAATTATGTGACTGATATTGTACCTGTTCTTCGTTAAGCAGTAAGTCGTAAAGGTGTATAAAGAAGTGGAGGTTCACCTTCACGCATTCTTTACCTCGACACAACATTATGGTAGCTTGTAAGCGTCACGCTTCGGCAACTTCATCCCCCGGAGAATAGCAGCAATGGCTGCCGCGTAACACACTGCACACAGAATTGAATTTTACATCTGGTGACTCATTTTGTTGACCTTGCTGCTGAACTGTATCAGCCGTACTCACTGAGGATGGTCTTTTGAGGGTTGAACAATTGGGAGTGATATAATGTGCTAATAAAGTGGTGTTTTAATAATACAGGGTCCGGCAGAAAAACCTGACGATTTTTAAGTTAAAATAAAATGAAAAGTAGACTATCTTTTTATGTGAATTTATTATTAAAATTATCTTTATCTCAAAGCATTTTAATTAAAATATTAACTTCCTGAGTATACTGTCTGTGAGGTGGCTTCCCTTGTCAACACATTCCCACAAGCATTTCTGGAAGTTCTGTATCACTCGTTGCAGCATGGTGGGAGAAAATGCTGCCACTTCGTCCCTGATGTTCTGTTTCAAGTCCACAGTTGTCCTTGGTTTCTTTTCGTACACCTTGCTCTTGAGATATCCCTAGAGGAAGAAGTCGCAAGCGTTGAGATCGGGCGATCTTTCAGACCATTCAGTATTCCCTTTACATGAGATCACGCGAGCTGAGAACATCTCGTTGAGGACTCGCATTGCAGTCCTCGCAGTATGAGCCGTTGCCCCATCTTGCTGAAACCAGAGATTCTGGGTTTCAACACCAAGTATCTGCAACTCCGGTTCCAGAAATGTGCGAAGCATTTCAGTGTAGCGGGCTGAATTTACCGTTACTGCCCTGCCTGCCTCGTCTTCGAAGAAATAGGAGCCGATCACCCCAAAAGATGCTACACCACACCAAACAATAACCTTCTCAGAATGTAAAGGTTTCTGGTGAATATCGCGAGGGTTCTCGGGTGCCCAGTAGCGAGTTTTGAGAACTGACATTGCCACAAAGATGGAAATTTGCTTCATCCGTCATGAGAACGTGCTTAAGGTCGTCGTTATCCAGAGCGTTCAACAGAACCTCACAAAGAGTTTTTCGATTTGCAGTGTCTTGATCATTCAATGCTTTAACCAATACCATTTTGTAAGGATGGAAATTTAAGTCCTCATGCAATATTCGGCGCACCGTACGATCAGACATTCTTAATGCAGTGGCATTTCTGTTTGCTGATCGCGGAGGACTTCTGACAAAAGCCTGAAGCAATCGTTCGATGTTCTCAGGAACTCTAAGTGAAGGCTCTCTTCCTGGAGGTTTTCTTTTTGCGGAAGACTCTGCTTCTCAGAAGTTTCTCACCCACAACAGTACAGCATTGCGACTAGGGACACTGTCGTTCCGATGAATACTGTAGTGCCGACGAAAAATCCGCTGAGTCACAACGACAGAACCCTTGTTTTAGAAATACTTCTCCACAGCGAAAGCCCGATGCTCTACATACCAGAGCTCCATGGCAACTGAAATGCTTTGAGTCTCGCTAGAAGGGCGCTCAAGGACTAATTCCCCACGCCAATGATTCCACTCACAGCTATGTTGCCGAATCGTCAGGTATTGCTGCCGGACCCTATATAAGCCTGCGTTCGCGGGTACTTAATTGATATAGTCTCCCTCTTTTATGTTCAGTTTGTTTCTTTTTGCAAATCGTGCAAACAAAACATAATACTCCAAATTTATCTCACATTATACTCTTACGTAAACAACTGCCTTGTATATTCACTTTATTATAACCAACTTATGCACATAAGTGCAGAAGTTGGTTATAATAAAGTGAATATATATCAAAATGCACGGTGAAATGGTGAAAAAACTGCCTTGTAGTTAAATACGGTAAATTTTTATGTAACCCACCAAATACGAAAACGTTTCAGAAAAACTGGCGAAATTTTGACTAGAAGAGTGCTTCATTTGGTAAGCACTGGACCCTTTCTGGTAAGAGCCTTCGTCATTGTAACTCGAGCAATCCGTCATAAGGAAATAGAATAAGACGGGCAATATATATATAAGTATAACGTAACATTGAGGCCCGTTCGTGCAACTATTGTTGCAGTGAAAAAGCAATAAGTGTTACATATTGTGAACGTGTGTTCGTACCCTTAGGCATTCAGCATGCCATGCGCCATATTGCCATCTGTGGCCTGTTCGACTGCACTATATTTTTCCACATTACTTCGTTGTTGACTCTGGTTCGAACATAAACAGGTTGAACAAGTCTGTTCCAATATATGACAGGATAAACAAGGATCTATTTATTATTCGTAATAACTAATGAATTAAACGCAAAACTTAAATGCACTGTCAATGGTAATTCAATCAGTGTATAACACCCTTTGTGTAGATTCAAAGCTGTTCGCATAATTCGCCTACTATTAGTGGCGTCACTTAAATTGTGCACGGCACTTATCACACCTTTATTATGTAGTAACACTATTCTTCAAATGTAGTTGTTCCCTTTGAACAATTATTACATTTGCCTTATGCAAACAAAATGCAAACAAGCCAGTAGATTATATTGTAACACCAATCACACGTTCAGTTTGATAGTTACTTGAAACTATTGAAAACTTATTTAACTAACACACGCAAGTCTGTAGTGAATGCCGTTCCTTGTGAACTCACAATACCACACCCCTATGTTGAACCAAAGCTAGAACCCTTTGTTCTTGTGTGTAACATCAACGATGAGCCCGTACCTGGAGGTCTCCTTGCGAGAACTGACGCCACGCGAGTACTAGAACGCTCGGGAGAGCGTGACGTAACTGGATCATTCCAGTTATCCTGACGGGTCACAAGATTTACCTTATTTTGCGTCAGCTAGGAAGGCGTGCATGGCATGAACTACGTACTGTGGTGCAGTCACAGTACAAGTAATTAGTATGATATTAAAATTACTGTAAAATTACAACTATTGCACAAAAATTATCTCCCTTGCGTGGACATCGTAAATGCCTTGATTTTCGGGGGAAAAAACGTTGTTGAACATAAAATGTATTTTAATTTTCTATACAACTTCTGTCCGCAACATTTTTCATTCCAAGATGATTTGAGCGAGATATGATAAAAATTGTATGTTGGTCCTCACGTAAGGTACCCGTTATTCTTGTCAGATTTTAATGAAATTTGAATTTTCTCGACAGATTTTAGAAAAATATTAAAACATCAATTTTCATGAAAATCCGTCCATTGGGAGCCGAGTTTCATGCTGACGGACGGGCATAACGAAGCTAATAGTCGCTTTTCGCAATTTTGCGAATGCCCCTAAAAACGTAAATAAGTTTATATATTAGTCGCACGGAAAATGTACAGCGTGAAGAGAAACGTAGCATGAATTCTTCAACCAGCATTCTGTCTTGTGGTCCACGAGATTTGAGCAGTCTGGCATAGTGCCCAACCACTAAGAATCTGACCTATCCTGCCTCATTTATCTTCTAATTTGTGCAGTTTTTTTTATGGAACTGGTTAATCACAGTTGGTCCACCTTGACACAGAAACTTGTCGCAAAAAATCGCTACATTTGCAGCGGAGAGTGATTGACTGTGCACTTTTTGTACATAGTGCAGACAGTTAAAAGTCCAGGTGTTGATTCGTCATATTCACAAACGAATCCACCGACACGTCGTGTGAAGTTGTTGTTCTACCCTGTACATGTTTGTCCACCATTAGAACAACCAACTCTGTAAGCTGAGGTTGGAATTTTCCATCTACGTATCTATTGTATTATCAGATTTTCTCCTACGTAGCTCTTATCGGAGTTCGATGGAAAAAAAATTACAGGTGGAAGCACAAACAGTGTACAAATATGACCATGTAAACATAAAATATATTAATTTAATATAAAATTATAAAATTCACCATTAAAGTGTCATTTGACTGGGCATTTGATCCAGCTTTACTTTATTACTTGACCAAGATGTAAACTCAGTGACGCAGATATACTTCAGAAGCAGCCATGCTATACAAACATTTTATATGATCCTTACACATTATTAGAACATAATATATTGGTATTAGTCTTTTTAATAATTATATCTTGAATTAGTGCGTACATCATTCTACATAATCAAATTCATATACTTTGGTTTTCACTGGTCATTTTGTGTTGAGCTCAGCGATGGCCTAGCTGGGTCGAAAAGTGTTAGAGATGCTTACAATACAACAGTTAAACTATACTAACCTCACTGTAAACAATTGGTTTCGTTTCGTTGTAGCTACCCAAATAATTTCCGATCCGAGTGGTTAAACTCAGTGTTTGGGTGCCTGCATTTGAAAGGCATTCATTTCGAATGTCGATTGGTGCGAGTTACTGTGACTGAAGATTACCACGGTTTTCCCAACTCCATCCGTAGGATAAAGGGATAGCACCGTTTCCATGTATCATCAGGTCATAAGGGATTATTTTTTAATTCCTGTTATGAACTGGGTGATATTTTCAGAAAGGCATTTTGTGTGTGTGTGTGTGTGTGTTACGTTATTTGTTAAGATTAACTGGTTTGGATCAACTCTAGCATAAGTGCTGCCATCTGAACCACGTTATTGAAGGAACGACGGAAGGAAAGATAGAAGGGTTGGAAATACGAGACCGATGACGTAAGCAGCTACGGGATGACCTGAAGGAAAAGGATACATACTGAACCCTGATAGAGGAGGCACTAGATCACACTGTCTGGCGAACTCGCTTTGGTAGAGGCTGTGGACCTGTCGCAAGACAGACCACGAAATGAGTGAATGAATGAATGAATGAATGAATGCTATGCTTTGGAAGGGGTGGGTTCGATACTGGGGCCATTAAAAGGCCTATCTTACCAGCGTCTAATAATAATGAATGATTATGAGTTGTCGTTAGTGAAATGGTATTTGACATGGAAAACTTAAGAATTCTGTGAACAGCCTATCCCAGTACCACTTTGCCCACAAAAAAAAAATCCAGTGGATCTGAAAGCGGTTTGTGTAAGTGGATATACGGAATGTATTTTAGAAGGCGCTGTTTCCAGTCAGCTGCGTAGACGAAAAAGATACAAGCAGATTAAATTCGGGGAATGTTCAGTACCACTTCCGGTGTTACAGATTCGCTTTACATTCTCCCGCCCTATCTAAAAACTTAAAAATATAAAAAAAAAATTATTTTATCCCTTGTTTTGTATGGGTGTGGGACTGGGTTCTACGCATTAAGAACACGTCGAGTGGAGACATTGGTGAAAAGAAGGCTAGTAAAAATTTATTAATGAGTTTTCTAATTTGTACCCTTTCCGGTGTAGTACTAGGGTGATGAAATGAAGGAATACCTGATCAGGTCTTACAAAAGGCATGGGCAGTATGAAATATAAATACAGGTTTATTGATCGGTAGACGTGAAGAGAATATTTCATATTCCCATAGCTGTGACTTCTGTTTTTTCTTCCGCACTATGGCCCAATGCGGGCCATGGCCGTCTTATTTTTGAGGTTTCTAGATCACACAAAACGACACACCACAGTCGGTAAGACTCCTCTGGACAAGTGAACGGTCGTAGACCATCGCCTTAGACCGCACGGCCAATGGAACCGGCCTTGACTGTGATTAGTAACAATAAGTCTTCGGAATATGACGCCGTGCATTCTGGTATGAATGCACTAATGTTTCGGAGGAACTGAATGCCTCCTCCACTCTGAAAATGGAGGTAGTATGTACCTCCGAAACGTTGATAAGTTTTTACAAGTGTGCCTGAAGTCAAATCCCAGAAAACCGTAATCTTCTGAAGGGAAGAGACCACTTAGAAGAACTAAAAGGAGATGGGACATAATATTAAAATGAATCTTAATTAAATCGGGTCAGAAGACGAGGACTGGTTGTATTTGACTCAGGAAAGGGACAAGTGGCGAACTTTGGCGACATTTTCGGGTTCCATAAACCGTGGGGAAAAACTTCACTTTGGAACAACTCTTAGCTTCTTATGAAGGACTTCATTCCGTTGGTTTGGTTTTCACCTCCTAGAAAACGCACAGCATATCTGTTAATGAGAATCGTACAAAATACTCAAAAATACTGTAGACGTGCCTTATTAGAGAATAAGGCCAGTAGTGCGTATGATTACCATTGTGACTGAAATAATTAACAGGCGTGACTAACGACATAAGTTGACTTTAATAACTGTATACAGAAGTTCTGATTGCCTGTGTAGGCACAGGCACCATAGGTTTTGGTATTTTGTTTTACAGTGTGCTTCAAAATCATGCTAGGTACAGTGACCGTGAGTTCAGCGACGTGGTGGGTGAAGCCTGAACCAAGGGTAGAGCATTGGAGTGGAGTGGCGCTGCTTAGCAAGGGAAGTCTCAGTATTTGGAACTTTGTTCCAGTGTCGCCACTCATTTCACAAATTCCCATAATTATTTCCCGGAGATAAAATTAAGTGTGCGGAAGTGTGGCCATGTCTGGATGGCTTCTGATTGCAAATCACAAGCAAGAATGTAATTATTGAGTGTTCCAGGATGCAAGATCGATATTTTTGGAGGTGGCCGTATCTGTCTTTGTGAGAAAAATAGTTCTTATGAAAAAGTGTTTAATCCTGAGTGGTTACTGAGACAGAGCTGTTTGAATCCACAAATAAAAACACTGTGAAGAACCATAAAGAGATAAAAATTACTTACTGTTACTTTAATTTTATGTTTAAATTCATGTTTAAATTACGAATTTGTTACACAGAAATGTTACGGTTCACAATAACCGCTCGAAAAGCCCACAATCATTCTCAATGAAATTTGCAGTTCTTATGCGAAGATCACGTGTTGTTCGTCTGAGTCGATCTTCACGTTTCTTTATGCGGGCGGGCAGAATCCAGAACGCGACCATGCTATTCGTCTCGTGTATCCACCTGTCTTTTGTAAACTTGGCTCTTCAACCAGTCGCACAAACAAAAAATCTAACGGAATTATATGTGGCTTTTCAAAGAGATCTATCTCGGTAACCATTCAGAATGAGTCGCTTGTTGACACTAATACTTCTTTCCCACAATGATTGACACTATTGTCTCCCAAAGTATTTACCTTCCTTCCTGAATTGTTCTGTCATTCCCGGTAAGAGGTAGGCTGAGGATACGTGTCCGTGCACGTAAACACTTAATACAAGTGGTAGGCAAATATGATTGTCACTGTGTCGTTGTCCCTTATATATGTAAGGTAGCAATGAAAACTAAACCTACTGATAACTTGTTCCAGCATCGTGTTCAGTGGCGCCCTTTTGTATTTGTGTTATTGAACCTTAGCTTATGATTACTAGAGAGTTGGTTGGCTGATTTATTGATCAGTCAATATTTTTTATTTGGTTGGTTTTTCAGTTAATTGGTTGCTTAGCGCAGACGTGCACAAATTTTGTCAAAGTTTAGGTAAAGCTACGGCAGTCCCTGTCACAGGGCTGGACAGGCCCTGAGGGTTCGGAGAGGTTGAGGTTCCCAGATTTCAGGACAGCCGGAGCATGGTGGTAAGGTTGTGAGCCCTAGGCACCGGCCGACTTTTCCCCCCAGAAAATATTCCTGGTATTCGTAACTGTTAGAGGCTGAGTCGACCTCAGGGCCATAGTGAGGACCGGAGGCTTTTATCAATAAAAATTTAAAATTTGAGTCACCTCAAAATTCTAGGCGCAGAATGGTGACATGACGCAGCTCCGTACTGAGGATCCGTGTATGTTAGGCCACACCGCAGGTATTTAGTTGCCTCATCGACGTGGCGCCCGCGATCTGAGCACCCCTGTGTTAGTTGTTTTTAATACCAGGCTATGTGTACTTTCTTAGTCGGCTGTATTGCTTGTTTAGAAGTCTGTTGTATAGTTGACTAGTTAATTAATTTTTTAATGATCCGTAAATGCCACGTAGCCCCAAGTCATAACGAACGATTTTCTATCAAAGAAAACAGACTAATTTACTTTCATGAGTGACTAGCAGGGAAAGTGACGTCGAGAAGAGCTAAGAGAGACTGGATGTGAGGTTGTAGTCAGGTTTCTTCTCTGCCGAAAGGGAGGCCCAATGATGTGCTGCCTTCAACAAACACTTATAAACTTTGGAGCAGCCTCTACTGCAATAAAAGAATTTTATGACCAGTTGAGAGACTACGAAATGTTTAAGGACATCACTGCTTCCAGCGACCTTCGAATAAGTTGGTTGATTTTTGTGGAAATTTATTCTATGTACCATATTTGCCTCATTACAGCCGCAGTGTGAAAGAGATCCGCGCTCTTCAAGGATTTTGAGCAGCGTAGACAGTTTGTTACTGACATGGACAACTTAACGTTCTTTTCTTCAAGGGTCAAGCATTTCTTCTGGGACCGCTTGACTTTTGAAGATGTGACCTATAGGTTATCCCGAAACGTCGGTAACAAACTACCCGTCTGCACTGCGTGAAATTCCAGAAGGGCGCGGATCTCGATGTCATATTTCTTTCTTTAGTCACCTACTATCTTTTAAAGTCGCCTACTAATTGACGGCCGTGCGAATTACTGAAGGTTGTGTGACCTCGAAAATTAACCAGTCCTGAAAGCGACTCACTTCCTTGATCTGATTCATTCATTCATTCATTCCATTGGCATGTGAAGACTGCGACGATTCCTTGTCGTTCTCAGGAGCTTCTTCCATTCCTCTCTGTTATACTCGTGTACCCTTTCCTTCCAACCTTTTCCACCAACTAGTTCCTTGAACTGATGGTGATACTTTTTCTATACGATCTTCGTGATACCAAACGTTATTACTGTTTAGTTTTCGAGAATCTCCGCGTTCGAATCTCCACTTGGTTTTCAGTTAAAATTTCTTTCTTTCTTATTCAGACCTCTTTCTGCCTATTCATTATAGGTGGAGATGTTTATTGTTTCAGCGGATCACACACCCGGACACACACACACGCACCTGGACACGCACACACCCGGACACACACACACACCTGGACACGCACACACCCGGACACACACACACACACCTGGACACGCACACAACCGGACACACACACAAACGCTCGTAGGACTTCTCTGAACAAGTGACTGACCCATCGCAAAGACCTCTACTTGTCAACACACAACATTCGCAAGAGACAGACATCCATGCCCCTGGAGGGATTCGAACCAGTAATCCCAGCAAGTGAGCGGCCGTGGACCTACGCCTTAGACCGCGTGACCACCGGGATTGGCTCGATTATAATTTCCTCTGTATAAATACTAGAATAGTATCTTAAAATACGACACGACCACTTCCATCCACCTCCTCTCCTTTTAATCCGTTCGGCTATCCTTATCAACTCATAAAGATGAAATAGCGTCATTAAAAAGCCTGTAGTGGTAACACTGCTTCTTATAAGGAATTTTTCCGGTTCGAATCGCGGCTAGGCCTGAACATGTTCTGACAGAAGTTTCCATGGCCCTCGTGAGTCTCTCGACACAGATGCCGAGATGCGGACCGACGTCTTCAGTGCTCTTTCCGTTCAACGTCCTGTTGGACCGGCGCAAGTAGCTTAACATTAAATTATTCCAACTGCGGCGCTAAATAAAACAAGACACAAATATCACCTTTGCTGGGAGCTCGCAAAACGGAAGCGCTGTAACGTAGCCAGTTTACATGTTTCCGGGTCGTCATGGTGGTTGTTGCTCGAATGACCGTCTTCTGGATTATTACTTCATGTAGGATCATAAGTTTGCTCTGACATTCTGAGGAACATGCTGCCCCCATTTTCAGGGTGCTGAAGTGACTGTGGGGGGGAAATGAGACGATTAGAATGGAAGGGTTCAAAGATTTGACCAATCACAGCTACGCAAAGGAAAGAGGGGACGGATTTTCACCTAGAAGCGCGTTCCTCCGAAAAATCAGAACAAACCTATTTATTCTGTACGCTGTAATGTCACAGAAGACTATCATTAAGTAGTAAATACAAGGTGTTCTGTGGTTTCCTACGGTTCCTCTAGGGACATGCCAGTACAATAGGCCTTCCGCAGAAGACCTTCATTTAGAAATCTTTTCCAGGGATTCGTTATCAGTGGGCGGTTTAGGTTACAACCCAAACAGTTGACATGGTGCCACCAAGTGAAATAATAAGCTATCAAGGAGGCACCGACTTCAGATTTAACATTTTCTTGGCACAAAATTGGCCGTCTAATACAGGGTGGGGCAAAATAACCTCCGTAAATTTTAAGGTGAATAACAAAAAAACTATTTGAGATATAAACATTTTATTTTTTGATTCTGAAACTACAACTTGGGAAGTTTTAAATCACATAGCCTTAAAAAGAATATCTTGCAAGTGGTGGCCGTTGTTTGCGTGCAGAGCGCCTGGGAGACTGCAAAACGGACCGTATGACAGCCTCGATGTTCTCTGGTGTTCGAGAGGTCTGTGGTCGTCCTCATCTTTTTTCAGACACATTTCCCGTTTCGCTGAAGTTCTCAGCCCACAACAGAATGAATTTTCGGTCCGGTACTCGGTCCCGAGGGGGGATTTGGTAGCGAGTACGGAACGCACGCTGCACCGCTACGATAGAGTGACTTTGCAAAAGTAGGTTTCGACGGCAAATGCGCGCTGCTCGTTGGACCACACCATCTTCACGTCTGCGGAGTGTTGTAACGGGAACTTCCCAACTACCTGCACCTTTCGAGCCCAACCCCACCCTTCTACGGCCTCCCCTCCCTTCACAATGCCCTACTGAAATTACGGAGGATATTTTGCTCCATTCTGTATAAAGGAGCTGATGGTAGGTAGTAAAGAAACACAGCGAAATACAAATCTGCATTTATCTCATTCCGCTTGTTTTGCTTCCTTTATTTATTTCTTTTGACAGTGACATTGACATAGATTCATATTCTGTCACCAGGCTCCGTACCTAATTGCCATCACATCTGAATGTAATTACACGAGCCCAAAAAAAACACACAGATAACATGCGGCAGCCATTTGGTTGTGCCTCTGGACATATTATGGTGCAGTGCAGTGCCTTAGGCTTTCACGGAATTTTTTATATATATATATATATATATTTTTACACAAGACAGTTAATGTACGTATAAGGCCAGATTGAGGCGCCTTCGCGTAACCATTGTTGCTGTGCACAAAACTCCGTGGCCTTAGTCCGCACGCGAACTATACCGACAGAGCGGCCGCCGCCGGTCGGCGAAGTTAGTGCCAACTTTTGCGGATAGAGGGGTGTCACGTGGTCAGCGCAACGGGTCC
>Ga0136643_10014698_pt1 | contig 11759 bp, 6 predicted proteins | sample TergutLab28metaG_FD_96883 | JGI IMG/M metagenome (GOLD analysis project Ga0136643, IMG submission 96883) | Labiotermes labralis P1 segment gut microbial communities from Petit-Saut dam, French Guiana - Lab288 P1 (version 3) (version 3) | ecosystem: Host-associated > Arthropoda: Insects >...
CAATGGATACCATGTTTGTTAACGCAGACGGGGTCAGCACGCTACCGGTTGGCGGTATGTAGGCCGGCTCTAAATACAGTTCATAGTGGACTGTGAAATCACTGCTTACAGCAAACCAGTTTGTCGGCCCGAAGGTTGAAAAATCCACAGTAAGCGTGTTGCCAACCACGTCCACATTGGTGTCTGGCACTGGGATGGTGGTGCCGCCCACTACCACAGAGAAGGAGCCTGGCATATACGCCATCCTGCTATCAAAGGTGTCTGTAAAGATCGGCGTATTGCCTGCTGGTAGCAGAGGCGCGGGTCTACCCAGAGAGTAGCCGCCCCTGATGGTCACGGTGTAGTTATACAGGCTTGGATCAGCCGATGCCTGACCTGTTTTGAAAATAGGCCAGTAGTCGGTGGTGTTCTGTCCGCCCACATCGTTGACACCCCACACGAAAGAGCCGGGGCTATTGACCAGATAGGCCGCGTTTTGCAGGGAAGTACCATAAGTACCCTGTAGCGCTGTGATTGTAGCATTCGGTATTGCTACCTGATATTCGATGAGTATGGTCACAGCTTCGTTATACGGCCAGCCGATCAGCCCGCTCCCCCCCAATTGCGGGGGTAGCTCTGTCGTACCGAAGAAGATCGCCCATGTGTTGGTGTTCCCGGCTGACGCAGGTACCGGGCCTATAGATTGGAAAGCCGGGATAAGGGGCGGGCCCGCCGGGTTCGTGGGCGCCGCTGAGATCGAGAAATTACTGATGTTTACGGAATAGTCATTGATGACAGGTGCGCCGCCGGGGAAAAAACCCAAGTCATCGATGAGCCAAAGCGGTTCACCCAGTAGCCCTGCAGGCACATTGACTACAATGGTATAGTTCACATAGTACCCTGTGTCCGGGGTACCGCATATGCCTGAACTCGTCTTTTGCAGGATATTCCCATAACCAGGCGGGATCAGCGGCACACTTCCGGTGACGCTGTAATCATTGCCATTCCCATCCCCGAAATCTGCACGATTGGTGTAGGTAATGGGCGGTTGACCCGCAACAGGCGGGCTAGGAATCTGGGTATCAAACACAATTTGGATTTGGTAGATTCCGCCCAAGGTCGTAGCCGATGTTCCGGGCACTGTGAGTGTAAATCCGGTATCCGTCCCATTTGGCACAATTCCCGCTGTCGCACCGTTCAAAACCAAAGTGTTGGAGGCATTGTCGAAATAGGTGACAGCAATATCAGCCAAACTTGACGGAAGCACCAGACCAGAACCGAGGACATCGGTAATCGTACCGCCATTCAACTGGGTTGTGAGACCATCACCGATGGTAATCGTCCACTCCAGTCTATAATAGGCGTTGCTTCCATCCGGTGAAAGAAGTACCCCGCTCTTTGTGATGGGGAATGTTTTTTCCACATAATCTGTGGTCGTATCCTGTTCCGTATCTGACTGTCCATTTGACCCTGTGCCGTGTACCGCAACAAGATTTTGCACCGTAAACTGGTACTGTAAGGAACTCGGGACAAGCCCTGGGTTGTTTGCGATAAACTGTTTCAGGTTGAGGGAATACCGGATAACAATCGAGTCCCCCGTGTTGAGGGTTTCAGCAAAGGTATAAGAAAACAGATTGTAGGGCGCATTCGTCCAAGTGACACCCATAGGCATCTCACTGCCAAGCGCGCCGCCGATATCGGCCTCATACATGGGATTTGTGAATGCGTTTGGAGTGTTGTTGAAGGTGTTGCTACCGGCAATAACCGGTGCGTCACTCAAGGTGATGTTATCAACTGGTCCGTTGAGTGCCGTGATCGTAATCATGTAGTGGATTACTTCCGTTGTCGGGTCATAGCTGGAAGCCTTGTCAACGGTGAACCCCATGGGTGGGTCAACGGGCTGAACCGCGATAAAGCCCAAGTCGCCGCTACCTGCCATGAGCACTGCGGAAATGTCTAGAATGATGGTCACATTGGTGTAATTGTCCACATAACTGACCCCCGGCGTCGCCACTCCGTCTTGATCTACCTCCAAAAAGGTCATAGAGACAAGGCCGCTGGTGTCAATTGTATAATAGCCTACTACGACCTCATTTGCGTTGTAAATCGGAGTGGATAGAATCGCGACCGGAATCGAGAGTCCGCTCGGGAGCTGATAGGTCATAGGGGCAGAGCTATCCATCTGCCACGATGTGGATTCCGCAAAGGTAATCCTGAATTCATAGGACTTGCCAATATAGGCGGTGTCCCCCGGCATAACCTGGGTCTCCGGCGTGGTACTCATGTCCCACATGGTGGCACCGGTGAGGAAGTTCGTCAGGTCATTGCTGACGGACAAGAGCATAATCCCCTCAGAAGCCATTGTCATGAGCACAGGCAGAATGTCGATCACTACCCCATTGCCAAAATTCAAGCCCCTTACACCTTCCATAAGTGTAGCGGTAATCTCAAGGGTAAAACTTCGGTCAATGGGATCGAGATAGGCGACATCCTCAAATCCCAGGGTAACAAGGCCTGTGGCATCCACGGAATACCGACCGATGATTGTACGGTTCGAGTCGCGAATCGGCACCATCTGCACCGCCTCCGTCACAAGCCCGCGGGGAAGTTGGTATTCCAGCAATCCCCTATCATTATAGACAAGTTGTTTCTGTGCCGTTTCTGTAAACTCAATTGCGAATTGATATGGCACGTCTGGAATAAGCGGACGGGCGCTGGGGTTAATCAGTGCTGGCGTACTTTGGAAGAGATCAAACACGGCAACACGCCGAACAAAATTCCGCAAATCCCAGCTGTAGCTTGCATTGTCCGCTTCTCCCGGTTCAGCGGCGATGTCATCGCCCAGATCCGCCGGGTTTTCCGTCTCTGCCGGTGGAGCCTCTGGATCCGCTTCCTCTTCTGGTGGTGCGGCGGGTATGTCACCTGGCTCCGGCACACCGCCAGGCTCCTTATCTGCTTCTTCTGTCACAGCAGGCATTTCACCCTGTCCTTGGGTTTCGTCTGCTTCCACGGTATCTGCAACTGTTACAGGGGCTGTGTCGTCCACGTCCGGTATGTCTGTAGCAAAGGCGAACGCAAACGGTATGGTGGATAGAAGTACTGTAATCGCGAGCAAAATTGAAATCGGTTTTCTAATCTGCGCAATGATCATGATGCCACCTCCTCATATCCAAAACATCCCAAAGCAAAGATCTGCTAAAGCGAGCTGCCTATCCTTTTGTTGCTACGCAAAATAGATAGACCGTATTAGAATGTCTAACCTGCATAGTGGCTGATGAATCGGCTCAGCAGGGCGGCGCACTCGGCGCGAGTGGCTGTATTACCTGGCATACATTTTCCGGCAAAGCCGACGATGAACCTATTCGCCACAGCCCATGCCATGGCCTCTTTTGCCCAGTCACTGACCAAGTAATAGTCAGTGAAAACATCTTCTAAAGCCAGATTCTGAGCAAAGTCACTATATCCCTCAAGTGCGGCATACCGGTACAAGAACACGGCAATCTGTTCACGAGAGATGGCAGTCTCTGGTGCAAAGTTACCGTTTCCAACACCCTGGACAATCCCATTCTGTATCGCCCACGCCACGGCATCGCTGTACCATTGTCCATCTGTTACATCGGTGAATCCCTGATTAAATTCAATCCCCGGCTCACCCGCCATACGGTAAAGGATGGTAACAAACATAGCACGAGTCACGGTGGCATTCGGCGCAAATGTGGTAGCCGACGTACCCTGCATCAGGCCTCGTTCATAAACAAAGGCGATACTCCCATCTACCTCCGCCCAGTGCCCGGCAATATCAAGGAAAGGAAGGCTTGGAACAGGCGGCGGTGTGGGTGGTGGCGGTGTAGGCGTGGGCGGTGGTGGCGGTGTGAGAGGCGGCGTAGGAATAGGAGTGGGTGGTGGTGTAGGCGTAGGTGGCGGTGTGGGGACTACCGCCACTACAGAGAAACTCACGTCAAAGGAAACTGCGGTGATATTACTGCCACCAGACACTGTGACAGTGGCACTGTAAGCGCCCACAGCAAGACCAAGGTTCGGCACAACAGTAAAACTGTCACTACCACTCACATCAATGCTACCAATAGACGATGTACTCAATGTAAAACTACCGGAATCCGTACCACTGAGTGCCACTGTCAGGCTACCCGTAGCCTGATTGCCGGTGTTACTGACGACAATCGTACTCGCCGTAGGTGCCGCCGCGTAACCAACGGTCAGCGTCCCGAAATCTTGGGCGGTATTGGGAGAGAGCGAAATCCCATAAGTAGCTACCGCCGCAACTGTAAAGCTCACACCAAAGGAAACTGCGGTAATACCGCTACCACCAGATACCGTAACGGTGGCCTCATACACACCCACAGCAAGACCTAGGTTCGGCGCAACAGTAAAACTGTCACTACCACTCACATCGATGCTAGCAATAGACGATGTGCTCAGTGAAAAGCTACCGGAGTCCGTACCGCTAAGCGCCACTGTCAGGCTACCCGTGGGCTGATTGCCTGTGTTACTGACGGTAATCGTACTCGCCGCCGGCGCTGTCGCGTAACCAACGGTCAGCGTCCCGAAATCTTGAGTAGTATTGGGAGAAAGTGCAATCCCATAACTCGCCGCTGTCACAGTAAAGCTTACATCAAAGGAGGCTGTAATCCCATTGCCACCTGACACCGTAACAGTAGCCGTATAGGTACCCGCCGTAAGGCCAACATCTGGCGCAATGGTGAAGCTATCATCCGCCCCCACCGCAATGTCCGCAAACGAGCTGGGGGTCACAGAAAAGGCCGTGGAATTCGCCCCACTAAGCGCAACCGTCAATGCTTCAGTGTCCTCATTTCCTGTGTTTGCAACTGTAACTGTGAGAGACGGTGCAGTTGTGTAATTCTCAATAGCTCCAGTGAATGTGTAAGTTCCCGTCTGACTGAGCGAAATCCCATAAGTAGCTACCGCCTCAACTGTAAAACTCACGTCAAAGGAAACTGCGGTAATACCGCTCCCTCCGGACACTGTGACAGTGGCACTGTAAGCGCCCACAGCAAGACCAAGGTTCGGCACAACAGTAAAACTGTCACTACCACTCACATCGATGCTATCAATAGACGATGTACTCAATGTAAAACTACCGGAATCCGTACCGCTGAGCGCCACTGTCAGACCACCTGTGGGCTGGTTACCCGTGTTGCTAACGACAATCGTTCTCGCCGTAGGTGCTGTCGCGTAACCAACGGTCAGCGTCCCGAAATCTTGGGCGGTACTGGGAGATAGTGCAATCCCATAACTTGCCGCTGTCACAGTAAAGCTTACATCAAAGGAGGCTGTAATCCCGTTGCCGCCTGATACTGTGACCGTAGCTATGTAGGTACCCGCCGTAAGGCCAGTATCTGGCGCAATGGTGAAGGTGTCATTCGCCCCCACCGCAATGTCCGCAAACGAGCTGGGAGTCACAGCAAAGGCCGTGGAATTTGTCCCGCTTAGCGCAACCGTCAATGCCTCAGTGTCCTCATTTCCTGTGTTTGCAACTGTAACTGTGAGGGTTGGAGCAATTGCGTAATTCTCCACAAGCCCGGCAAATGTGTACGTCCCGGTCTGACTGAGCGAAATACTGTAACCCGCCGTTGCTACAGTGAAACTCACGTTGAAAGAAGCATTAAGACCATTGTTCCCCGCCACAGTGACTGTCTCCGTATAGATCCCTGCCGGAAGACCAGTATTTGGCGCGATGGTAAAGGTAGCTGTATTGTTTCCGGTACTCGTCCCATCATCCACCGGAATGCTGGAGATCGTCTCTGTGCTCACAGTAAAGTTGGAGCTTGCACCCCCGGAGAGTGTCACCGACAATTCACTGGTCACTTGGTTACCCTCGTTGGTAACAGTGACAGTAAGAGGTGTAATCGCGGTGTAGTACTCCGCCTCTCCCGTAAATGTGTAGGTTCCGGTCTGATCCAGCGTAATATCAAAGATGGGTGCGGTAGATCCGGTAATCGCACCACTCCGGTGAGAATACCGGTTGTGGTATTCTCAAATGTACCGTTTGTAACAATGGAACTCGTATTTTCTATCGTACCACTGTTGGTCAGCGAAGCGCCTGTATTATTGGTAATCGCACCAGTGTTATTGAGGGCACCGCTGTTGTCGATCACCCCATCATTGGTCAGTGTGTTGGCGTTCGTAAGTACACCCCCGCTTGCAATTGTCACAGTAGCGGTGGAACTGTCAGATCCGTTGTTTAGGGTGCCGTAATTATCCAGTCCGCCGAGGACAGTAAGTGTGCCATCATTTTCAATATCCCCAGAGTTCGTCAGGGTGGTACCCGCCCCCACATCCAAAGCCGCACCGACGGGAATGTCCAGCGTCGAACCGCTTGGAATTGTCCAATTTGTTGTAGTCGTAGGACTGCCGTAGACCGTGCCCGCGGCACCGTTAAACAAGATGCCGCTTGACGACGACTGTAAAGGCAATGTCATGTCTACGCTGGAGGTATAGACAATCGGACTACCGGACAGGGTAAGCACACCTGACGGCGTACTACCGCCGATGCCCACACCGCCGCTCGCACCGTAGTTGTTGGCGTTCAAGATGCCCTCACCCATAATGTTGAGCGTCGCGTCAGATGGCACAGCAATGGCTGGTGCACTGGAATAGGAGGTGAGAGAGTTAGTCCCTGTCACAGTCAAATTGAGCACTGCACCGGAATCCAGTGTCAGCGGAGACTCGCCGCTTCCGGGGTCTGGAATCGTCACATTGTCAAAGGTGACATTCGCCGGAGTAGTCCCCTCCACCACGATCCGGGTTCCAGCGGATGCTGTGCCTGTGAGTGAGACGGTAGCACCCGCGTCTATGGTCAAGACGGTGCCGTCAAAGCTCCAGCCTACTCCCCATTCTCCGGCAGTCAGGATAGATAAATCAATAGGAGAGGCGGTAGTTTCCACCTGCCGCACCGTCACTGCGGCTACGGCTGAGGTAACAGGATTTGCGCCCCCGGCATTTGGGTCGCTGACGATCACATAATAGTAATACACAGTCCCCAAGCCCGTTGTGTCTGTCAAGATCGGGGTAGTGAACGAAGCCCCCGTTCCCGTTCCGTCGGTGATGGGGATACCGCTGGCTACAGTGCCGTCCGGAGTGCTGTACCATTGATAGCTTAAACTGCCATAAGTCAGCGACCCAATGGCTGTTACAGATAAGCTGGTGCTCTGCCCTGATGTAATCGAGGCATTTCCCGGATCGGTCATGATTGCGATAGAGGGCACAATGAGTGACAAGGTGTAGACAGCATCACTCGTATTGGTATCACCATTACCCAACTGGAGCGCGCCATTACTACCGGCAGTCCAGAGGCTACCGTCATTCTTCATAGCCGCCGTGTGATACCAAGCGGCAGAGACGTTGATCCAGTTTGTATCTGTGCCGATTTGGAGCGGGGTTTGGTTCGTAGTGGTCGTACCGTTCCCTAACCACCCTTCATCATTCTGACCCCAGCCCCAAAGAGTACCGTCAGTTCGGATCGCCAGCGTCTGATACCGCCCACCCGACACACTTTGCCAGACTGGATTCGTGTCAATTTGTTGCGGCACATCTTGGTCACCGGTCGCACCCAGACCAAGCTCATATTCACCATTGCCGCCCCAACCCCAGAGGGTGCCGTTAGAATCAATGGCAAAGGAGCTCCAACAACCCGCTGACACGCTTCCGCCTGCAAAACTTATGCCTCCCGGCGTAATATTTGTAGGTGCGCCTATCCCATAGGGGCTCCCCGAGGTGATGGTACCATTACCAACCTGACCGGACTGATTCCAACCCCAAGCCCAGAGACTTCCGTCAGACTGAATACCAATGGTGTGTCCGCCATAGGAGCTACTGCCGTCCCAATAACCACCTGCCGAAACAGCCAACCAGGTATTTCCGCCTGCCGCCGGCACCTCTTGCGGGGTGTTATATTGACCGGGACTATTGACGTTGCCCTGCCCAATTGCGCCCTGGGCGTTTTCGCCCCAAGCCCAAAGGGTACCGTCCGCCTTAAGAGCCACGGTGTGGCGCGCACCTGCGGACACACTGACCCAAGGACTTGCCGGATTCGGATCACTAACCCGGGCAGGTGTCCCACTGTCGGTGGTCGTGCCATTACCAAGCTGACCCTGCCCGGCGGCGCCCCAAGTCCAAAGGACACCAGCTGAGTCAATGGCGGCAGAGTGCAAACCACCCGCCGCAACATAAATCCAAGGCAGAGTTGCACCAGCAGGTAGCGGAATCTGAGTCGGTACAGCCCGATTGTGATTAGACGTATTCCCATCACCCAGCCGCCCATATTGACCCGCACCCCATGCCCACAGGGTACCGTCACTCCGAATCATCAGCGTGTGGCTACCATTCGCTGAAACCATCTGCACAGAGTTTGACGACAGCGTAATCGCCGATGCCGTACTGTAAGGGATCAGCATCAGAATCATGCAGACCATCAATATCCAACTCAGCGTACGTTTTGTCCTCATTTTCATAGCATTCCGCCCCCTCCTATGTACCCACCAAGGGAATCGGTGAATCTTCACCTTACGTTTTTATGCTACAAGTATATGGAAACATTTAGCAAAAATATATATCATACCATGAACAAAGATGAAACAATCTATGAACTTTAACAAAATTCACAATATGAATAAAGACCTCTCAGCTCATATACACACTCTACAACAAAAGAAAATAGTAGCCTTCCAAAATCTGGAAAGCTACTATTTTGCTGGTCGGAGTAATCTTATAGGATTTCTCAAAAATCTTAACATTCTCAATGGTTTCAGTGCAACCGATAGACTTCATTTACATCAAGGCACGGTCGCCAGAGCAACAATGTGCTCTGACGACCATTGCTTTTTCTATTTCCGTCTTGGTGGTCTACGCCAATATGTGCGGACACGTACAGTTTTGCGGCGTGCTTTCATCTATGTTCATCCTCTCTATTTTATATTATTACAGGCCTGTTGATTCTTAGTATAGCTTGTGTTATGATAAGTGTAAACAACAATATAGTGGCATTCAATTTATAAAATAAAGAAAGGTGCTACATTTGCTATGCAATACGATGGAGAAAGAATCGCCAATCGCATAAAAGCAGAGAGAAAAGCCCTCAAGTGGTCACAGGAAGTCCTTGCAAATACCCTCTATGTCAACAGAAATACGGTTATTGCGTGGGAAAAGGGACGTATCCCATCGCTTGCCGACATGCTTCACATGTGCAAACTGTTTGACTGCGAACTGAGCTATCTATTATGTGAGTATGACTGTAAAACAAGGATAGCAACCGATATTCAAGAAACAACCGGGCTTTCAGAGACAGCAATAAATAAGATGTCGGCCATTGTTGCTAGTCAAGGGGCGTTCAATATCTTCAAACAACTGGGATGTTTTCAAAATATGTTTACCGATGTAGATTTGATTAATTTATTATTCGATAACCCTGTGATCATATCCAAAATGAATGATTACTTTCTTATACAGGAGCAGGATTTCAATAATATACGTGTAGGGTTGCTTGACGCATTTACTTTTAATGACCTATTAAATTTCAAGCTAGAAGCTATCAAAGACGCTCTTCGTGACTGTCGAGACAAATATCAAAAAGAGGTAACAACCGTTACACCATAATGCAGGAATTTCATAAAACACAAAAACGCCCCTACAGGCTCAAATCCTGTAAGGGCATTCCTACTGGAGCTACTACCCGGATTTGAACCGGGGACCTCGTCCTTACCAAGGACGCGCTCTACCGACTGAGCTATAGCAGCGTATGGATCGGAGCCGTTTAAGGCTCCGATTTTTGGCGACCCAGAACGGGCTCGAACCGTCGACCTCCAGCGTGACAGGCTGGCGTTCTAACCAACTGAACTACTGGGCCATTTGTCGCATATGTTTCCTGCGAGATTAAGAACTTTGTCATTATACAATGAAGCCTTCCCCCTTGTCAAGTACCGCGCCCTACTCTATTCCATAGTTTCGGCTTGCAAAGGGAACTTCCGGTGTCCCGCTCTGGGCATTCAGATAGAGCGCCAGGAAGAAGAAATAGCCGGAAAACAGATTCATAAAATCAAACAAAAGCGGATCCACACTATGTCCCTCTACCTGATACCGATAGAGTAGCCGCACACAGACCTTACACTTTGCCCGTAGTACATGCGCCATTGTCCCCGCCTGACAACCGACAGGCAACACAACAGACGGCGTCTCTGGCGGCATTTTCTCTTGCAGATCTTGTACCATCTGCTCCAAACGCAAAAGCTCTGCCTCTGTCACAGACGTATGGGTACGCAAAGACGGCGTAATGTGATAGATGGTCTCACACACAAAGCGCAGGTCAGCGCGTATCTCCTCACAAGAGACCATAGATCGCAAAAGCCCAACCATACTCGCAACTTCATCTGTCAGAATCTCAAAATCACAGCGCAAATCATCCGCCGCATCCGATAAATGGGGACATGCCTCGTATTTACGGAGAAGCGGACAGGCCTCATACTTACTTTTGCATGGTTCACTCATATAGATACCCTTCTTTCTTGACCCTACTCATCTTCCTCACTATCCAGCGGAAGCGAACCGACCTCGATCTTAACCAAAGCACGACGGAGCAAAATCTGATCCAGGGCAAGCTCTCTGTCATCCGTCTTCTCCTGAATCACCCGCTCCAGATGTTCTCTGGCTTCCTCCGCCCGGTCTTTATCAATATCCTTCGGCCAGTGCGCCTCATCCGTCACAATGACAAGCTCATCCGGATAAACCTCTGCAATCCCGCCGAAGATCGCCAGCTTCCGCTCTCGCTTGCGCCGGGTCTGGATCCGAAGTACCCCGATATCCAGTACACAGAGATAAGGCTGATGCCCCTGTAATATCCCCATGTCCCCGTCTAGACAGCGCATGATGACCATGTTCACAGGCTGGTCAATTTTCGTCTCTGTGGGGGTAATCACCCGCAGACGGAACTGTTTGTCTGACTGAATCTTCGCCATCCCAGGTGCCTCCCATCCTAGTTTTTGCTTGCCTCATACCGCTCTAAGACATCACCAATCGTCCCGGCATTTAGGAACAATCCTTCTGGAATCTCATCATGTCTGCCGTCAATAATCTCACCAAAGCCCCTGACAGTCTCCTCCACCAGCACATACTTACCCGGGATAGACGTAAACTTCTCCGCCACAAAGAAAGGCTGAGACAAGAAACGTTGCACCTTCCGCGCCCGATTGACGATGAGCTTATCACTCTCTGACAGCTCATCCACACCTAGGATCGCGATAATATCCTGCAAGTCCTTATACCGTTGCAAAATACTCTGTACCTGCCGCGCCACGTGGTAGTGATCATGTCCCACAATGCTCTTCTCCAAAATTCTAGAAGAAGATTCCAGAGGAGAAACCGCCGGATAAATCCCTTGCTCCACAATAGCACGAGAGAGCACCGTTGTCGCGTCCAGATGGGCAAAAGTAGTCGCCGCAGAAGGATCGGTAAAGTCATCCGCCGGCACATAGATTGCCTGTACCGAGGTAATAGACCCAGACTTCGTCGAAGTAATCCGCTCCTGCAACGCCCCAATCTCCGTCGATAGCGTAGGCTGATACCCAACCGCACTGGGCACACGTCCAAGGAGCGCTGAGACCTCACTCCCCGCTTGTACAAAACGGAAAATGTTGTCAATAAAGAGCAATACATCCTGCCGCGCCACATCACGGAAATACTCCGCAATGGTAAGCCCTGTAAGCCCAACCCGCATCCGCGCCCCAGGCGGCTCATTCATCTGCCCAAAG
>Ga0136643_10014702_pt1 | contig 11757 bp, 5 predicted proteins | sample TergutLab28metaG_FD_96883 | JGI IMG/M metagenome (GOLD analysis project Ga0136643, IMG submission 96883) | Labiotermes labralis P1 segment gut microbial communities from Petit-Saut dam, French Guiana - Lab288 P1 (version 3) (version 3) | ecosystem: Host-associated > Arthropoda: Insects >...
CTAATATTCGGAAACCGTTGCTGATATTCAGCTACGGCAAGAACTGAGTTACCGTCACAAAACACGTACACATAAATCATATCTGCATACTCTTCAAATGAAATTGTAAATGGCATCGTGAACGTAACAGACGCACCGAGATGAGAACTGTTCTGAACACCAGTAGCCGGCACACTGTAGGCGTCGCCACCATATAATAGCGACCCGCCAGCTGATAGACGCGGTTCACACGAGGGCGAGTACGGGAATTAAAAAACGGTCATAACTCCGTAACCGTCCAAAATTGGACACATATTTATATGAACATATTTGATCACAAAGACCTAGGAAATCACCTCCTGCAGTTATGCGCTAAAGTCGTGAAACACCCTGTATATATATATATGTATATATATATGGAAATTAAGAGTCCATTATGCTGCGCATGTAAGATGTGTAAAGAACTTATCACTTATAAAGTCGTTTGTGTTCCAAGGAAGTATACAAAGTGTCTCTGCAATTACAGCGAAATAAGTTATGTATTTAGAAGTTAAACTTGAAGTTTTATTGCGGTAATAATTGCGCAACAGAAGCAAAATTCAGTAAGCATTATGTAAAATCCTAATATTATTATTTATAGCAATAACATAAAGGTAAGTACAATTCGGAGTGTAGTTTGTGTGGAAAAAATGCAAAATCGTTTTTATTTGAATAGAATCTCAAGTTCCAGTGAATCCTGAAGTGAGGACACGGATATGAAGTTAAAATACAAACACAGCTACATCTTTGTATGATTAATTTGGAGCAAAATAATGAAGTGTTGATAAAATCACACAGGTTGAGAGGGACGTGAGCGTATGAGAGGTTTCCTTTGTAGGAAATATGTATAGTGTAGTCGAGAATCTCGAAAGGAGGAGAAAATGTTGGGAAAATTAGCCTTGGTTGTGAGAAATATAATGAAATGTAATATTACAAGTTCGGGGAGTGACAAAATGGACAGGGTGACTCTGGCTTTAAAAATGTCCCGTGGCTGTTAGTTGATGTGCAATGAAAATTGAGGTTACGTGAAAGATGGAGAAGAGCTTCACTCGCTGAGCAAGTAATATATCCCGGCAATGTCTCTTCTGATGAAATTTTGCATCTAAGCTGGCAACACCAACATATTCGTATGTTTAATGTTTCATTATGCCATAAATCCTAAAGGGATCAGAACTTCAACAAATGAAAATTTGAAAACAAACATTACTTATTTTTGTAATCATAAACCTGTAATTTATTTTACTCTTAAACTTATTTGGAATGATTTGGATTTTACAATCCTGGTGGAATTTATAATTGCATTATCGCACGGTTAACAATCGCAAAGAGCAGATGGCTCTCAGTAAAAGTGCAGAAACTAGGCACTGACATGCTACAGTCGTAAATACATAACAATAAGAATATAACCACGGTTATAAAAAGTGTTTAGAACTTTACAGCAAAGCACTTACTCTCTCTCTCTCTCTCTCTCTCTATATATATATATATATATATATATATATATATATATATATATATAAACAGGGTTAGTATTAAACGAAAGAGCGAATGTGCGTACAAATGTAACATTAAGGTGCATTCGGGTAAAAATTTTTGCTGTGGAAAACCACGAAATATTACATACTCCGAGGACGTGTTTGTAGCCCTAGTTGCCCAGCAAGAAATGCACATATGACGTTATTGTATTGTATGTGTGAACAGTGTGGCTATGTCGTTTTTTTTCTGCATTCTCTCATACACGGAACGATTTTCAGAAAAATATTGTGAACATAAAATATGTTGTGAGTTTTTCATTCTAAAAGAATTGAGCGACATATTGTCATAAATATACATAGGTATTTACACAAAGCATCCGTTATTCACGTTAGATTTTAATCAACTTCGAAATTTCTTGCCAGATTTTCGAAAAATACACAAATAAAAAATTTCATGAAGATCCACCCATGGTAGCCACGTTGTTCCATGCGGTCAGGCAGATGAAGGGACGGGCAAATATAACGAAGGTAATAGTCGATTGTTGCAATTTTACGAACGCGCCTAAAAACTGTACATTCCGCCACGGAGTGTAATTATGTGTTCTTTATGAATCTCAAAACAATCAGGGGTTATTTTCTCATAACACATTAACTGATTTGTGTTTCGTAACCGAGACATCTGTTTACTGGGCGGTACGAACTGAATGATTAAATATAACTCAATTTAATATCGGTCTTCAAAGGGTCAGTGGACCTTATGAATCACTAGTGAATATGTGTTCAATTTTTATGTTCAGTAATATTTCTCTTTTAAATAAATCTTTGATTTTCTCCTCAAAAATATAATTTTTTATTTATTTATGTTATTATTAATGATAGTACAATTTCTTGGTTTTTCACGTCAGACAGCTGATCCTTATTTTGAAAGAATATGCTGTTTTTGTCGGTGGTCAGTGATTCAGCTACAAAATTAAAGGTGCGTGCGGAGAGTGTATAAATACAAATAGCAAGATATGTGTAAGTATCATGCAAGACATTATTATTCTCTATCATTCCAAATATTATCATACCAGCAATTTGGTTCTGACAAAACGAAGAAGAAACGGAGTACCTTCTTCGAATTGTGGTGCAAAATCAGCTGTCGTGAACAGTTGGCACGTGGTCTAGGTGTGTGTGTGTGTCAGATGTGTCCTGTGGACTGATGTTCAAAGCTGATGGTAAACTGCCCCTAGGCTGATATCAAGTGACGTTATTGTTACAGGTATTAGTGTTATTGTTATTGTTAGCATTTAGGGTGGTAGCGGTGGTGGTGGTGGTTGTGGTTGTGGTTGTGGTGGTAGTTCCGTTTTCTCATGTATCAGATGTTTTTTCGTAAGAATATGAAAATAGTTTTGATAAATGCTTTAATACACTTAATACATTTATGCAATATTAATGAGAATAATATAATTAACGATAAAAATTATTGGTATATGATTAGAACCAACACCTATTTCCACATATATCTGCATGCAGTAGTGAAGATTATATGCCTTAAGAATTCGACCTTCACCGTATAAGAATCGTAAAGTATTTATTATGAAAAATTAGAAGGGATTTATAGTCATTTTCGCAAAATTCCGAAAAAGAGTATTAGTTTCGTCATGTCTGTTCATCCGCATAGAAAAACTCTGCTCCCACTGGGCGGATTTTCATGAAATTTGATATTTCAGTATTTTTTAAAACATGTCGGGAAAATTAAAGTTTCACTACAATTCGACAAAAGTAAAGGGTACTTTACATGAAGACCATTATGCATTTTTTATCATATCTCGTTCGTTTATTTTTAAAATGAGAAAAGTGTCAGACAAATGTTGTAAAGAAAATCGAAACACATTTTGTGTTCAGTAATAATTTCTCGAAAATTTTGTCATTTATGAGATAATGTGAAAAAAAAAATTGCAGTGCTGATTAGTCCTCAGATGACGATGGCACATGCGCTTTGTATGCTGGATAACTAAAACTAAATACACAATGCTTATTGTTTTCTCCCCGCAGCAATGTTTGCAAGAACGAGTTTCAGAGTCACTTTGCACGAACGTTGCCTGTCTTGTTCATTATGTATGTCATTTTAAAATGAAATAATTGACGTACAGGAGAACATTAGTCTTGACGGCGTTTTGAGAGCAGTATTGTCTGGCCTTTTTTTGTTCAACGAACTATGAAATGTAATTCTATATCGACCAGCAGCCCTGACACACCAACATGAGCAAAACTGAGTAGTTAACAAACTGTGAATTGGAATTCGCTAGTGACGACCAGTGGAGTGAACCGAAACGGCTAGGCATTTGTGCGCTACATTTAAGATATATCAGCCAATAATTATGAATATAAACAAGTGTCACTTCCCGTTTATATAAACAGCGTGTGTATGATTGACTCGATACCGAATTTCAGCAATAAAAATTTAGTTTCCTCTTTTTGCGCGTGTTTCTGACTACCTCGTGGTACAGCAACGCTCATAAATTATATACATTTTAAAATATATCACAGCAGAAAAACAATTTGTATGGAGGAAGTACACGTTTTTAAAAAATAAATAAAAATTAAACGTAAAAATAATATAAAAGCCACACTCAGACGTAGAAAATGAAACTCAAAGGGAAAGGTGAAAACTGAAACGTAATGTATGGTACGTAGTAACTTTAAGATGAACATTTGATAAACGTAATGGTACTTAAGGCTGATATATGAAATGTGAAGAGAAAAGTCTGTTAGCAGAACATCCTTGGAATCGTGTAATGTGGGTTTTAGGTTCTTGTGACGGTGCATCGTGAACATAAGGTGAAGAGAGAGAACCAACAAGATGCAACTAATTCGATGTTTATTATCAAACTTTCTATCTCAACATGTTTCGGGCATCATTATGCCCATCATCAGGGGAATAAGACCGTGTGCTACTGCATGCGGTGTTCTGCTTGGGTTTGTAGGCTGTGATCGGCTGTGGTCTTGTGGAGCTGCGTCGTGAGCTGTGTGCACTGTGTGAAAGTTACTTTACGACTCAGTGTACACAGCTCACGACGCAGCTCCACAAGACCACAGCCGACCACAGCCTACACACCCAGGCAGAACACCGCATGCAGTAGCACACGGTCTTATTCTCCTGATGATGGGCATAATGATGCCCGAAACATGTTGAGATAGAAAGTTTGATAATAAACATCGAATTAGTTGCATCTTGTTGGTTCTCTCTCTTCACCTCGTGTAATGTGACTTTATCAAATAAATAGTCACACAGCGCTGATCGGAATGTTGTAACGTTTCAACTGAAACATAAGCACGCGATATTTTTGACTAGTCTCAACACTGATCAAAGAATTCAGAGGAGCAAGCCATGATAAATACACATGTCTTCTTAAATATTCTGTTAGCATGGGGCTTAGTTGGACTTCGGCAGGTCTGATTCCATTTAGAAGGAGTAGTATCTTAACTGTGCAATGGAATTATTCAGGTTTCTAAATCTTGAAAAAAATAAATTGATATTATTTATTGACAAACGTACGTGGTAAAACCTCAAATACTTGGAACATGACAGACACAGTATCTACACTAGCACATAGATAAATGTTTGGGTTTAATACATATTTCTTTCAAATTGACCCCTTAAATTATAATGGTAATTTTATGTACTAGTAGGTATAACATTACACAATTCTTCCTTTACTCTCAAATTATGTTTCTGTGATTTATAAAAAGCTCGAAACAAAATGACGAGCTTTAGGTTTCTGTGACCGTGCATCGTGAGCAAATTGTGAAGTGAGAGAGAAAACCAACAAGATGCAACTGTTAGATGTTTATTATCAACACTTTCTCAACATGTTTCGGGCATCATTATGCACATCTTCAGGAGACCAAGACGTGTGTTACTGCATGTGGTGTGCTGCGCTGGTACTGCTGGATGTGGTGGTAGCAGTTGTGGGGCGCTGTGTTGTAGGGTGTGAGCACCACATCCAGCAGAACCAGCGCAGCACACCACATGCAGTAACACACGTCATGGTCTCCTGAAGATGGGCATAATGATTCCCGAAACATGTTGAGAAAATGTTCATAATAAACATCTAACTGTTGCATCTTGTTGATTTTCTCTCTCACTTCACAAAGTGACTATTTTCGTATACAGCAATAAATTTCTGCTTTCTATAACGGAAGAATAATTTGTCCACTGTGCGGTACAATGTAAGTTAAAAAAACATTTACGATCTTCCGATCTGTGGGTGTTAATCAAGTAGGGTTCACATCTTACTGTAATGCAGATTTGTAAAAGGTCTACCATTCCTCTTTCAGGTTTATAAACCTTGGATTAAATGCTGATAACCTAACTTGGTGAAACTCGATGAAACATCAGCTGTTTACATCTTGCGATTATTACTCGTAACGATATTAAACACGTTATTTGGCTTGAAGCCAGACGGGCCTAAACGTCAAAGTGTCACTTGGCTTGATTTCAAGTACTAGGATCGTGCTAATGACAGGTTCTGAAAAACCAGCCAGCAGCCTAATGGATCGTACAATACTCTGCAAATAAAAAACTGCCAGACTTGGCGCATTTTTCACTGTTGAACGATGGTGCAGTTTCAGCATATTAGGGGGTTATATCAAACATAATTTCTGTACGGTTTGTTAGATAGGTAGAAACGTTTCGGAGTAATGCAAGGCCCCCTTCTGCAAGGTAAACATTTTGCGCTTATGTTTTAAAGCCGTTGTTACGAAGTGTAGTTCCTAATTGCCAAAGTTCACGTTAAAAGTCCGAGAAAATATTGGTCTTCCTTAAATATATTTTGATGAAAATTTTAATGAAACAAAAGATAGATCTCTCCATATAAACTGCCAAGAAAACACACAAGTGAAGTAGAGGTATAACTATACTTTTTCTTTCAACTCGGCGCTAGGTGAGAGGTGGGTAGTCAACGCCACACTGCGGCTGCTTTTCCCCAGGCATAACCCGGTACCAATTGCGTAGGAGGCTGGCTGGGGATCAGGGTCGGTCTGGAGACGGGTGTGGAAAACATCGCCTACACCGCGATTCAGTCCCCGGACCGTCAGCCTGCAGCGAGTCACTATACCGTCTACAATATCACAGTCTATATTATTAATAAAGTATTAAAAAGTGATAATAAATGATAATAATAAGTTATTTTATAACTACGTCCTAATATGTTAGTCGATTTCTAAACAGTCCACTCTAGGCTTCTCATGTACGTTCTAAAAAGAAACAAGAGCGAAGTTTAGTCTTCTAGTAAGTTTTCTCTAATAAACTTTACGCGTTGCTAACCAAAGGCCACGGTATGGAAATTAAACCGATTTTATCTCTTGCCTTCTCACCGTTCAAACACTTGCACACCACTAATGTAGGTGGGTGGTCCGTTAAGGAAACAGCTCATTATGGTGTGCGAGCGTCCATGCAGAGAAACAGAGAACACGAGAAACTTGTTAATCCGCTTCGTTAATTCTACATGTGTCTGTTTCCCTAATCCGCGCAGTCACACTCGTGTTCCGATGAAAACTGTGACGACAATTCATAGTGTCACAGTTATAACCAAACTATTATACCATACAATTTGCTCATCGCTCTCGACCGCAATTGTATCTAGCAATTGAAACAACAGCTATTTTCACATTTCTTGCAAAGAAGAGAGCATGAAGATTTTACGTTACGCTGTTGGCTGCCCACAGAATTACATGAAGGCCACTACAAAGGGGGAAGCTGGTTGGAAATATGCATTGTACATCATGCAATGGCCCATTAATTGAAAGTAAACCCTATTATTCTATGTTGATGATTACGTAATAGCAGGATATAAAAAGATAAAGAAACGTTTCCACTTCTTTATTCAGCTATAATTGCACATTTTCTAGCAACCCAAAGTTTTCATGTGAACAGCCAAATAAATATTCGATAGTGGTATTTAAAAAACAGATGGGGATATTTTGTATGGTACTTAATATAAGAATTTAAAATTTTGTGGGTTATAGTCCAATGGAAATTCAGAGGTCAAGTCATTCAGCCATGCGTCTACACAGTACATATAACTCTTCTCTGTTTGTTTGTATCGTTAAAACATAGGCCGCATTGTCTTCCAAAATATCTTTTTAAAGTTTACCCTGTATGCAGTGTCACACAATAGAACACTTAACCTTACTTATTCTGCTGTGAAAGCTTCAAATCTCAAAAACAAAAATTTATTTCTTACCGTAGGGTAAACTCATACCTTCATACATATGAGCAGCATTTGAATGTCCTCTAGGAAAATATTTGTTGTATCTTCTGTGAAATGTACGAAACACATAAGTGCACCCTCTGGATAACAAACAGAGTTTGTAAATGTTACAACATATTGTGTAAAATGGACTTGAGTTTGAGGAAGAAACTAGCACATTGTTACATATAGACCATAACGTTTTATGGTGCTGAAATTGTACACTTCGGAAAGTAGATGAGAAATAACTGGACACTTTTAAACTGTGATGTTGGAGAAGCATGGAGGGGACTGGATGGGACCAATCGTGTGAGAAATGAAGAAGAATTGCATAGGGTCAAGGAGGACAGGAAGATCCTACATGAAATAAAGAAGAAGTAAAGTTAAATAGTTGGGTCACATCTTGCTTCAGAACTGCCAACTAAAACACGTTATTGAAAGAAAGATGGAAAGAAAGATAAAAGTGACTAGAAGACGAGCAGGATGGCGTAAGCAGCTAGTGGATGACCTTAAGGAAATGAAAGGATACCGGAAACTGAAAAGGGGTTGTCTGTATCGCACTCCAGGGTAAACGTGCTATGAAAGACGCTACGAACCTGTCGTAAAACAGACTAGAGAATGATGGTAATAATATTGTTACGTACAGTCGTCCTAGCCCTATAAAGGATTACACTTTGCAATTAATTAGAACAATCAGCTGTATAAATTATGTTCTGAATGCATTAAGTGGGATTGAGACTGAAAATTATGAGGGGGAACCGAGGGATATGAAATTTAATGCTGAAAATTGGCGAATTTCTTACTTTACACAAGAATGCTAGGTAAAAGAAAGTGAAATTCACTGTATATTGTTTTGCTATTAATATAATAAGTTTTATTCTCTTAGATATATAAAATGCTTTCAAACATTTCAAGAAATATTGGTTTATAGATTTTATAAGTCAAATAATTGGTTTGTCCTTACATAGAAAATTACAGCCGAAGTACGCATGGATACAATCCTCAAGGAATGTCTTGTATCGCAGAATTAATACTATTATATTTATGGCGTACAGAATATATATTATACACAAATAATAAAAGTGTATCTGATATACATTTTATAATACTGGCTTAATGTGTTTCGTTATGTGAATTATAATAATAAAAATGTGGCATTCACAATTCGCTAGATCCATAAGTATACAAGAAACAGCTCATATTTAAAGACTTGAAAATAGTTATTCATGGATCTCCAGATTTCACTAAAACCCTCAGCCAATAGCTTGTTGGTAATATGCAAGAAATTTTAAAAATCAAGGCACGTCTCATACAGAAACACATCGGCCACACAGTCTTTTCTCACCCCTGCCTTCGTTCTTCCTTGAATGTCCGCATTTCTGTTTGCCATGTCCTTCTTTAGCGTGGTTCTCGAACTCCAAAACAGATACCAACAAAGTTTGTCTACAGTTATAGCTTCCTCCTGTAATTAACCTTAAATCCACCTTCATGAACAACATTTGACTCGCGGGCCACTGTTTCCTACAAGAGAGCTTTAGTTCTGTCTGACAGAAGCTCAGTTGGCATTTTGACGTGTATGCATAGTCAGTGCTACACCACAATCTCCAGACCCTGTAATGGTCTCCAACCCATGAATAAACTAAGCAATATTAATGTTAACCATTCCACCCCTGAAATGTCTGCATTTAACATGGACCACTTCTCCCGTCTGTCTGTATAAATGCGCATTCTGGTTTCCTATAGTGTATGAGACGTAATTACGCAGTTGATATGTCTCTCTGCATCACATAATTTCTTGCACTGCCACAAGTTACAGTGGCAAAACCCTAAATGTTCCTAGCAAGGGATTAAAGTTTGTATCCTTTTTCAGAGGCGACAAGCTATCCAAATTTTTATACATATGAACATAATTTCTTGGTGTATGTACGTACGTCACTACGATATTCAGGTTTCTCCATTTGGATGGAAAAATGTAGAGCTGGTTTTCTAACTACGTATTTAAAAATTAATGTACGACGTATCGGATATCATTCACTTGACCACATTTTGTTAATTGTTAGGTGAGGTTTAAATGATTGTTAAAGTACACTTTTAAGCTTAGTTTGGAAAATCGAATTTTATTGTTGTTCTACTTGGACTTTTCTAACTCAAGTTTGTAGCGAAAAGGTCGGCGACTGCTAAATAAAACAGGAACTCCAAAGGTCGGAATATTTACTGAAATAAATCACATCTGAAAATCGTAAGATACTTTGACAATACTTCGACATTTTTATCCCAGTGGAAAATATATATATATACAGGCTTATTTAAAATTAATCACTGTATTCTATTAACACAGCTAATATTTATGTTTCACATGATTATCTCTTACTCGTGAATAATAAATTTGTTAAAACAATTCTAATAATTTTAGAAGCATGTCACTTTGTCGATACATATAAAATTTTAACCAATATTCTGCTGTCAAAGTTAATTACATATGCAGAGGAAATTATTGGGGATCATCAGTGTGGATTTAGAAGTAACAGATCAGCTATGATCACGTATCCTGCATTCGTCAATTCTTGAGAAAACATGAGAATACAATGAGGCGGTGCATCATCTATGTTTAGATTTCAAGATAGCCTATGATTCAGTTGGGAGGGTGGTATTGTATAATATTCCCATTGAGTTTGGTGTCCCTCTGAAATTAACAAGGCCAATAAAAATTGTCTGACTGAAACGTATAGCAGAGTGCAGGTAGGCAATTACCTGTCTGACACGTTTTGTATTAAGAATTGTTTGAATCAGGGAGATCTCATTTCACTATTTCTTTTCAACTATGCCTTAGAAAATGCCATGACGGGGGTTCGGGTAAACGAGGACGACTTGAAATTAAATGGTACACATCAGTTTTTGGTATAATCTAAAGATGTTAACACATTGGGCGGAAGCGTACATATTATTAAAAAAACACAGAAGATTTAGTTGTTGTTAGTTAACGAGATTGATCCAGAAGTAAATGTTGATAAAACTAAGTACGTGGTCATGTCTCGAGATCAGAACACAGGATAAATCACAATATGAAGATAGATAATAAATCCTGTTAAAGGTAGGTTCAATTCAAATATTTGGGAAAACCCTAACAAATAAAAATTCCATTCATATAGACATTAAGAGCAGACTGAAGTCAGGGAATGCTTCTTTTCATTCGGTGCAGAATCTTTTGTCTTCCAGTTTGCTAACCAAAAATATAAAGATCATGATACAGAGGACTGAAATTTTTCTTTTGTTTTGTATGGGTGTGAACCTTGATCTGTCACATGGACGAAGGAACTTAAGCTGAGGTTGTTCGAGAACAGGGTGCTTAGTAGGATACTTAGGTCTACGAGGGACAAGGTAATGAGGGAGTGGAGACCAGATTATGTGGAGGTGAATGGTCTGTAGACCTACTTTTTCAAATCAAAAAGAACGAGATTGACGGGACATGTGGCACGTATAGGAGACAGGAGAGTTGCATACATTGTTGTGGTGGGGAAGTCTGAGTTTCAGAGGCCGCGTGGAAGTCCCTGGAATGGGTGGTTTGATGATATTGAAATGGATCTTCAAGACGTTGGTTGGGGGTCTTGGACTGGATTTATCTGGCTCATAAAAGGTACAGGTGGTGGGTTGTTCTGAAAGCGAGAAACAACTTTTTGCTGTCACAAAATGCAAAGAAATTCTTGACTTGTTGCGAACCGGTTAGCTCCTCAGGATGAAATCTTCCCTAAGGGGTTAGTTATGCTTACTTACTTACTTACTCCATGGTGCAGAGTCCTTCTTGAGAAGCTAACTGGTTTGCAGCTAGTCAAGAAATTCCCCGCATTTCACGGAACCCGAAGGTTCATTACCGCACTCGCAAGCGTCCGCCACCTGTCACTTTCCTGAGCCAGCCCAATCCAGTCCATATACCCACATCCTACCTCCTGGAGATCCATCCTAATATTATCCACCCATCTACGCCTAGGTCTCCCCAGTGGTCTCTTTCCCTCCGGTTTCCCCACCAAGAC
>Ga0136643_10014704_pt1 | contig 11756 bp, 7 predicted proteins | sample TergutLab28metaG_FD_96883 | JGI IMG/M metagenome (GOLD analysis project Ga0136643, IMG submission 96883) | Labiotermes labralis P1 segment gut microbial communities from Petit-Saut dam, French Guiana - Lab288 P1 (version 3) (version 3) | ecosystem: Host-associated > Arthropoda: Insects >...
AGAAAACAGAGATTAACGGCTGTGGGGACCCGCTGCGCTGACCACGTGACACCCCTCTATCCGCAAAAGTTGGCACTAACTTCGCCGACCGGCGGCGGCCGCTCTGTCGGTATAGTTCGCGTGTTGACTAAGGCCACGGAGTTTTTTAGTCACAAGATGTGACAGGGCTATGGCAGAAATCCCGCCTTTTGAACTGGACGTTCATATCAACTGCAATTTGGATTTTTGTTGGAAGTCAAGATTACTGCCTTCAGAGATATGACGCCGTGTTGTTTGGTAGATGGTTACAAAGTCATCGGAGGAAACTTTGTCTTGCTACGTGACACAATTGATGTAGTGTAGCTAAACAATCCGCAATCCTTTCGTCTTCTTTTTTTCCAACTGATTAAACCTGCAATACGAATGAAATCAGCCCTGTTAAGGATGAACAGAGACAGAATGGGCAAACGGAGAAGTTTAAACAAGGTGCAGTGCTGGAATGTAGCGGTGTACCCAAGAGAATCTCTCGTTTACACTAAAGAAGGTCTATACGACGAAAGGAAATGTTGCTGGATGCACACAGATCATTAAATTTGCACCACGGTTCGGGGGCAGTCTCGTCCACTCGGAACTTTTCTACTCACGCACGGAATTTACAGCAGGGAAACCAGCCCTTTTCTTTGGAATTTTCTTGGTAGTTGCTGTGGAACTTGCTGGTTATATAGCAATTAAATAAATGTAGGGAATTTCTGCTTAAAGTCGAAAACTATTATATGTTTGCAATCTGGCCTGTCTCTGCAGAGCACGTTGGATACGTGAAGTGTTTGCGTTTCTACTATCTGAAGTAAAAGGCAAAGGTAAATTTGCCTCTATATTTAATTAAATATATACCGCGCCACAAAGGTGTATGGGAATAAACGGGATAAAACGCAGGTAGAAAATATGAACCAGGAAGCTCTGCCTTCACAGGCGGTCACCTACGCGCTATATTACTGAAAATTCTTTTCTGACGTTTCAACATATATCCAGATGGTTACAGTGTAAATAAATTTGTTTTTATACAGCGGGTAAAATATTGTGTGCTTACTCTTTCATTATCTTGTAGGGGTTTCCTGCTTACCAGATTTGGTGGATTATCACTAGTGTGTACTAACTTTTCGGAGGGACATATTTTCCACGACTACCAACCAAGAGATTACAGAATATTACTTCGTGAAGTTGGTAATTACTCTAATTCATTCGAGTAGACAGACCGTTATGAACAAAATTACTGTGGCAAATTTAACATTCCATTTTTGGTGCTTTCGCAAAATTGTGAAAAGCAACTCTTAGCTTCCTCGTGTCTGTCTGTCTCTATCTGCCCGTACGCCAGTCCGTCTGCCTGTCTGCATGAAACAACTCAGATCCCACTGGATGAATTTTTATTAAATTTGGTATTTAAGTGTTTTTCGAAAATATGTAGAGAATGTTCAATTTTCTTTAAAATCTGACAAGAGTAACGGTTACTTTACATGAAGACCGGTATAAATTTGTGGTAATATCTCGCTAAATTCTTCTTACAGAGAGAAGTGTTTCGGATAAGTGTTGTAGAGAAAATAAAAAAGCACGTTTTTGTTCTGCAACTTTTTCCCGAATGTCGTGCCTTTTATGAGAGAATGTGGAAAAATATTGTAGATCCAGACAAGCCACAGGCGACAATATAATATGGTCATGCGCATTGCATGCGGGATAACTAAGGCTACATACACATCCTCAGAATATATAATACTTATTACTTTGCGTACTAATAATGGTTAATCTAAAGCGCCTCGGTATGACATTTATAAGTATATAGCTTATCTGTTTAAGAGCCAGAGATCTTTAAGTGTAAATGCACATTGCAGCGATAATCTGCCTTCAGTTTTAAGGTGTGTTTATTTTAATGTTTATTTCTAGCAGTAACGGTTCTTGGGATTTTTCTTACTAAGGACGGCTAAAGTTCAATTGACTCACATTAATAACGAACTAATAACAAATTTTTGTTCTAGCTTTGGACGTCAAGAAATTTAATCAGCGATATTTCAGTTGTGATGTTATCTTTTACTGTTATATTTTGTAAGTTTTGTTGACGAAAAGCTTACTTTGTTTCTGAAGAAAACTTATATTTTACTTCGAATATTCAAGAAGACACTGTGCTACACAAAATAAAATTTCATCTTTCCAAATGCAGGTGTATTACTGCTATTGAGTTTTCTTGGAATTCTAAAATCTGCTCTTCATGTGTGTGTTTGTGTGACAACAAAGCCGTTTTACCAAGATGGAGAGCCTTTCCGTGTAGCAGAGTTTTACCCAAAGGAGATGCTGTGAGATTACTTTTTGGTCGCGAGAAGCAGAAACCTTTCGAGCTGTATTCGATTTACATAAAATGGCAAGAAAGAACACTTTTATATTTAGAATACAAAAAAACACGCGCAGGATATTTCGATGGTTTGATTACAGGAAGTAGGGCTCGAAATTTGGTAAATTACAATCGAACCACGCAGAAATATCTGACAGTTGAAATAACAATTTCCATTACTACACAATTTTAAGAGGGTGCGAAGATTCTGCGTTTTACATCTAATTCTCTGTCCAGACACCGGTCCGCCATATTAAGGGGACGGGGTTTTTCTCACCTTCAAGACAAGAGACTGCACAGTATCTCACATGAGGACACGACCCCTTGTCCCACATAATTTCAAATTCATTATTTACTAATTGTCTTATGATTCTTTATTCTAAGCCCATAGTATGAGGTACAAAGTGGGTAGAGAAATTAATAAATATTATACTGGATGTGGTTTTGAGCTCGTTAATTTTAATTAATTGTCGGTATAGTTCGCGTGCGGACTAAGGCCACGGAGTTTTAGTTTTTAGTATAATATTTTATATAGGCTTGAAAACACTGTGATAGTCATTAATAGTAATATAATTATTTTTTTTGCTTAATTATGCACAATGGCATGAACGCACTAGGCGGCGGTGGCAAGTCTCCACATGTACCTATCCCCGACACAAAATGGAGATAAATTTTTAGCTACAAGCCGCGTTCGCTTTAACTCCTATAAAAAGACTACTGTGCCTTTGGAGCAGGAGGCAAGGCGAGATCGAGCACAGATCTGGAAGCTGAGCAGAGTAGAAAAGTCTCTTGTTCGTGAGTGGAATTCAAACTGGATTTCTCTGTTGTCCAGCCCCTAGGCTACTCTGTACGGACTGCGCCACCCGAGCTCAGCCCATTAATTATGTAGCCACGTAACATCACACAAATATGCCCGTAGTTAATCTTCGCAGCCTCTAACTGATGCGTGACTTTGGCTTTTCGGTTGAAGCTGACCAGACACACAGGCAGGCCGTTGTCTTCCGGTGGAAGAAACAGCACAGTCGCATTCAAAACCTTCGTTGGGATGGAACATAAACTTTCTTATAAATTCCTTATATAACGCCCTGTTTTACGTGGTTTTAAACTGAACTGATATTTCACATACTTGTGATGACATTTTGTCGGTTACAGAGCGTATGACCTGTGCCTTGTATTACGCGGAACGACATTTTCCGGCACATATTTTTGCAAAGCTTCTATTTACTTGCACAGTATTTCCCCCTTCCTCTCTCTTACCTAGCCTAACACCCTTCAACCCACTTGCCTACCGTCTGTTACTTAGTTCACTCTCGCTTGGACTTCTGAGTTATCTACAACATCAAAATTCTGTTTCAGAATATACATTCAAATCTGGTCTGGTGACGGTAGGAAGACGGGCCGGTGTCCCTGTGCTGACGTTATGGATCAACTTAAGTTTGTGTTTATTTGTAACTTTGGGTTATGTAGATTAATATGTGAGCTTAGTTTTTTTTTTTACCACGACGTTAGGCAGTTCGCCTTATTCGTGTCGGGTGCTGGAAATAGGAAAGGAACCAGCTAGTGAGGCATTATGTAAACTGACTCATTGATTTTCGCCTTGTTTACTTATCCGCCTTACCATTACATTTGTTGTTTTAGACATGCGTAAGTAGTGTTTGTATACTTGCATCCCTAGTAAGACTTCCGCGGGCAGGTTGCAAGGAATGTGTTGTGTGGGTCGGACATTTGTGACAAAATCCATGTAGCAGAGCGTTCCTTGATCAGCTAATTGTTCATCGGCTGTTCAAAAGTTTTACCGCACTTTGTGAAATAGAAAGTTTTCCCTATCCTGAGCCAGAAGGATACATTCCACTTCCTCTTCTATACTTTCTTTAAAATCCACTTTAATATTATACTTTCTACCAAAATAAAGTATAAATTCCTCTTCCCCCCCTATGTCTCACGTGTCTCTCCCGTCGAATCCTCTTACACCAGAATTACTTTTCTAATAGGCTCCAGCTGCCATCGGCTTTGCCAACACCCTACTCTCGATCAGATTCTGGAAATGTTTTTCCCTTAATATGACAGACATTTTTACGTTAGTAAAAACAAGAGACAAAATTATAGTTCTCAGTACTTTAATCTTTATATTTCTGCAAAGCGAAAATGAAGATGCGTTACAAGGTATACGTCAATAGCACATGTGCACATGATTATAAATTATATGGGAAAATAAGACTTGTCATATCTTATTGGAATACACTTTTTTTTTTGATTAGACATGTAAATACTTAAGAAAATTATGGTATTTTTCCGACCGAGTTCCGAAATGTGAACCGCTCGACAAGAATCCTTTTTAGGTCTATTAGAACTTACAATATCTCTACGTGAAATATGCCACAGTTCTATCAAAAAATGAGCCATTTTTTCTCAAGTACTACAGGTTCACGATAAATTGCATGCTATGTAAAGTCAGGACCTCCGCTTCTGTTGCGTTCATTAATTCACCATCAATCACCAGTCTTAACTACGCTTCTGCTCTCATTAGTCACGCAAAATGTAGAATATTACACACACATCAACAAAACAAGAACAATGAGAAAGGCCCAACTGTTTACGCCTCCAATGTTAAAAAAAAATCATTTCTTCTTTACTCTTCCATCTGTTACTTTCGTAAAAAGATGTGGTATTTATGTACAAAAGCTTCGCATGTGTACTCTATCCTCACAAAAGATTTTGCTATCGAATGCGTCCTATTTTATTTCCTTTTACCTACTCAGCGTGTAAATAGATTCGATGAGCTTTGTGGTCTCTGGAAGGTGTTTCGTGTTCCACGAAAATCAGTGTGAGGAGGTGGTCACAGCTACAAATGCGCCCCTTCAGGAGATCAGGGTTGAAACGTGATCCGAAATACGTTAGCAAGATTTGGTAAAGCTCTGTAGCCATCAAACAGCAGCTGTGGCGAGTGGAATTAGAGTAAAGCCTAGTCCTACAGCCCTATACGAGTATAATCAACTGACTACGAAGACTTAAAAAAAATATGGTTATAGGCATGTTCTGCACATACGTAACGTATTAAATTTTAATTTACCTTCGTTTTTAGCGTCTACGCTTAAAATAATTCACGACACAACTTTAGACTTTATTTACTGTTTTGAAGTCATTCCTGCTGATTATCTAACTTTTGTCTGTTACCATTAATTTAGTATACTATTCGTCTTGTGTTCAGTTGACAATAATTGCAGCAGGATGCGTCTTTCTCGTTACGCTTTGGACAGTTACACAAGAATAAGCAAATTAGATGAATTTACTCGTAACACAATACCATACAATTTCAAAATATTAAAAGGTGACCCACAGGCAGAATCTAGTTCGCAATGTTTCAGTTTCTTAAACGATTATTTTACATTTTATACACATTACCAACGAACAGGCTCCACATTCATTCAGTCATTAATTATTTCATTCATTCTCTCATTTATCATCGAGGCTTGTCTGGTTGATAAGGAGATCGACAGGTTAGATTCTAACAAACACCTTTCGACTAGGCTGCAGCTACTCTGTTAATTCTCCTAGAAACTGCAACTTTTTTTGATGTGATAGTAATGAAACGTACTGTACAACTTTGTACAACTTTCCGCGTAGAACCCAGTGTAGTTCACAACTCAGTTTAGAGCAACATTGTACGCTGGTGTCTTTAATGGTAGGTATTTTACTTACCTTCCATAAGGTTTGGTCTCCGCCGGAAGTAGAAACGTCTTCTCAGATGCGGGTAAAGTCTCCAGGTCGGTTGAGAAGCGCAAGTTAATAAAGTAAACTAACGTGACACAAGGCACAGAATTAGTACGTTTTTATGTCTTATTGGGAGTGGGTCGTATGTCGCCTTAAAACACTGCATATAATAGCTGCAGAACCAGGCCAATTTCCGCTCCCCGGCCGGTGTGTAGTATTTAAGTTAAGCTTTGAATATAATAAAATTTATAGTACATCATATCTTGATTTTCTCGGTGATATCGTCGGAACACCCTTGCAAAATTTCAAAATTTAAGAATTAGTAAAACCTATCACATAAGTATTAAACACATGTGCATAGAATCTTGTCTGCCGTATGTCAGATGAAACAGTCTTAACTACTCGACATTAATAATCAATGACATCATTGGTAAAAAGATTTTTCTAATAAATATAAATTAAGATGATAAATAACAAATACTTTTTATGAGTCCCCTCGATACAAACAGCAGAACGCCCAATATGTTCATTATTCAAGAATCCCCTCTGCTCTCTTACTCAGTCCGTGGAGCAGAGTCCTTCTTGAGAAGCTAACCGGTTTTCAGCTAGTCAAGAGATTCCCCACATTTTATAGAACCCGAAGGTTCATTACTGCATTCAAAATTGCCCGCCACCTGTCCCTATCCTCAGCCAGATTAATCCAGTCCATGCCACCCATCCAACTTCCTGAAGATCCACCTTAATATGATCCTCCCACATACGTCTGGGTCTTCCAAATTGTCTCTTTCTCTTAGGTTTCCTCACCAAAACCCTGTGTCCTTCTGCCATCTTGTGAGAGAAATATTAAATCAGTATACACGATTTCTGCTTCGGTGTACAGACACCTGAAGGAAACTGAAACTACATCCTAGTAACTTTTAAATTGGGCCGGGATAGCGCAGTTTGTATAGCGATTCACTACAACCTGGACGGGCCGGGGTTCGAATTTTGGTGGTGGCGAGGTTTTCCGCACCCGGCCAGACCGGCCCTGAGGCCTACCCATCCTCCTATACAATGGGTACGGGGTCTTTGTCGGGGGTAAAGCGACCGGGGCGTGGCGTTTACCACCCACCTCCATTTAGCATCGAAGTTACAGAAAGAGTAGAGGTATAATCTACTCCACCTCTGGGCCTTAGTGGCCTGTTCTAGAGTGAACATTATATTTTCAACGCTTAAATTAAGACGTAAGATTTGCGTCACCATCTGATGACACACACTAAAAAGATGTTTCGGACGATGCCTATTAACATGCTGCACTTGATTCCTCTTAGCTACGCTTCTCTGCCTTATGTATCTGTACTTAGCTTACGCTGAAGTTGCTGCTTTCTCTCGTTACCTTCCTCTACAACTCTCAACTAAACTTGTATTCCGCTTAATTTATTATTCTCTCGCTGTGTGTCTGTACAGTACTCAATTCTACTTGGCTTTCCTGTCATTCAGTACTCTCCCTTTATGTCTCTCTACTGTACTCAGCTGTACTTGCTTGCATTCAATTGGACGCTCTCTCGCTGTCTCTGTACTCCAGTCGTCTCTACTAGACTTCCATTTAATTCAGCGCTCTCTCACTCTTTATCGTACTCAGCCGTACTTATTCACCATTTAATTACCCCCTTCTCTTCTCGTTCTGTATTTCTAATGTGTTCAGCTGTATTACACTTCCGAAATATGGCTACGTTTCTTGGCCAGTTTTTACCACATTATTTACCCGTGTGAAGCTACTGATATCCGTTACATATTATTCTGGCCCTTTCTTCTTAAACTTTTGCATTTTGGTTTTACGCATTAGGACACCTTGTGTTTTGACCTAGTGTCAGGCCAGACATTGAAAAATGGAATATTATGGCCTTCTTTAATATAGATTTCTGGCACAACGTAAGTTATTTACTTACACACCTTCCAATATCTATTCGTCATATCTGCGTTATCAAGAGATGATTTATTAGCAGTTTCTCTCAAAATTGCCCAAAATCCATCAGCAGGCGCAAGACGTCGGGAAACGAAAATCGTTCCGGGTTAGCTTCCATCTGATCTGGGGGTTTTTCCCTTCCACATCTAACACATTCTCTGAAGAAATCGAAGGCATTTTCCAACCACAGTTATAGATAGTTAACAGACCAGCACTCCAATAACAAAACATTTATAACGAGTCAAAAGAATACTGTAGTTTGCACTGTACTGTCACCTTACGCTGTCATGCATATCATTATCCAACTAATTTTAAAATATTCGTCACAACTTCACTTGCATGTAGAGCACTTTGCGAAAATAATTGACACATTGTCATGTAATGGTGTGAACGTAGTGCATTGAACCGCCAGTGTACATCCATCCACATACGCCGTATTACCAAGCGTTACACTTCCTCTCTTAGGGCGGGGTTCCAAAAGATAGGGAAGATGAACTAACTGGAATATCAGAACCCTAAAAATTAACACCGTTAAAAATAGCCCCCGTTTTATAAGCGATCGTCATTTAGTTTTATGCACGCTGGGTGCTACCTACACCTTTTTCGGAAGTTGAAGTTAAACATAATTTTCAACTTCGCTTCCAGAAATTCCAAGATGAATTTTTTCGAAGGGTTTTACTACTAAAATCTTATGCATTCTCCTTCATTCCGCCCACATTCCAAACACATTAAAATACTATTATAATTTCTCGTTTTTGTTGGTAGTTTATTTAACGACATTCCCATTAGCTGAGATTTTGCAACGTCTAATGATAGGTACGTTAGTAATAATGTACTGAAAGAACGTCAGTGGGTTTTAATTTGGGATTTTGTACTGATACTTACAGGTAGAATTTGAGGAAAACCAAGCGAATTTTGGCCTACCTCGGGACTAAGACTAAAATCCGAAACCTCCAGAATAAGCAAAAGGGTGATAAACACCTTCGAGATACGGTCATTCCTATTGCACACTTCTCCTAGTGTGTAATATTCGTCATGTCTCTACATTGTTCCAGTTTTGTACCAAATCAAGGAATTCTGAGTTCCGTAAACAGTTGAAATATTGCAGGCACGTCGTAGAACGTAACAGCTTTTGTTAATTGCGTTATTTTGACTGCCTAAGTCGCTGGCTGTAAGACACTCGTACTGCAGTAACACGACAATTCACGGAAAGGCAAGTTTAAATGCTGTAAATTTTAAACATTTCGTCCGCCTTCTCACAAAAACTTGCTCTACACACCAAATAAAAACCCAGGCTCCTTTTATTTTAGGGCTAATACTTAAACGCCTAAAGGTTTTATTATAATTTTAAACGTTGCTTTGTACAGATTTGGCGTTTCGCTTACCATCCCTCAAAAATACGCAGATCGAGCCACACTATAAATGATTGGACTTGAGAAGTACATGTAGAAAGATGCAAAAAGTGAAGGTAAAGCAATCTCATTGCAGGCCTGGACAGGCCCTGAGGGTTCCAGGAGGTTGAGGCTCCCAGATTTCAAGACAATCAGCACATGAAAGTGGTAAGATTGTCAGCCCTACGCACCGGCCGCCTTTACCCCCCAGGAGATATTCCTGGTACTCATTTATGTTAGAGGCTGAATCGGCCTCAGGGCCATAGTGCGGCCGGAAGGATTATGTCAATGAAAAATTTCAATGACACCATTGGGAATCGAACCCGCGAACTTCGGGCTTTTAGCGCAGTCCTTCAACCAACTGCACCACCGCGACAAATATGCAAGAGAGTGGAAAAAAGTGTTCAAAGAGGATATTCGTAGATTGTGCGCGTCACCAAATTACGTAACCAAAACAATGCAGAATATGCAGTACGTGTAAAGCTAGTGAGAAATATACATCAAATTTTCGATGGCGCATGTGAGGTAAAAACACCTGGCCGACCCAAATGAAAAGACGAATTGAAATTAAAATTAATCTTGAAGTCGGATGTGGAATGGATTCTCTTGTCTCAGTATAGAATCTAACAGCGAGACTTATGCAGGGATTACGCGGGAATATTTCACACTCTACTCGCGCGGAGTTTACTTGCAAGCTAGTGAGCGAGCAGCAAGAAAATTCACCACGCCTGTTACACATAGGAGTAAAAAACGCTGGGCGGTCAGGTAATAGATCTGCTAGTACTCATTCGACATCTCAGAGACAAACTGAGGAATGTTAATATTTTATCGCAAGCTACTTAATAGTCATAGTAATTACACAGAGCGAGTTTACGAGGTGGATACTAAACTGGTCAGCGAGTAGCGAGTAAAATTGAACCGATTTCGACTTTACTCGTTCGGATTTACAAGCCAGCGAGTTTACTCGCTTTTATGATTAGACAAGGCGTGTTTAGAAGCTGCTAGTAAACTCGCTTGCGAGTAGCGTGTGAGGAAGCCCCGCGTAATCCGCGCCTTACTAAACACTGTAATTAACCACCGCGTTCCATAAAAAAATATAAAGTTACTTCCAAGTGTAAAAGACTGCTAGCTGCCGACACCAGACTGATTTTCTTGATAATAAAATACAAGCATTATAAAAATCAATTTCTGTGTTAAATGGATTAGTAGAAATTTGCGGGAGTCATCACGCTGTAACTGAGGTACAGAGTGTTGGAAATCTTATGGAAGCCATCCTGTTGCGTCTCTTACTAAATGAACTACACTTATTCGGTCGAAAAAAGACACAGGTTTATTTGGATTCAAATTTGGTCATTATGTGTGTTCTATATGTCGCATTTGGGCTTTAACTTTACGAAAAAGGGACGAGTGTCGTCAGTACGTTTCGCAAACACATGGACTCTATATATTTCAACAAACATAGAATGGCACGATTTTTAAGCTTATATATTATGCATAAATTTAAATTTTTAAAAGGAAAAAATATTTTTTAATTATATTACATAGAAAGAGATAGCAACAAGAGGTGTCGAAATAGTAAAGAGAAATGCTTGTGGACTGATACACTTCCAAAGTCTTAATGAAAAGGTATTTGTTGAGAAAAACATGAACATAATTTGTGATAACTGGAAAAAAGAACGTTGCACAGGAAGGGCTTGTGAGAAAAAAGTTCGTCTAAAACTTGTGGAAGGGATGAAATGGTCTCCCGTGATTCCTTTGGTTCCAGGAAGTTAAGGTTCCCATATTTCATGACAACGGCACAGGATGGTGGTAAGGTTGTCAGCCGTACGCACCGGCCGCCTTTACCCCCAGGAAATGTTCCTGGTACTCATTTCTGTTAGAGGCTGAGTCGACCCCAGGGCCATAGTGCGATCGGACGGATTTTATGTCGATGAAAAATGACACCAGTTGGGATCGAACCAGCAACCTTCCGATTTGTAGCACAGCACCTTAACCACTGTGCTGCCGCGGTGCCCTTGGTTGATTATTGGTTTATACAATAACACTACATCAGTGGTATAAATTATTGCATCGAGTGTTACAGTAGTTATAGCTGATTGACTTCAATGAGTATTAAATTAAGCGGCAGTGACGTGTTCTGAGCAAATATTCCAATATTTACCTGCAGAAACTTTGAGAAACTGTACAGACTTTTTTTTTAAATCGTTGTACCGTGCATTTTGACATCTACAAAGTCCAGACACCAACAAATGCACTCCTTATTAAACTTGACAAAGTTTTAAAATTTACATTAAAAATCAATTTGACTTGCTCCTACATGTTTCGGTCTACGACCATCATCAGGGAGCCTTCA
>Ga0136643_10014705_pt1 | contig 11756 bp, 12 predicted proteins | sample TergutLab28metaG_FD_96883 | JGI IMG/M metagenome (GOLD analysis project Ga0136643, IMG submission 96883) | Labiotermes labralis P1 segment gut microbial communities from Petit-Saut dam, French Guiana - Lab288 P1 (version 3) (version 3) | ecosystem: Host-associated > Arthropoda: Insects >...
ATCCGTCTTGAGTCCCCCTGGCTATGAGCGTGCTTAGAGGCGTTTGGGTTCGGCCTTGGTTTTGTAGACGGGTGGTTGACCCAACTATCTCTTTGTGTACAAAACGTTAGAGGTCAGCACACTGCAAGAAGAAGACTGCTGACACTTTTCATGATAAGCCATGAATGCCACATCATTCACCGTGCGTAACAGCTTCGACTGTGCCGCCTGTTCCCTGTTCCAGGTACAGTTTTTAAGAAACCATATCTGGAAATTTTCAAATGTAATGACGGGTAAAACAGTAAATATGTCCCTGTCAACGTCATGGAGGCGTGTAGGAGGAGTAGACGTATAACTCCACTCCTTCTTAGCCTCGGCACTAGACGGCTGGTAGTCAATATTATGCCCCGGCCGCTTTAACTCCCAGGTCCGTACTACGGTGCCCAATGGATAGAAAATTGGATGGGTCTCAGATGGGAACAGAAAAATCTCTTGTTCTTACCGAAATTCCAAACTCCGGATCGTCCATACCGCAGCACAGTCACTACAGTCACTACGCTGCCCGTGGTCCTGCTCCAATCAGGGGAACAACAAAAAAGTTGACCCAAATTAAAATACGCTTATTTTGACTTCACATAGCAAAGCAATTCCTGAGATTCCAGCTGATGACCAGGCAGATAATGAAAAACATTCCTGTCGCGTATGAACTCTCAAGCTCGTTACCGTATTCACAAAAATTCCACATTCTTTCCGTCTCTTGCAAGACGAATCCAGCCCACATCCTCCCAACCACTTCTTTCAGGTCCATGGTGCCAAAAGGCAGCTGCGTCAAAAGGGCACGTCTGTTTGCTATAGTTAGCGGACTAAACACTTTGCGATTATCGTCGCAGCTAATCTAAATATTTCCCATATCTCCTCCCCCATTATTTACAACTATTTTACACTGTAAAGAAATAGGATGCAAATGTATGAACAGTTCATCTGTTTCCGGATAGGAACAAGTTCCAGGATCTTGTGAGCAAGGTAAAGAAACTCTGCTCCATAAAATTTGGAGAGTTTCTAGACTGACTGGCTGTAATACCATCATCCTGGCCTGCGTCACGGCAAAATGAGGCTTAAGATTCGGTAGAGTGATTCTGCTCCACTTACCGAGTTAAAAATTTTCAGCCACTATATTCGCGTAAACTTCTTTTATTCATCTGTCGTTTCTTCTCATGTAACGTTCCGGCATTCTATAGAGCATCCGATCTCAAACACATTAATCTCCTGTTAGGCGCATCAGCATAGTCGCAAAGAGCGCCTATTAGCTTCATGTTCGTCCGTCCGTCCGTTTGTCCGCATGTATCAACGAGGTTCCCACCAGACAGATTTACATACATTTTGATACTGTGGACTTTAAAATTTGTTAATAACATTTGTATTTTGTTAAAATTTGTCAAAAATATTAGAAAATTTACATAAAGGCCTAAGTAACTTTCATTGTTGCCGGCGATATTTTATTGTAATGAATGCAGACCGTAATTATAAAATTCATTATTAATTTGTACAATATTGTACATTCTAGTGTTACATTGCACGATCATTTAGTTAACAGGAAACAAATAGTTGCAAAATGCTGCACAAGCAGGCAGTTCATTATAATTGGGCTATGCCTGAATGTACAGTGACTTCGCCTCGGAGTTTATTAAACTCCAAGGAATGTCTTAGTTACAAAGTAGATTTTATAAATTTTATCGTTTGAAGTAAAATCACCCTCACTCGCTCACATACCGCCGTACTGTTTGCTCACCGAACTGCTGTGCATTACCGGCTGTATGGTGCCTACCAGTTGAGGATTTATTACAAGTGAAATAACACGCATTTGATAAGCAGCAGAGTGACGAAAATGATGAAGTGCAGCTGTTCTTTATTGATAAAAGGTGAGTCTTGTTGACTGCATTGAAAATACAATTTGGTTATAAATTTTTTTTTGTGAGTTGACCAATTTTGGCAATTTTATTTGTTGTGTGATTGAAACTCTAAATTCAAAATTTACGCAACTTAGACTACGATTGTATAAACAGGCGAAGCAACTATTTCAAAATTAACTTTAGATTTAAATGTTATACTTATTTAGGAATTTACTAAGTTCATTGGAAGTAATATTGATAGTTTGTTGGTATATTAGAATATAGGTTCATTTGTTTGGAAAATTGGATAATTAACTGAGATTATGTTATGTATCCTTGAATCCCGAATTTCGAATCCCCATTGATAAAGTTGAGAGTAATTTGACGATATTAGTAGATTTGATGTCGTCTGGTGGCAGCAATTAGTAATTCATGTAACGACATTTCATAGAGTGGGAATTTTGTAGTATAATTCCGCTCAGTGCCGAATTACTGTATTAGTGTAGGCGCACTTTTTACTCGGGGGCACTACATTATCACCATAAGACGCTCGCTTCGAGTGAAATGGTCACAGGCTGTTAGCATAGCCGAACACTAAGCGAATGCGCCACAATGTTACGTTATACGTACATGGCCTGTCTTGTTCATGTTAGAAACTTCTAAGGCCATGTAAAAGAAAACATACCGCCCACAAAGGCAAAAACTAGCACCAGTCTGTTAGCCTGCGACGTGAACACTTTTATTCCTAAATTAGCACGTTGATCCGTGGTATATACATATATACATATATCTAACAAAGTCTTACATGTAGACCTAAAGGTACCAACAATTAGAGAAGAAATTACAAAATTCAGCGTCTAGTACAGACATAAAATAACAACACGCCCAAAAGAACTGGCATCCACACTACTTGAAGAAGAAGAGCCCAGAAGGCTGAAAAGACTCAAACCAACAGATTTGATAACCAGATTCTCGTAAATATCATCTCACAGATATGTAAACATATGATGGGAGAATATTCATTGGGATATTATTCTGCAAGACACATGCTAAATAAATAGTGTAGGATTTTAGGTTAGACCGCATAAGTTGCACTTATAGTCTTGTAATGTACTGGCTGTGTAACAAAAGGAGGCAAAAAAATGCGCATGCCTGTAGCGTAAGTGCTAAGTCTGTCCTTGGTAGATTGGCACTTGCCCACTACCAGTGACGAACTGTCAGCACGTTACACTTTCCGGCGTCTCCAGACTCTTCACTGATCCTCATCGGGTAAAAAGAAACTGCTGTCATAATAACTGCAGTGTTTGGCTACAGATTGGAATTTGTGCCATCTTTATAAGTTAGGAAACGGTAAATAATTGCTAGGCCATTATTCGAATTTATTGCAAGATAACTGTCTGTCAGACATGTATGAAAGTCGTGGTTACGTAGTTCGTCATTAAATGTTCTTCTTTACGCGCCATATTCGTTTTCGTCCTTTCTGGTTTTTTTTTGTAACTTAGGCATATAAAAAATATTCCGCACTATGATATCCTTTTTGGACCAGTGTTGTATTGACGTTTAAAATCGATTATCTAGCTTCCAGCTACAACTGCGTAGCTTCTTTCTGTGACATATTTGCTCTGAGAATATATTTGAATTTTATGTTTAATATTTCGGCACATTTTGTTTTCCGTTAATACAAAAGTCGAAAACGTGCGTTAATTTTCTATTCCAACAGCATGCACGGTTTCCCTAACCCCTCAGCTGTCCTAAGACCTTAGTCTCGCCAGTCACACTGTTATTCAGGACCGTAACTCCAAGCACTGGCAAGGTATTGCAGTACCCGTAAGTTTGGAAATATTTCCTATCAAACACAAACATTGCCTTAGGAACCACCAAACTTATTAAACCCAGTGGAGGCAGAAAGTCGTTGGTCTTCAACTAGGAGTCTACTGAGCGTGAGATGGAACCTGGGGAATGCGCGGATTGCCAGGACGGGACGAGAAAGAACGAAGGACAGATTAAAAGAAAATAAAGATCGAGTCGCATATGTAAATTTGTGGGAGTACTTTCAGGGAGGAAAATGTGGACACAGTTTGTTGAATGTGTGAAGGGACTCGGAGATACGCCACGGTGAAAATTTATGTAAATGTCAGCTGTGATGTAATATGGTCCAAAATGTTTAAGACGAGAAAAATGAATTAGATGAAACAGCAGCGCCCATTTCTATTATAGGGTGCACGCCATATGACAATCATTATAAAATGTAGAGTCTATATTGCTTGGCGCAAAGACAAAAACACATCGAATGTTATTTAAAATCTGAAAAATGCTACGTCTAAGAAAGTTAAGAAGTACCTCTACTTTGTACCGGTGCGAACGTAAGTAATTTTATGTTTTGTTGACCGTGCGTCCTGATATGTTCCTTGTAAATAACCAAACTGACGTACGATTTTTTTGTACGTTTATTTCTATTCTCTACATGTTTCGGGCAGCCATGAGCCCATCATCAGGAGAATTATTGGGTCAATGCGACACCTGGTTTACGTCACTCTGTGTAGATGACCGTCTGGTATGCAGGTTAACCTGCATACCAGACGGTCATCTACACAGTGATGTAAACCAGGTGTCGCATTGATACAATAATTCTCCTGATGATGGGCACATGCCTGCCCGAAACATGTAGAGAATAGAAATGAACAAACAAAAATGTGCGTCAAGTTGGTTATTTACAAGGAAAGTAAGTAATTTTAGTTGTGGAATTTCTTCAGTTAGAGATAAAATAATAAATAACATACCAAAGTGAACCAGCCATTGTTTATTTTTTTAAGGTTGGACATCCCGTTGTTTATCTAATTAATCATTACGTATTTAACAGTCGATACAAATAAGTATATATGTATTTATTGGTGCAACATGTTTCGACCTTTCAGCGGGTCATCGTGAGTGTAAATACATTTGTGCATAGAAGAAAAGAGGCAGTGTACGTACAGCATAACATTCAGGCGCGTTCGCACAACGATTGCTGCAGTGTAAAAGCAATAAATATTATATATAATGATTGTGTGTCTGTGGCCTTAGTTATCCAGCATGCAAAGCGCATGCGCCATATTGTCGTTTGTGACCTATCTGACTCTACCGTATTTTTCCACTTTACCTCATAAACGAAACGATATTCGGGAAAAACGTTTTCGGACATAAATTTGTGTTTTGATTTTCTCTAATTTTTTTGTCTGAAAAATTCTCATTCTAAAGAACTTAGCGAGATGTTATAAAAATTTCTAGTGGTCTTTATGTAAAGTGAGCCCTCGAGTACCTCAACCGACAGGTTAGGGATTTTTGGTGTTGATCCGAGGACTGGCACATAATTCGCCCTCGATCCTTTGAGCGGTCGAACTCTGATTGTGGGTATCTTGTGGTGAATGATCAGTGCGAAGAGCATATAACAATCAATGAATTTGCCAAGTAATGATACTGTTAACATAAACACAGAATATAAGGGGAAAAGCAATTAAAAATATACAGGGCAATAGTTACATCAAAAAGTAAACTTCAATTACGCACAGAGCCGGTCATAACCAGTACAACACAAATATACATCACTGACTCGGCACAAGCCTACCACTAAAGCACAGAACACAGCCAACCAAAGAAACAGTACAATCTTGGCTCAGGGAGACTTACATCTCAACATTACGTCAGCTGATCAAAACATACACGACACTATATGCTACAGTCGGCTTGCTTCAACATATAACGTGCGTAAAAACATGAGGCACACAGAAAGCAATATAAGGCACCAAGATATTACGCTGCCTCGTAAAAATAAATAACGTGGTACAACTTACGGGAAGGTATGCCTGCACCAACCCCTTCCGAGGCAGACGCTAGGCATACGTCGGGATCCATAGCAACACGAAAATGCCAAACTTCAATTTAGAATAAGAAGGGTCCAAAACTGACTTTACCTGCTAAACGTATCCCGAACGCTTGCGTAGCTCTTCTCGGGAACAAATAACTGAAGAACGGAGCTTCCTGCTCCCGGGCGGCCCAGGGAGATGATTCGGTGCGAAGCCAAGAAGAAATTGTCGACAAGTAAAGTATATCAAATTCGAAACAAATAAGGAAAACTCCGGGAAACGCCCTCTCCTTTCTCTTCTCCGTAGAGCGGCCAAAGCCCAGAAGATAGCTTCAGGGGAGAAAGGTAAGGAGGGAAACGAACCGGTCTCCCTTGCTAGACGGCAAGGTTACAGCCGACCTTGAGGCGGACGGCTCAAAAGAAACAATTATTCTTGTCCGATTTTAATGAAACTTGAATTTTCTCTAGTGTTTTTTGCAAAAAAAAAAAAATACTCAATATCAAGCTTCACGAAAATCCTTTCAATAGGAACCAAGATGTTCCGTGCGGATAGACGGACGAACTTGAAGCTAATAGTCGTTTTTCGCAATTTTGCGAAGGCGCTTAAAAAGGAATACATAAATTACATTGTCCATAGTCTGAAGTTTATCGGAAAATCGCGATATTTATGAAGTTGACTAAAATCCAAAAGACTGCAAGTTGGATCGCAAAAGTCGCCACTAATACGATAAAGTCCCATAAGTATGCAGCATATATTTAACAGACATGTTAAGCAGTCGGAGCTGTGAATGGGACGCTAGCCAGCATTCTGCAACCAATAAGAACTCGATCATATTGAGATAATGAGTGGAAATGCGGCTGTTGGCTCAACTGAATAATAACTAACGAGAAAAGATGTTTTTGTTAAACAGGAGGATAAGGATTTTGTCTAATTCCGTAAAAGAAATCAACACCTCAAAGAAAAACAACACAACAAAACCAAATTTACTAATTACACAATAATTACCATACAAACCAAGGATAAAGAAAACGTTTCAATAAACAAATTAATTTATAAACAAATAAATAAAAGAACAAATAAAATGTTAACATAATCAAATTGAAAATCACTATAAAATAAAAAAAAACTAAATAATAACTCAAAATTATAAAATTAAAATACGGAACTAATCCCCCGTAATATTAACACCAAATAAGTTTGACATCCTTCGCAGTAAACGGGCATGAAATTTGCACGCGAGTATGTGATGCCAGTATGTGATGCCAGTATGTGATGCCAGTATGTGATGCCAGTATGTGATGCCAGTATGTGATGCCAGAACATTCTAAGCCGCATGCAAAATGTCGAGAATTACTCGTATATACTGGATGATTAAAAATAAATTTTAAGGATTTGATGTACAAAATTATTGTTACACGCATTAAAAATTAAGTATCTATACACATTGTTAATTATATGCTTCGAAGTTGCATTGCATTTCATAACGATATTATATGGATAAAACAAATGTGATTTCAATTCTGTTATTTGTAGTGAGGCAGGATGCGTCTTTGCGAAGGCCATTATTGGGTGATCAATACGTAGACAGGCGGTCGGAAGGGCACACACACACACACACACACACAGAACCATTTTAGGCCCGTTCACAAAGTTGTAAAAAGCGACTATTAGCGTCCTCATGTCTATCATCTGTCGTCCGCATGAAACAGTTCAGCTTTAATTGGACGGATTTTCATGAAATTTTATATTTGAGTATTTTTCGAAAATCAGTTGAGAAAACTCGAGTTATTTTAATCTGACAAGAACAATGGGTACTTGATATGGAGACCCATGCTTCTTAGAGTGAGAAATGCTTCTGACAGATCTGTAGAGAAAATAAAAACATACAGTGTAGTTCCGATGTTCCCCCCCCCCCCCCCAAATACCCTTTAGGGGTCAACTCAAAAAATAATGGGAAAACAAAAAAAAAAAAAAATTATTGTATGGTCGGTGTTTACCCCCCCCCCCCATAATACCGTTTATGGGGTAATGTAGAAAAATATGGGACAAGCAAACAAACCACAAATTGCAACAAAACACGACTCACGCGCTCTGCATGCTACAGACATAAACTCAACATTTAACACTGTATGCTTGTCCGCTGCAATAATGATTACACGAAGGCGCCACAACGTTGCGCTGTATGGACAGTGCCTGTCTTGTTGCTTAATCATTTCGAACACTGCAAGACTTGTACGAAAATTAACGGGACATAAAATTTGTATTTGGGACATCCGCTCTTCTGGGATATAACACAGCTTATGTTGGTGGTTGTTTACCGACTTTGCGGGACATCTTATCGACCCCATCTTCAACGAAAAAAATGCAAGCATACATACATACATACATACATTCAAACATGCATGCATACCTTCATACATACACACATACATACGTTCATACCTTCATACATACACACATACACACATACATTCATACATATATACCTACATACATACATTCATTCATTCATACACATACATACATACATACCTACATATATACATTCATTCATTCATGCATTCATACACACATACATACATACATACGTACATAAGTGCGTACAAACATATATATATATATATACTTGCATAATACACACATATATACATTCATACCTTCATACATACATGCATACACACATACATAATACGTACATGCATTCGTATCTTCATACATACATACTTACATACATGTATACATACATACATACATATATGCATACATAATACATATATACATACATATCTGCATACATACATAATACATACATACATTCATTCATACACACATACATACATACAAACATACATACATACATAATACATATATGCATACATACATGTATACATACATAATACATATATACATAATACATATATGCATACATACATGTATACATACATATATACATATATACACACAAATACGTACGTACGTACGTACATACAAACATACATACACACATACATTCATACTTTCATACCTTCATACATACAACATAATACATACATACATTCATACCTTCTTACATACATACATGCATACATACATACTGGCCGCATCCTGCAGCCTTGGTTAACATCACAGAAAACAACGGATACAACGAACAAACGATCCAAGTCTACACAGACAGGAGCAAGTCCGAGCCGGAGTGGCAATATTCGTCTGTAATGAGCTGAAAGCACGACACAATACAAGCTGAACTACAGATGATGCTCCAACAGTCAAATGGAGCAACTGGCTATTGCCAAGGCGCTGGATCTAATACACGATATAGACATCGCGGAAAATACTCCCCGCACGATAGGCATATATACAGACAACAGAATCACCATTGACTCGATAAAGAACGCTAATAACCACAAATACCTCATTGAAGAAATTAGGAAGAGGATATTCAATCTGGAAAGTACTAACAGGACAGTAGAGTTTTCGTGGGTTAAGGTCCACGTAGGAATCTACGGTAATGAACTGGCGGACCGCTTGGCTAAAGACGCAGCGTGCAACAAGGAGATTGCAGTCACCTTCGACAGAATACCAAAGAGTACCCTATACAGCGCGTTAGAAGAAGAAGCTACACAGAAATGGCAAGAGGAATGGGAAAAGTGTAGGAAGGCAGCTGTAACAAATCATTTTTTCCAAAACGTACGAGACAGGATTAACCTGAGTATAAGCGTAAACTCGAATTTTACGGCAACCGCAACTGGACATGGGAAAACCAGGGCGTATCTTCACAGATTCGAGATAATAGGAAGTGCAACATGCCCCTACAAAAAGAAAGACCAAACACTAGACCATACACTTAACAAGTGCATATTACATAAAACACAAACAGATCTATTTAAGGAAAATTTTTAAAATCCGGGAGCTGGCCTGTAAGTAAAGAGGAGTTAATAACGAAACATTTGAAGTCATTTCTTACATTTACAAAAACAATAAATTTGGAACATTAGTAACAACGAAATGTACGTAAATTGCAAACTAAAGTTGTAGAGCTTTGCTAAATGGTTTTGTTAATAATAATACTTCAATTTTAAAGGACATGCCGTACAGACGCAAAATGTTAGTCTCGGCATTTCCTACAAATGAAACTAACATGTAAACTCAGCATGTAGTATTACTCCAAGTAATGGAGCATGTTTAACATAATTTAAAAATACATACATACATATATGCATACATACATACGTACATACATACATACACACATACATACATACTTACATACACTCATACATACACACATACATACATACATACATACATACATAATACATACATAATACATACATACATACATACATACAAGGACGGGCTGATAAGTTTTGCCTCCACTTAAATAGAAAATTAATGTAAAAAGACATTTTAATGAAATAAAAAATAAATACGCCGACATCAATTATTTTCAAAACTGCATAATTATTTTTCTACAAAATCACCACGCACTTCAATACACTTCCCCCGACGCTTCACTAGTTTTTAAATTCGTCCTTAAAAAATGGTGTTTGTTTTTGAAACCATTTCCTCACTGCAGACTTCACCTCTTCATCACAGTTGAAGCGCTGACCCTACAAGTGTCCCTTTAGTTTAGGGAACAGGTGGAAATCACTTGGAACCAGATCTGGGCTATACGGTGGATGTGGCAGCACTGAAAATTCCAGGCGTTGAATTGCATCTCTTGTTGATGCACTTGTGTGGGGCCTGGCGTTGACGTGTTGAAGAAGTGTTTCATTTCTTATTCCAGTCCGATCGATTCTTCTTTTTAATGCAATAAGATTTTCAAGGTGACGTTGAGAGTTTATTGTTGTTTCTTTTTCAAGAAAGTCTGCAAGAACAACAAGTTCCGAATTCCAAAAAAACAGTCAACATAACCTTTCCAGCCGGGACCTGTGTTTTGAACTTTTTCGGCTGAGGTGATTCCTTATGGCAGTATTCCATGGACTGCCTTTTGTTCTCAGGGCCATAATGATGGACCCAAGTTTCATCACCTGTAATGATCTTCTTTAAGATGTCTTCATCTTCTTTTTCAAAACGTTCCAGGAGTTCCCGAAAAATGCGAACTCTTTCGGCTTTCATTTCATCCGACAGCATGCTCGGTACCCATCTGGCACAAACTTTTCGGAATCTTAGAACACAAATAATGTGTCCCACTCTCTCCTTAGAAATTCCTGATGCAACGGCAATTTCTTTTTGTTTGGTGCGACGATTTCCGCGAATCAGTTCTTCAACGCGATCTTGATGAAGCTGATCACTTGCAGTCACAGGCCTTCCACCTCGTGTTTTGTCACTCAAATCCGCTTGTTCCAGCTCTGCATCTTTGAACCGCCTTATCCAGCGTCTTACTGTACTAACATGACCACACTAATCACCATAAACGACTTGCATTCGTCTGTGAATTTCCATTGGAGGAACTTCCTCCACGGTTAAGAATTCAATAACAGCACGCTGTTTGAACCGAACATCTGAAAACTCTTCCATTTCGATGTACACTGGGTGAGGACTGTGAGCATCTGCGTGTTGAAGGTGAAGTGTGATGGAAGAGAGATACCATGCGACTACACAGAACTGGTTTTATCCAGATATGTCTAATGTAAATAAAAATAATACAGTGGAGGCAAAACTTATCAGCCCATCTACATAAGACATTCATTCGTACCTTCATAAATTAATGCATGCATACATAAATATATACATACATACAAACTCACATACACACATACTTGTAACCGACCTAACTCTGTTTCTGCTGTCTTCTTCTCCTCTTCTGGAAGCACGTCAGTTATCTCCCGTTCACCTGTCGTATTTCTTGTATTTCATGTAATAATTGGGGATACAAATGAATAGGACAGGCTATTAGCTACAGCGGTAGAATAATGACGTCTCTTGTGGGAATCTACGGGGATGTATCGAGGGGGCACTGCATACAGTTCTTGTATTCAATTAAAGCCAACCGGAAGGATATGTTCACAATTATTTACTTGATAGTCACTGTTTGTTGCTACAC
>Ga0136643_10014707_pt1 | contig 11755 bp, 8 predicted proteins | sample TergutLab28metaG_FD_96883 | JGI IMG/M metagenome (GOLD analysis project Ga0136643, IMG submission 96883) | Labiotermes labralis P1 segment gut microbial communities from Petit-Saut dam, French Guiana - Lab288 P1 (version 3) (version 3) | ecosystem: Host-associated > Arthropoda: Insects >...
AGCGGGCACTCCTTAGACAGTTGTGAAGGTAGCGGGCACTCCTTAGACAGTTGTGAAGGTAGCGGGCACTCCTTAGACAGTTGTGAAGGTAGCGGGCACTCCTTAGACAGTTGTGAAGGTAGCGGGCACTCCTTATCACGAGATTAATGGTACTTTCAATTCAATTGGCTTACCGAAAACGCGAAATCGTTGCGCCAAAATACCAAACGCATTTTCAGAAACTCTCCTTGCACGTGAAAAGCGGTAGTTGAATATTTTTTGTTTCAATGTCAGATTTACCTTGCTGTAGCGTTTCAGTACAGTGTTTATGAGTGGAAATGCGTCGTCGCCAATTATAATTGAATTATCAGGCCAATTGAGCAAATTATTTTCCATTGCTGAATTCTACGTTGAATTTCTGAAAACGGCACCGTCATTAACTCTACCATTACTACCCACATCAATGAAAACAAACCGATAATCTGCGTCAACCAACGCAAATAGGATTATACTGTAGGTCTTTTTGTAATTATAAAATTCTGAACAACTGTTTGGACGTTCTATTTCGCAATGCTTCCCGTCAGTAGCTCCGCAACAGTTGGGGAAATTCCACCTAGCTTTAAATGCTTCCTGGATTCTTTTCCATTCTTCTCTCATTGCTGGTACCTGAAAAATGTTTAAAAAATTCAAATACATAACGCACATATAATAATTAAAGAAGTGGCGTCACTAATTCTATGATTATTTATTAATTTCTAGGAACGTTCAGTTGGTGAAGTCACGAAACATATCCAACCAGGCGATGGCGCCAATTTACGAAGGAAATTGCCGGTTCGTCAGAAGGGACTATGACAGTTCAAAAACGAAAAAATGTTTCCCCGGAAAGAAAGCCACCTCCTTCTAGGAACAAACGGGAACCAGACAGAATTGTTGCCGTTGAATCAGCTATTTCAAAATTACAAAATCTGTCAAAGAACCGATATCTTGAAGACCAATATGACAGGTTCGGAAAACACGTCGCGGGACAGTTGAGAGAATTACCACTTCGTAACGTCGTCGTTCTCCAGGAGAGAATACAAAGTTTATTAATAAATGAGAGGCCTCACTACGTGAATACTCCATCGCCTCTGGCTTCTTACGTTTCGTCAGTAACTACATCACCTTCAGAGCCATTCACTCCATATGAAGAAAGTGATGCCGCTTCTGTAGCAAATGTAACTTGCGATGATTTCACTTCCGACGACATTTCCAAGTACATTCAGCTGTAGATATCAAAGTTCTACGTTTTCTTATTCGATATTTTTTACCGAAAGTTTTCCTTATTCTTTTCCTATTTTGTACAGTGACATTCATTACTATGAAACTACGCCTTGCTACATTTTTGTTCCATTAAACGTCCCTTTTTCGCATATAATTTGAATTTCATTCAGTTTACCTATACACTCTCTCACTTTATTTAATAAGGTATTAGTTAAAAATTTTATAATAATTTAGTCATACGTATCTTCACAAAGCTATCCAGTGCGTTGATAATTGATTGCAGTGTTTCAGTTAAACATCTTGAAATGGTGCATGGTGGAATTCTAAATAATAAGGCAGGTGATGAGAAGGAATCCTCACTGGTAAGGAATTGGAGGGTAACCTCAAGCTTCAGTCTTGCAGGAATAGCAGCTTTCATGACAGTATCTGTTTTAGATATATAACTTTCCACCAACCGAAGCAAATCATCGAATTTTCTACACTCATCCCTACATTTTTTTCTATATTCTGGCGGATCTTCACTAGAAAATTGACGAAACAGGCAGTTTGATGCCCCAAGTGATTCCCTACAAGCGATCCAGTTTCTACACTTGCGACCACGTTTCCTCCTCTTTTCCCTCACTATTTCTTTAAGTTCTTTACTTAAAACTAAAATAGTAGCAACAATAACTTCGTCGATAGCATTTTCCGACATTATCCGAAAGTAAGTGACAAGTAAACAGATTTCCAACCCTAGTGGCAGTACAAACTTACCCGGTAACCTACTTGCCACCTCAACTTACCAGCTCATAAAATATCCCCGTGACAACAAGCCTTAACGCTCCAACTGCTGGTATCCAGATTGTCCTCGTTTCGGGCAGTATGTCGTCTGACAGCTGGTGGAAGGTTATGTCCTGGATGAGGACTGAAGACGGGCTTTTCCAACACCGTAATGCACCTTCGGGGTGATGTAAATTGCGGGAAATTTTGACTGGCTGGCAACTACTGGATTCCCAAGGAATCCTCCGCACAGGGTCAGTCAGTCAGTCCATCAGTCATTCAATCAATCAGCCAGTCACTCAGTCCTTCATCTCAGAGATTGGTCAAGACACTTAACAAACCTCCTACATACAAAAGAAATTCTTTTAAAAAATATTACTCACAATTTCGGACTTACAACGAATTGTTGATCTTGTTAACATTTGAAGAAGGAAGGTCATGGGATATATGCTAATTCAGTTTATAACTTTAACGAAGCATTGCGTTCCATTATGAAGACAAACCCTTAAATGCTGCTTATTCCCAGAGCCATAGCAAACACACACATTCTGTGGACACAATGTAGAGACTTTTAATGGTAGAGAAGGCGACACTTTCAGTAGCAGTGTTAATTGATAAAGTCAAATAAAGTGCCTTTCTGGACCATAAGGTGCGTTTTTAACCTGTAAAAAACTTCATAAATCGCCCTGCTTCTTAGCACCGATACCAACAGGCTATTAAATTATCAGAAAAACCTTACTGAATTACAGAGTGCACCTTATGGAGGGGGATATACGAAAATAGCTTTTGGATTACAGTGTGTATTTCTTTTTCTGTGGCACAACAGCCCCCAGTGAGTCAGGACTTCCTCGTTATTGAAGCTTCACCATCACACTCAGACACACTGCACTGGGTAGGGCCCCTCTGTATGAGTGATCAGCCTCACTCAAAGACCTCTGCCTGACAACACACAACACTCAACAAGAGACAGATATCCATTGCACCATAATTTTTTTCAGTTTTCTATTTTTGTTCAGTGATAGTTTTGAAAAGTTAGTAATTTTTTCTTTTACTATAGTGGCAATATTTATTAGTATGAAGAATTAGCTGACCACATTTGTGCACTATTTTTATAGTATGGCATATCGGCTGATTTATTAACGCTCCTAAATGTTTAGGCTGTACTTGCCATTGTCAGCCGAGATCCTCTAGAACAATGTTTATGTTGTACACAAGTCCTTATTTGTGTTAGTTGAGTGTTCTTATAATAAAACCAACTATGCACTAGTGTCTCAAATTTATTTTTGGAATAAAACTCTACATGTTTCGGACAGTTCCCATCAGTGCCCATCATCAAGAGTTTTTCAATGTAAACACAGCGATGGTATGTCATACAGGTTTGCTGTATGTACAGTGAAAAACTCCTGATGATGGACAGAGGAACTTTCTGAAACATGTAGAGTTTCATTCCAAAAATAAATTTGAGAAATTAGTGCATCTAGTTGGTTTTGTTATAAGAATTTATCATGATCCATGGTCACCTGAACGTCAAATTAGTTGAGTATGTTGTAATGTGTTGTGGTGCTCTGTAGTCAAGTGTGCTGCGCCTAAAGTTAATTTAGTTCTGTATTTAACATTATATCATGTATGTAGTAATATTAGTTAACAGAACAATTTTTTTTTGTCATTTTCTCTGCTTGTACAGTTTAAACAAGTATAAATTAAAACTTGGTTGGCCTTCTTATTTTAAATGATTGCAGGATTAAATTTTGAAAATTGTTTAACATCCCATTTTTGTGTCACTCTTCTTTCTTCTTGTGTGATAGCCAGCCATGCAGATAGTACTGTTTGGTTGTGGTCATCATATTTGACAAGTTATTTACTTCTGTAAATACTAATCACACAAGTTCTGAGTCAAAGACTGGAATGTAATATTGCTGCTACTGCCAGGGGAATGTGGTGTGTTTGTGGCATTTGTATGAAGTCTTAGCAGTTTATATGTTTGGAATATTCATTTAATTTCACAGCAGTTTTCAAGGATAGGCATGTCTTGATCAGGTTGCAACTGTCCATATGTTATATTGTAGGTATTTTGCCAGGGCATAAAGCAGTGCAGATGTGAAGCTTAGTTACCTCTAATTATTGTTAATGTTAAGGAATGTGTGGAGATACACTGACACTGCCCCATCTTACTGAATTATGTGGTGCTTAGTTAAACCTAGGAACAGTACTTCTCTGAATGAATGAAAGTATGTATGTATGCAAGAATGGAAGAATGGAAAAATGAAGTGCAGATGTTCAGTAGAATACTGCATATTATTGGAGAGGACAAGTACTGGAGGCCATTCTTCCATCAAAGTTCTGAACCATATGTTCATAAAATACACATAGAGCTATCATCTGTCTTTAAGTACAGCCAGCATACTTCAGAGCACCTGTTGCATCTGAGATGTGTCCCTGTGTCTTTCCTTCAAAACGGTGAGGACCACTCCCCCACTGTCACAGTGTCACATGCTGGAAGACCTGAATAACCAGCAACACCACTATGAGAAATTCAGATCTCTCAAATGTACAGAAATTTGCAGGTGATAATTTAAAAACTGTACATTTATTAAGGATCTTACTTCAGTGTTGTAATTCATCAGTATCACAAACTTATGTGTGTGTATAATATATTTTCATACCACATGGTTTTAACTCTCAAATGTTTAAACACAATTGCAGCAGAATTGCTGTTTGCAGATTTTCATCCTTAGAATTCGATGTTGAATGGATACAGCCTGTGATATTCAGCACTGAAATATAAGAATAACATACTTTAGTTAACACTGACTGGGTTAGTATGATGTGTTCATTAATGAACTTTAAACTGTAACAAGGCAACGCAATACAGTGATCAATACTTACAAGGCACAAATCCTAGTGTTTCTATTAAGGCCATCGATAGCAGCTATGTCTTGCTTGCTCAATTCAAAGTCAAAGATATCGATGTTCTCCTGAAGACGTTTCTTGTTAGATGATTTGGGAATTGGTACCGTGCCATGTTGAATCTGTAACGTAATGATCAATCACATTATCTTAACGGTGTTTCATCCCTGTTGTGCTTTCAGTCAAAAAACCAACAAATAATCTGCCAACACAACATACATTGGAAAGGAATCAACAGCTACAAGCTTTGGCTACATCAGGAGCCATTATTGGGCTGTATGGAAGAAAGAAATTGTTGACACATAAATGCAAGATGTAGTAAGTGATTTCAGACTTTACAATGATTTCATACACAAAATTCTTATAAAATATATCATCTAAATTAAAATGTATTATGTATAAGTTAAAGAAAATCCACATGTAAAGGCAGTACAGTGTAGTTGTCTGTGGCAGAGTTTAAAAAATGTATTTTGCTACAAGATAATTGATGTGTAGGTTCTCTTTAGATGGTATGATACCGTAGGACAATCGTCACACACATTGTCCTTCTGAATCACAGCACCTGAAGGCCGGTATAAATACTTACCAGATACCTTAGAATGATTTGGGCCACACTTTTATTGTACTTTTTTGCCAGTTCTTGTATTTTGGGATCTTTAAAAGGTGCAGGCGAGTCTGCAGCAGCAATGCTGTTGGGGCGACAGAGAGGACTGTAGGCTGTTATTACAATCTCTTTCTCTTTGCAGAAGGCAATAAGCTTGTTCTGGGTCAGGTAGGGATGGCATTCAACCTGGAAATAAGAAGTGAAATTACCATTGTGGTGACTCTACCACATATTATTCAGGTGATCAAATGTGGGAGGATGAGGTGAACAGGGTTGTGGCACTTATGGGGAGAAGAGAAAATAGTTGGTAAACCTGAAGGAAAGAGATCACATGCAAGACCTTGGCCTACACTGGTGTATAATATGAAAACAGATCTAACAGAAATTTGGCTTGCTGATAGCAAACTGGATTAATTTTTTTGGGGTAGGGGCAAGTGGCAGGTTGCTGTGAGGATAGTAATGAAACTTTGGGTTCCAAAAGCAGAGGGGAATTTATTGACTATTTGAGGAACTGTTAATTGCTGAAGAATAACTCTGCTCCATGGTGTGACTGAGTCACTTGATTAGTGCAGTAAGTGGAGACTCTAAAGTATACACATAATTTGAGCTGATTGATATTTGAAGTGATTCAGCTGATTTAATTCGTGAAAGTTAGAGGAATAAAACAATGATTCAGTTCTGTACACAGTGAACCACAAATATAAGTTTGGGCTGTTAGAAGAAAAATTTCAGGACCTTAAAGTTCCAAAGTAATAAAGCAGCACAAACACTTTGAAAGGAGAATGTCTACTTTGATTTATGCATACATTGTTACTAAAATGAATAAGCCAAGAATGTAAAGACATGTCACAACTCCATAAGCACTAAAATTAACCTGATTTATGTATCATATCCAGTCATACCTCGCAGTAAACACACTCCATCTCCATTATAAAAACCAGGTCAATGCTGTTTAGGGAAATAATTGCTGTTTGTTCTCAGATCCATAAACAACACACAATACAGTGTGAGAGCAGAACATAGAATTGCTGAATGTGAAACGTGGCAGTATATAAAGTAACTGCTTGGCCTTAATGGTTTGAGGGTTTAACGGTCATTGATGCAGTTTAATTTGGTAGGTGGCTACCAATGCCTTGAATGATTCTGATTTTATTCTGAAGGAGGTAGAAGTTCCTTCTGAAGCTTTAGTAGCTGTATCCAGTCATTCTACACAGTGTCAAAACAAAGAACACCACAATCCAAATGCTACACAACCTCACATCTCACATATGAGGCAAAATGTATCAGTAATACAGGGCTGTTAGCCAAACATATGAAGTGGCTCACAGATACATGTACAAATATACCCACGCATAGATGGCAGGATTGTATTACATAAAATTATATATAGTTTGTGAAAATTTGAACTTAATTGATTTGCACAAATCTGGATACATTGGCACCTTTTGTGTTACCTGTGGTGGGCATTCGTGTTTTCTTAGGACAAGGAGTGTACCTCATTTTTAGTAGGACTCCCACTGCTGTGCCACAGACATGCTCTTGATTTCTTGTGACTTCTATAATACTGATTCAGTATTCTGTTGTGCATAAATGTAGTTTTTAATTTATATTAATTTTTAATGAAGTCTGTCCATCTATATGATTATATATGGCAAATCATGACTCGCACCAATAAATTCTGTATTGTATCGACCCTACAAGCCCAATTTATGACAGGTTAAATTGAAGAAAGATAGTTTTCAGTACATTAGTTGTGAAAATTGGTTGTGTAATGTCTTAAGTAAAGAATGATGCTGATCCCAATGGCTGTGCGTTCTGAGGCGTGGGTCTGCAGCTGCTTGCTTGCTTGCTTGTATTGTGGGTTCAAATCTTGCCAGGGACATGGATGTCTGTCTATTTGAGTGTTGTGTTCTCAGGTATTGGTCTCTGCAACAGGCTGATCGCTTGTCCATAGGAGTCCTACTAGGTGTGGTGTGTTTAACTGAGTGTGCTTGAGAAACCTCATTTAAGAGGCCAAGGCCTACTAGGGCTGTCGAGCTGTGAGAAAATAAAAAGTACCTGGTTAGTCACAGGTTTCACAGTTGCAACCTTCAGAAGCCTTTCAATCTGTTCACTATTGAAGTTGGACACACCGATGCTCTTAGTAAGACCCAGCTCCACACATTCCTCCATTGCTTTCCAGGTCTCTACATAATCTACATCACTAAGTATAAATTTGTCATTCTCGTCTTTTGGCATCAGACTTCCACCTTCCTACAAAAAAAGTACAAATGAAAGTATCTTTTTTCTTTTGTTATGTAATGGAGCTTTACATTTTGTTATGTATTGTTTAAAATATTTTCCTTCCTTGTAATCGAATGTTTGTTTGTGTAAAATGGTGCAGAAATAAGACTGACTGAAGCAACCATCCATTTACAAACATCTGTTAACTGCCACTGTCTGTCAGCTACTTTCTGGTAGTAGCTTAGCCCACTCAGCCTACTGCCTACACTTGTGGCATAGTGGCAGGAAGTGACAGATGATAGTGGCCATGTGGAAATAGGACACTGTATAATGCATTTGGGGTGTGTTTATGTGTATGTGTGTGTGTGTGTGTGTGTGTGTAAGTCAGTGTGCCTCTGTCCACAATAAAGTGATGTACATCTACGATAACGCCTACGCATGTAGCTAAGATGTTCTCATTCATTGTGTGAATACTCAGAGAATTTGTAATATCACTATATGTGTATAGACCTCTGACATATGTGAACAGATAAATCAAATTGTCTTCTGTGGAAGTGATAGCCAAAGACGCCGGGAGTGATGCGTAACTATGTTACCACGTTATAACAGGGCAGTGAATGGTGTTATGTTAACTCTGTTGCACATTGTTCTGACAGAATCTGGATTTGTGTAATTTCAGTTTTAAAATGAATCCTGTTTCCAAATATCCTTGGATTACCAATTTTAAGTACTAATTTATTCCAGGCATACAATTTTTGCACATCAGAACAAATTCTGCCTGTCAAGAGGATGAAATTTTCGCTGCTTCAGAGGCAGACAGTACTACAGCATACTGGGTCTGAGGGTCTGCAGGTGGTGAACACGTGATCACTGGCTCCAGTATCACAATTTTGGAAAGTGATATGACATCATGACTTCTTATATGCAAGTGTTGGGGGTTCAGATTTGAGCAGCAGTATAAACAACAGTGAAAACAGTCTGCACCACGAGGCAGCACAGAATTTGTACAGGCGTTCTTTGTGCTATGCATAATTTTAGATGGCGTTACAATAATGTGTGTTTAGTTTAACTCCCAGTGTTAAGAACAGGCCTGTAATAGTAGGTGCCTGACTAAGGGATCCTAGGCGCCAGGTCTTCAGGCAACAAAATTTTGTATGGTGGTGCCAAATACTGGTGGGTCCTCAGTTGGAACTTGCCTGATGTCACTTATTTGGGCACCCACAGTTTTGAGGTGATATATATGTATGTATATATGGAAGACTTCTGTGCCCACGTGTATGACAAAGGCTCAAGTCTTCTGGCATGTGACAGCATGTTGGTGGGTGAGCAGTTGTCTAGTGTTTCAAAGGATCATACTGCCTTCAGCTGGAGGGTCAAGCAGTGAAGGTCTTCTTGTACCGCTTGGCCCTGAAGATGAAGGCACTACAATTAGTTGAAAAGCAAGTGACTGTTTACCAACAGAAGCAGCATCACACCAACACCTCTATGAGAACCTCACATCTGACGTATTTTGAATTTCAAATTTCCTTACTGCAATACGTAAAGTAATGAAGGTGTTTCTCCCACATGCTTGAAATAATTAGGAATATTAATGTGTTATCCAGTGCTGCTTTACCTTAAATGCAAAAGGCCAGTGAATGAGGTACAAATCCAAGTACTCCAATTGCATGTCCGATAGCGTCTTCTTTAAAGCCTGCTGCACAAGTTCGGGTGTATGGTATGTGTTCCACAGCTGTGAGCAGAAGTGAATACGAATAAGAATATAGATATAAATATAGAGCACTTAATCCAAGAGCTGCTCAATCAAAAAGATTCATTTTTACAATTTGTCTCCCACATATTTTGGCCTTCGCATGGTTATTCTCAGGCAAGCGTCCAACAAAAGAATATTGTAATGGCAGAGTGTGTTAAAGATGTGCATATGTGGAGTCAAAAATACCTCGTTTTCAGTTAAAATTACTAAAATACTTACAATTAAGACTAATTACAAGAAGTTTTCAGTATGCAGCGATCCGCCATGGTACAAGCACCTATTGACAACACAGACTTAATCCACCAGAATTAAAATGAGCTGTGTGATGGTCCCTCCGCTGCACGGATAAGGCAGCAAGTGCATTGCGCAGTTAACAGTCTCTGATGAAAGGTTTTTGAAAGTTCCAAAGGATGGCACTAGGTATAGTTCTGGTACTGGAACCAGACTGTACAGCATTTCATTTGAGCTACACTTTCTTCTGAAGTATGATGCCGCATCACTGGGTAACGACGTTTAGAAGGAACATAGTGCCTAGATGTTCTAGAAAATGCTAAAGGAGGGAGGGAAGAGGAGGTATATTGGCACAGCGTGACCGGCTACTGGTTAGTCTATATTTGCTAAACCTGCAGATGAAAAAATTTTGGAGTCCAAAGCATAGATGTAATGACAGTACTTAAATAACCGATGGACAAAAAGACCGCGACTCGCAACTACACCGGACAGTACTTGTTGTCTAATGTTCGACAGGTTTCGGCAAATCTGTAAGGCACAGGTAAGACAGCACGTGCAACACATCAGGCATACTTCACTGAAATGACTCAGATCAAAATATTACTAATTTAACAGGCTTTTGTTTTACAATGTGAAGCCAAACTGCTTGAAAATTAAAAGAAATATATTTAAAAATAAAGGTAAAGTTATCCCGTTACAGGTCCGGTGTGGCCCTGAGGGTGGGTAGAGGTATAGCTCTACTCTTCCATGACCGCGGCACTAGAAGGGGGTGAGTGGTCAGCAGCACGCCCCGGCCGCACTTTACGCCCGGGAAAGACCCGGTACCCATTTTACAGGAGGCTGGGTGGGCCCCAAGGCCGGTCTGGACGGGCGGAAAATCTCATCCCCACCGGGATTTTCGATCCCGAACCGTCCAGCCCGTAGTCAGTCACTATACCAACTGAACTACCTGGCCCACAAAAAAAAAAAAATATAAGAAAATCATATTATACATTAAAAACAATACAAGTACATAATGAAATAAAAATACAGGGAATGTCCGCTGCTGCCGTAGCTCCGGTCTACGTTATTCTGCGCACAATGCAGTAGATGTCACATTTACGTCTCCAAGGGCTGTGCACACTGCTTATTCATTTTGATGACGATTTCCCAGCCTAGACGCTGCTAAATTTGTAAGACTCAGATTTCAGCCATTCAAGTTCAGCACTGTGCAGTACGTCAGGTTTTCTCGCATGTTTGAACCTGAACCTGATGACGACATATCAGCCGAAACACTGCGCACTGTAGACAGCGTACTTGTGAGTGACGCTCGTTCTGTACGCTTTCCAAGGGGATGTGTCACCCTGCGATAACATTAAATACATCTCAAATTAATAAGGGGTAATTGTGTTGACTGGATTAAAATGTCTAAAGCTCCAGTGGCATGCCATTATAAAACCGGAAATTAATAATTGTGTTGTATGAAAGGTTGGGAATTTGTTGACTGGCTCAAAGGATGTTAGCTTGTCAGGAAGGACAGCACGTGCAGCACAGCTGACAGAGAAACTGTGTGTGTGTGTGTGTGTGTGTGAAGTCGTGTATTAGGAGTGTCAAATAACAGTTCTACCTCCGCTGTATGTGGCGAATCTTGGGGTGTTCACTGCGGTGCAGTAGAACTGTCTTCCAGGACATGGCGCGTCATGATACATGTTTGTGTGAGTGTTCGTAATTTCTGTTATTTGTCTTGGCCATAAATTTACAAACGAATTTGTCAGAGTTTTCATTACGTTTCCCCATATGTCGCTGTTGAAGGTAAATGTACCCATTAACAGGGGAAGAATAACCTGAATTTTGTTTAACCTTTTGGCGCAGGAATTATTTTTTAATTTTAACACACCCTGTATATAAAATGTGAATAATACAGGAACCAAATACGCTAGAATTATGAAACAAACTGCATTTTGAAGAGAAAAAAAATGGAGAGTATATACCATGTTTAAAATATTCAGTACCTATATTTGTTGAATAAATATATAAAATGCAACTTTAGAGGTTAGCGG
>Ga0136643_10014710_pt1 | contig 11754 bp, 6 predicted proteins | sample TergutLab28metaG_FD_96883 | JGI IMG/M metagenome (GOLD analysis project Ga0136643, IMG submission 96883) | Labiotermes labralis P1 segment gut microbial communities from Petit-Saut dam, French Guiana - Lab288 P1 (version 3) (version 3) | ecosystem: Host-associated > Arthropoda: Insects >...
ACGAGGCCCGACCAGGAAGGAAACAAGCTACAGCGACCAAACTCGGGATTTATTCAACATACTCCCCACGAAGCTCAATACACTTCTTAGTCCGTTGCTCTAACCTTTGCAAGTCACTCAAAAAAAATCACGAATTTGTCCGTCCAACCAGTTCTCCGCGGCAGCAATAACCTCCGCTTCGGAAAAAAAATGGCGACCGATCAATTGTTTTGTCAGTCCAGGGAGCAGGTGGTAGTCCGACGGGGCCAGATCCGGAGAAGAGGGTGGGTGATCAAGACACTGGAAGCCTAGGTAGGCCAGTTTCTTCTGGGTTGCAATTGCCCTGTGAGCCGGGGCATTGTCGTGCAAGAACAAGACCCCCTTGATGACCTTACCGCAGCGTTTTTCCTTCAAAATGTCCTTCAATCGCACCAGCAGAGATGAGTAATATACCGAGTTGATAGTTTGGCCCTTTGGAAGATAATCAATGAGGAGGACGCCGTCTTGATCTAAAAAAAAATCGAGGTGAGAACTTTTCCAGCGGATTTTTGCACTCGGAATTTTTGGGGGCGGGGTGAGCCTCTATGCTTTGTTGCTTTGTCTCCGGGTCATAGTGATACAACCAGGTTTCGTCCATTGTCACCAATCGCGACAGGAAATCAATTGGATCGCGCCGAAAAAATTCCAAAAGTTGCTCAGACGACTGGGCACAGTTGACGTTTTTGATCCGCGTTCAGGCATTTCGGTACCGACTTCGCGGAGAGTTTCGGCATGTCCAAATCTTCATGAATGATGGACCCAAACCGCTAGCGTGAGATGCCCAGTTGCTCAGCTATTGATTTAGCCGAAATCCGGCGGTCCTCCAAGATTAGCTCGTGAATTTGGTCAACAATCTCCGGAGGCGGGTCACTGTTTTGGGTCGTCGAGGACGAGGCGCATCACAGGTGGAAAAATCACCACGTTTAAACTGGGTCACCCAGTTTTTGGCGGTGGCATACGATGGTGCATTTTTTCCTAACGTTTCTCTCAGAATGGCGTGAATTTCCTTCGGCGCCAAGCCTTGCAGAAAAAAAAAACCTGGTGACAGCTCGCGTCTCCATGCTGTTGAAAGCGCGCGATTCGCCTGACATACTTCTTTTCAGCTTCTGTAACAAGAAAAGACTTGCAATTCGGCACATGAACAGACCCCCTTTTCCAACGACACTATCGATTCCATCCTACGACATTGGGATGTAGGTCGGGCTAAGGACTTATCAGCACCTCCTCGTATCATTAGGGGCACACGATACCGCAGCCGGTGGAGGCACTACGCTACAAGCCGGAAGGCCGCGATTTCCATTACCGATGTTGTCACGGGAATTTTCATTGACATAGTCCTGGCCGCAATATGGCTCTGGGTTCGACTCAGCCTCTAACCTAAATGTGCACCAGAAATATTTCCTGGGGGTTAAAGGAGGCCAGTGCGTTCGGCTGACAGCCTTACCACTTTCGCGTGCTTCTTCTCATGAGATATGAGAGTCTCAAACTCATGAAACCCTCATCGCCTGTTCAGGGATGTACAGGGATGGCTTTACCTTTATAAACTTACCAACCGGCTATATATGACAACAAATATAAAAACTATCCCTATACAGGTCTGGAAATGCCCTTAGGGTTACAGGGGGTTGAGGAAAATACAGGTGGTTAGGTTGTCAGCCCTAGGTACCGGCTGTCTATACCCCTCAGGAAATATTCCTGGTACTCATTTCTGTGTACATGAGAATTCAGAAATATTACATGAAGGCCACTCGCCTTTCTTCGTTTTATATACTGAAAGTTGTTCAATTTTAATTCTCTACCAATACATCCGAAAAAACTACCCGCATCATCAAATCTGCTGCTCTTCAGGTAACAGCCTGATTTTCCAGGTTCCAGAAAAACTGTTTCCTTAAATCTCGTTGCTGTTTTGCGTAGTCACTGTTGTCCTGTTAGCATCAGGGACTTTAAAAATTGCGGCCACGCTCCTTTATTGACGACCACCTTGGCGTTTCTGCACACTCAAATTTGATTCGTAACGTGCTCTACAATTTGATACACTTAAAACATAAAAAACGAGAACAAAACGTGCCTCCACACGCACACAAACACACGCGTGCGCGCATCACTCAACCATCCACAAGCACTCACACCAGCAAATATTTTGTACTGAAAATGATCTTTACATATTTAAGGAAAGGATCAATGGTCACATTTCTAGAACTTCCTACAGCAAAGTTCCACCACCAATCAACACAGTAATTACTAGAATGCGTTCGTGCTCCACAGGTTCCTTAATGTCTGCCAGAAGACGGAGTATTAATAGTCAAAGATCGTCGCAGCGAAAACAGAAAATCGCAAAGCTGTGGGCAAGTTGTAGGAAATTCTGTTTCCCTTCCGAGTTTCAGTCAAAAAGTCGGGTATCCTGGCAGATTTTGCGCGCTTTTTCCTAGTCTCTCCAATATAGAACCTAACACAACGAACGATGTAAGGTTATCAAGACACTGAATATCCATATTGGGGGTCGTCTAGCGTATGATGCAGTGAAGCTTGATACTAAGATTCCAACGTTTCGGAGAAAATACCGTCTCCATCTTCAAGGCAAAATTGCGTCCCATAAATTCAGCATTCAGAATGATGTTCCCATTCAACGGTGCTGAAAAGCCTTCCTCAAAGCAAATAAAAAATAAACGAACATAATCAAATAGGTCGCACGGTCTAAGTAGCGGGTCTACGGCCGTCAGGGTGCTGGGATTGAGGGTTCGAATCCCGTCGGGGGCATAGTGTGTGTGAGCGTTGTGTGTTGTCAAGTAAATGTCTCTGCGACGGGCTGATCACTCGACCAAAGGAGTCATACCGAGTGTCGCGTATCTGAGTGTGATCTTGAAGTCTCGACAATGAGGAGGACCTCCCTGTCGTGACATTTTAACACTAACACTCACACAAAAACACAAAGAGGCTTCCCATTTGATCGCTTCCCTTTCGATTTGCGCGACCCAAACCTGTCTAGGCCAAATAATCCGTTCAGCAACACAGATCAAAACGCAACACGCCTGTAGGTTGTCAGACTGCAGCACTTTCGGACAACTCAAACTGCTATAAACGGTAATTAATCCACATTCTGTTACAGTCTCTCACAAGTTTCCTGCATACAATCAAATGTTAAAAGTAAGAAACTTTGGTACACATAATGCATTTCGGTATATTTAGAACTTGGCTACATAACGCATGAATACAAGTTCTCAAATTCGGGAACACTGCTAACACCTACAAAAGCAAGTCCCCTGGTATATATTACCTAAGTTTATATCTGAAGTTTTAATCGGAAAAAATTAACCAAGTACTCACAAGGGTCAGTCAAAAAAAAACAACTCTACGTGGGGCATAATTTCGCAAATAAAGAACTTCAGTTCATACTGAGAATACGAGTAAGCAAGGAGAATCCGTCGCCAAGCGATAATAATCTGTTGCCGGCGCTGAAGCAAAACCCTGGCTGCCAGCAATTTAAGGATCGCGAGTTGGTAAGAGTCGTGAGTGACAAGGTGGCTGATAACAAAGGATATTGACTTCTATCAAGAGAGAATAGAAACGTTCGTCTCAGAACGTGAAAAATACCTCAGTTATGGCGCAGAATATGTGGAAATCAATAAGAAAGCAGTACAATTAAATCGGAAATGGTCATATTAAAGGCGCGCATTAAGACCGCAAGGTATAGTGTACGGACTGGCAACTGGCAACTCAATTTCTGAGGAACTCTGGTATCTATAAAAATGGCAGTACAGGAGTGTGTGTGTGTGTGTGTGTGTGTGTGTGTGTGTGTGTAGCAGCTGTAACTCGTCAAAGATAAAACAGGACAGTGTTTCCCAAATCCTTTCCTCCCGGACCCTTACTGGCTTCGAAAAATCACTACGGATCATCATACCCTTGATCACCTAAATACAGAGGGTTCTGATGTTGGGTATTCAAGATTAAAAATATATTCCTCATAACTGACTTTAGATGGCTACGAATACAAACCAGTAGCATACGTAAAAATGCATTGCATGATTTGACCATACTTAAAACGACTGTCTCTCGCTTCAGGGGTACAGCAAATTTCTTAATTGGGTATTCTAACGGTCAAACGAAATAAACACATGGTCAATTAAAGAACTAACAGGATTATTTTTAACAAACCAAGATTCCTGTAATTTAAAAATAGTAAACTTCTTATTAGACATTACAGAAATGTATCCACGAACCCCCTGGGAACTGGTTGCGGATCCTTGGGGTCTGCGGAGCACACTTTGGGAACCGCTCAGATAGGAGATAGGAATTTTGGCAACAGGTGTTGGATGTTTATTGATTTTGATGCTGAGTTGTAATTCTAATAATTTTAATAATCGTGTAACTTTAGTAAGCACAAGCTTAAGACTCCCTGAAGATGATGCAGATGCAATGAAACATGCAGGAGTAATTACACAAATGTTATTAATATATATGTGTTGTGTAGTTGTTGGTCTGAAGAATAAAATGTATTTCCTTTCAAGTTTTTCAAAGAGGCCTATTTGTTTAAAGATTTTCCAATCAAAACTGCAGACAGATTTCTCAACTGTATCATGCGTGCTACATGCATCGTCAAGTCATTCTGTTTTTAATACGCAGGATATAATTAAGTTATAAAAGTAACGTCACCAGTTATTAATTTCACAAAATTCCGAGCACGGGAAATGTTCCAAGAACATAACATATAGACCCACAAAAGAATAATCAGAAATCCGTACCTTTCTTTACATTTCCATTATTCAAAAAAACTTTACAAAAATGTTCGCATTATTTCAGGCCTCTCATTATCGCATTCAAAATGAGATGTCTTGGTTCCTAGAGGGACAGACGGCATTGATGTTACGAAGGAAGGCAGAAAATCTGACAATGCAACCCGCAAGAAAAAATGAGAAATATGGATTAGGTATACACAGTATAGCAGCTTTATGTAGCAATACACACAGCAAGTACAGACGAGAATAAGTACACAATGAAACACAACAAAGCCTGTAAGCACCAATTTTCTAGGTATAAAATATCATAATACGTTCGGTAATACAAATGAACCCCCAAATTGAAGGCTGTTCCCAAAACTCACCTGCCGTAAGTCTGTATGAAGAAAACAGACCAAACAAGTGAATACAGTATTTCCTGAAGCAGGCAATTAAAACGAGAAAACTAATTTAAAAAATAATTACTAGACAGAGAACGCATCATATCTTCATAAATTTTGTCTAAAAAACCAACATCCATGCTTAATATTGAAAAAGCAAGACATTGGTTCATCGCTTTCTGGAAAACTGAATACGTGTATTTCATCAACGTTCAATCACTCAAACAAACAAAGCAACAGCATAAGCGTGGAGAAGAAAACCAACTAGATGCTACTGAACGCTTTTATTGCACTTATAATCTGCTCAACATGTTTCGGGCACTTATATGTCCATCATCAGTCTCAATCTCGAGCTCCTGATAATGGGCATGTAAGTGCCCGAAACATGTTGAGCATATTATAGGTGCAATAAAAACATTCAGTAGCATCTAGTTGGTTTTCTTCTCTACGCTTATACTACGATGCACGGACAAACATACATCAAAATCAACAGCAATTCGTGAAGGCAATATGTTAAACGTAACAGGCACACTTCTCTACGGACTAATAATTTGATATAAAATATGGTCGTATTGTTTACAGGCCGTCACCTATAGCTGGCTGTACGGACACCAAAATCGTTGAGACAAACTTACGTGTTGCCGATAGGCTCGAACTGATAGTCGGACTATTCGGATCTTTGGCGCCTGCCAAAACGGACCATAAGTATCACTTTTTTAAGGAAGAAGAAACGGTATCAGCTACGCTACCGGATCCATATATGCAGGGAATACTGGTGTTAAGACGGTAACTGCATATCATGTTGGTATATACCCAACACCTAGGCGTTTTATATGAGAGTATGTCAAGCGGCAAAGTTCTTGACGTGTAATACCGGGATCGTATGTTTCTTGATCGCTTCGTTCTACATAACTGTAAACACATTACCATCTGACCATAAGACATATAAATGAACGTACTGACGACGTAAAATTAAGAACAAATAAATAAATAAATAAACACATAAATAAAATGAGCTTAGACGTGGTCACTCATACTAAATGAAAAAGATGGAAGGGGTGGAGAAAAGCCTCGAAGAACACACCCACGTGACAAGGAACAGATGGCTAGAGAAAATTACACAATGACGATTTTCATAATCTCTTACTTCACTAAAGAGTAATAGGGCGATTAAAATAAAGTATGTAAGGGGCAGGATCTGCGTAGGTGCAGATCTACAATGTGCAGGGAAAAGTTCAACTTGGTAGAGCTAGGTATAGATGGAAGGATAATTTTGAAATTGGTCACAGACAAATACGGGCATGGTTATGGACTTGATTAGCAGAGACAACAAGTTTGCTTTTGTAATGAACCTTCCAGTTAAATAGCGTGAAATTTCATTTGTAGCTGAAGGGCTATTACGTTCTAATGGAGAAATATGTTCCATGGTGTTAGTTTAGTCAGGTATATGTCAGACATATTAATGGCAAAGCACGAGGGGACACTTACTCATAAGAAATACTGGAAAGCAAACAACAGAAGTACCACTCCGAAGAGCTACAGGTGAACTGGCTAGTCCAAGCTAAATGTTCTACAAGACATACAAATGAAATTTCTTGCAACACTGAAGTAAAAATAAAATATGTTTGAGAACGGGCGAGCAAGGAGCGGAAATGGCGTACTTCAATTTAGGGAACACGAAGTGTTGAAATGCGTTCTGGCAGATCACTCATCCGTGAATGGTCAAAATGTGGCTTTGTTTACAAATACTTGTTGAGTTCCTAATTTAGCTAGCTTGTTCCACAAAAGAAGTCTGAGTAAAGAACAGTCGTATTAATCGACACTCTATTAGCAAGCACACCGTACCGTGATCTTCGTCTTGGTGGTGTCGTAGCACTAATAGAAATTAAAAACAGTGTTAATAACTGGATGAAACAGTTGTGGACTAGACTGACGTGTTTCAGATCAAGGGTCAGTGGCAATTCTTGTGAAAATGTTAATGATATTCTGTGTTCTACGAAATGCGGGGAACTGACTGACAGGTTGTGCAATTTTCATACCCCAATAAAGACTTCGCTCCATGCAGACGGTTAAATACGCATACAATAAATCAGGAACAAGAAGAATACAGAAGAAAATTATGAAATCGTCTTGATAGAAAAAAGAAGCTAACGGCTGGCAGTGGGTAGGAAGGTCAAGAAATTACTAGCTGGAATCAGAAACACTTTTCACTCCGTCAAATGCAACACCATTCGTAAACAACCTTCTTGCTTGCAACTCTTGCTACAAGCTGCAGCTTTATTTTAGTAGATCCATCCCCAGGCTAAGCACTACACAAATATAAGGATATAAAACAAACCTCAAATAAAACAGCAAAGTGGTAGTGAGATCTTTGTTTACATTACTTATCCATATCATTTCGTTACTGCTGCTTTTTCTCGCATTGTTTAAAATTGTGTACAGTTCAAAAACTTTTAATACTAAATGCAACACAAATAACAATAACAAAATCACATGATAATTATAAAGAAAATCACTTTGTAAGGTGTCAGATCTCCTTACCACGTTTATTTAATATATAATGTGCGGTTTCTTTTATGTCTTCACATTGTTACAGCAGTTAACCTCAAAATGACTTTACTACAAAGCCGCTACATGTAACTAGAGTTTTAGGCAGGAAGGAATGTTTGCTAATAAAGGTGTGTTTGACGGGGTGAAAAGTATTTTTCATTCATTTTAAGACGCACGACGGGATGCAATATATCACGAAAATAATAAGCCCTGAGGAAGCGTTCAAAACAACCTACCCTGAGACAAACGAATCTAATTCTGTGGGGTTCTAAAGATGGTACATCACATTTAGAATCTAAGCAGCCGGCACAGAAATTGCGAAAAGTTCAGTTTCATGAGTACAGCTGACTAGGTGTCTCCCTGTCTTTTGAACCGAGGAAAGAAGCGCGTGCATTTACCGAAACAATGAGTTTATTTCTGTGATTTTCGAACACAAGGCGAGGGAAATTTGAAAGCTAAGTAGTCCCCCCAGCGAATGCAGTCCAAATCCCAACATCCTGCTCCTTTAATACCCTACCATATAGTACACATGTACATAACTTGACCTCATATTTTCCCTTCGTTCTAGGCGTTCAAACTGCAACCTTTTATAAACTGGCATAATAAGTCATTCCTTACATTGCTAAGGAACTTGTTCTTTGTTTCTCTGAAGAGAATAAACATGGATCTTCACGACTGACCTCTTGTTTGAATCAACTGGATGAATGCTTTGAAATCTAATGAGTGTCTGGCAATACACACCTAAAAATTGTAATAGTAACAAATAAGAATTAAACAGAGAGACTACCAAAACACCTAGATTTTTAAATTTTAACTTTAATTTCAACAGTTATTGTCACAAATTTTATCCCGAACTGAATGTACAAAAGTGGATTGTAACATAAAATAACATGTAAGAAGCGAGATATCTCTCGCATAAGACAATGTGTGTACTTCCTTATTATGTTTTAGACAGCAGCCTGATGATGACCCCAGGGGGTTTAATCATGTTGCTGACTAAATCAGTATTTCAGAAAGTTGGGTTTTGATGGTCTGTTTATTTCATTTTTTTTTTTTTTTTTTTTTTACGTTTTGCTGACCGTGCATCTCAGCATATTTATCTGAGTATTTAACCAACTTGATGCACAAAATTTTTGTTTTACAATAAGTTTATTTCATGCCTCTACATGTTTCGAGCACATGTGCTCATCATCTGGAGGTCAAAATTGCATTACGCAGCATCTGGTATCATCACACCTATAGGTGTGATGATGAGCACATGTGCTCGAAACATGTAGAGGCATGAAATAAACTTATTGTAAAACAAAAATTTTGTGCATCAAGTTGGTTAATTAATGAGATAAAAGTTTATTTCATATTTATATTCCAACAAAATGGGATGCACAAATTTGAAATTTTAATAGCAATTTGAACTTAAAAATTACAATTAAAGTAGTAGTGGTCCAAATATATGGATTTCAGCCCCCCTAACATTATCAAACCTAAGAAATTTAAACCAAGACATTCCGTATACCTGTAAATGATTTTGACACTTTTAGAATCGCAACTAACCGAATTCGAAGAAGGAGTGAAACACATACGCCAGTCCAACTCCCTCAATCCCAATTCTCTACCGACGAATTACTTCGCTGTAAGAAGTCATTTATTCAGTTTTTTCCTCTTCTTTCATTCTTTAACAATGAATCTTAACTGCCACAATCCGTTGAGAGTTCAAAGACCCTGGAGTGAAGCTCCTGAGCGACGATTACTCGCCGATGGGAAGGAACTCTCGTCCTCCAATTGAATGCCATAGTATAAAATAGGCAAGAGGAGGAAGTGCAGTGCAAGCAGGCTACCGTTGTGCTGTTGGATCTCTCTGGAGCCTAAGACACGGCTGTCGCTCACATTAACACACCACAGATGTCACGTCCGTGGTTACAGAACGGAGATGATCTGCACTAGCCATCACATCCCAGTTCAACCTCCTAATATGGCAGCTCAACACCTTGAAGTACTCATATAACCAGTTAATCTACACAGTCTGTTCATGCGACAGCAATAAGCGAATAAAAATCGCTAACAAAGGATAGCTCAGCTGGAAGCTAGTAAGAATATATTTAAACACGTGGGGTATTCAGAAAGCCTTATATTGTATTTATATTGATCAAACGTGACTACACAGTTTCATAGTAGTTACTCCCAACCCCCCACCCCTTCCTGTTCTACAGAGGTACGAGTATTCTATAACTCGGATGAGAATTCTTTTCTAACATCCATCATTCTAATGTAAACCGCATGTATGACGTCTCGTTACATAAATGGCAGCCCCGTCAAACGATGAATTGATGCTTCCTCGTTAGGAGTGTATCGGCTATTCATCAAAATACACATTTAGAAACGCAAGTCATTTAGCGCGTGAATTGAGTTAGCAAATTCGACGAATGTGAAGCAGAAATATGACGAATACTTCGCCATTCTCAATTCTCGAAGATAAAACTACAGACATCGTACAAAACAGTAAACACTCTTCATTTGAAATTGTAAGGACACAGACATGTTCAATACGAACACAGTATTTTCAATTAGGGTCTACATTTCCTTTACAGTATTTTGAAACCTAAAACATTAATGCACAAATCACGCTCTGGATTGTAAAAAGTCAATTTAGGTTAGCAGAAAATTTTAAAAAATGTGCACTATTTCCTCTAAAATCCCCAAAGGTAACATGCATTATTTGAGACACGAGAAAATTTTCAACGAAACTTAAAAATCCATGAATTATGTATTTCCGTATCAAATGATAGCGACTGACAGAGGGACTGAGGACACTGGGGGTTATTGGTGAGCGCTACTTGATTATTACATACAACTGCCTAACAGATTATGACAACAAGTAACAATAACAACAAATGTCGAACACTTTACTGCCATCTTTCAATTCACACAATACGAAAAGCGCAGACTACCATACAATAATTACGCCATTAGGCGGCGTCTTTGTGTGCATAACGTCCTATACTATAGACTGCAAGTACGATAAATGTATCAGATATAATTCCAACGTTTCATACCGTCGCCATGTTCGTGACTGTCGACATGTAAACAATACTGAAGTTTTGTGAGGCTGTGAGTTGTCATGGCAAGTGGTTTCTCCCGGTTTTGCGAGGCCGTTAGCGCATGACTAAGCGGAGTTGTGACCTTGACCAGTGGCGTGAGAGAAGTGAACAGCTCATCCACCAGGGTGGTCGCAAATTTAAACAGTTAACAATAATACTAATACTAACAAGAATAACAATTTAGAATATAATACAAGTGTAGCCTTAAACTGCAGTATTACTTTGCGCCGTCTTATTCTAGTACATTTTCTTTTCCTTAAGGTCATCCAGTAGCTGCTTACATCTTCTTCCTCTTCTCGCTGTCCGTTCTATGTGTCTTTTACAAGGCGGTTCCTACGCAAAACAAGACCAATCCAGACAAACACTTCATGTTATTGTATGCAGGATATTCCTTTACTCCTTGTAATACTTCCCCATTTCACACGATCGGTCCAAAAATCTTTTCTATCTTTCTCAAGCACCATATTACAAATCTCTCAAGTTATTTGCCATCTATTTTCCGAAGTGCCCAAGTTTCAGCACCACACAAAGCTATGTTCCATAAACAAAAAAATCGAAGTGCGAAATCGTGAGGTAAGGGTGATACTCAACGTCACGCAGGTCTGAATCTTGAAACAATATATGGTTAAATATTTTGGGGAATGTGCAATTTTGTTGCGGCAATCTTTAAAAAGACCAAAAGACTATCCCCGTTGTGTCGGTTGACCAATTAAACACAAAATAAAATCAATCACAACACATCTGTTGTAAGTACGTAAATATTATTACCTACACAAGTTCGCCACATTAAAGTAAATGACACATACACAGGGTATTTCACGACTTTAGGGCATAACTGCAGGAGGTGATTTCCTAGTCTTTGTGATCAAAAAAGTTCATATAAACATGTGTCCGATTTTGGACGGTTACGGAGTTATGACCGTTTTTTAATTCCCGTACACGCCCTCGTGTGAACCGCGTCTATCAGCTGGCGGGTCG
>Ga0136643_10014713_pt1 | contig 11753 bp, 6 predicted proteins | sample TergutLab28metaG_FD_96883 | JGI IMG/M metagenome (GOLD analysis project Ga0136643, IMG submission 96883) | Labiotermes labralis P1 segment gut microbial communities from Petit-Saut dam, French Guiana - Lab288 P1 (version 3) (version 3) | ecosystem: Host-associated > Arthropoda: Insects >...
ATCTGCTTTGGATTTCACATCTACTGGGGTAGTTAGTTGTTCATTTACCCGTTTGAGTGTTGCTGAATGATTGTTGAGAAGGCTGTAGATCACAATGGGGGGTATTCTCTTCCTGTTAACCGGTGAGTCTGGAAGGGTAATATTTGTTTCCCCTTCGTCTTCAGGTTCGCTGTCTGAAAGGACAGCATACTGATTGGGCGAGAGGAAAGAGGTAGAAGCTCCATTATGGGCAGCTGATGGGCCCCGTTTCCGTTTTGGTCGTTGCACTGGCTTAAACTCTTGTGGAGTGATCCGAGAATCAGTCATAGTCGCCGATAAGGAGGGTGGCCGTCTGTTGAATAGCGGTACGGGAGCAGTGGTCTATGGTATAGAACCGAGTCCGAACACTGTCTGACGGTAGAAGGCAATAAAAACAACTTCCACTATGCGACCACACTGTACACTAGACATGTCTAGACAGGTTGACTGCACTAGTGGAACTGATGGATTACGTTGGTTATATATAATCACATGGTTCTTCTAGTTTGCTCTTCTGTAGCATTGGCTTTTCTTACAAACATGGGTGGGAAATGTAAATCTACATCACCTAGTGCAATCAAAGTGAAAAACTGGCGAAAGACGGTTGTAGTGAGGAGAAAATAGACGTAATAAGTCGAACAAATTGTTGACGTACACCACTGTGTTAGACCCACTTATAGGAGCATACATAACAATTTGTGAAAATGCAGATGGAATTAAATTGCTAAGTTAGGAACTGAAGTGTGTTTATGTAGCAAGACTTCCATAGTCCTATCAGAATGAACTGTACCAAAAAAATGTGGATGTGGGTCTTGGAACATTTTTACTGCATTAGGAGAACATAAATATTTTGTATAGAAAAGTATGTATACTCTATAGCAATGTATATATACTGTAAATGCAGTACATATATATACTCTCCCCAGGTCCATATGTCCACTAATGGTATAGTCAAAATCTACAGATGATGAAGTTGTCAATCCCCAAACCCCCAGGCAATATACTGTTTTAAATGGGAATTTTGTGTTTGATTTGTGCAACTTTTTTAGGAACGTAACCCTGGCATACGAGACCTGCCTACACGTGCTTTTCTTAGGTACCCTTGATACCTGAAGGGAACTAAATCTTGCAGTGTATGTCTGATTGAGTGTGTGTTTATGATGTTATATAGTCCGTATTACTGAAATACAAAAATGTTACATCAAGCTCTAGTAACCCTTAAAGATTATGTACCTGCCCTCAACTGAAAAATATTTGATACAATACCTAACAAAAAAAACGTCATGATCAGGCTCTGTACTGGTGTGATCCAAGTTCCTTTTTGGCTGGAATGGTGTCATCATAGTACAACACAACTGATGTTTAAAGTAATTTAATTTTTTTTGTTATTAATTTGCTGTTCTTGCAGATAAGTCATTGAGTTTGAGATCTGTTAACATACAGCTGTATTTCATAGGTTGTTTATGTTTTGGAATATTTCTGTTTTTGTTATTGTGTGCAAACAATTGATCCATCTAGTATGTCTTATATTTTCAGCATTCTTCTGCTGGAACAAGGATTACAATCTACTGGATCAACTAACTATATTTTTCACGCATACATTTGACAGTTGAATTTGAGTCCCTGCGAAATATGATTTTCTTGCATTTTTTTCTGTACTCCACTATTGAAATTGTGCGCTTGATAGTATAGTGAAATTACTGAAATTGATCCAGTGGTGTGTGATTCTTATTGCTGTACTGTAAAAGGGATTTGATTCTTGTTGAGTGTGACAACTTTTTGTTTTGAAAACGTAGATGTGTATATTAATGTGATATTTAAAATGAGATTTTTATTACTGAGATCAGGTTGATCATTTTGTAACTTCTGTGCCTTTTTAAAGACTGGGTTTCAAACACTGGAGAAGCATAAAACTGAAAATTTTTCCAGATTTACCCAACAGTGTACAAAGGAAGCCTTAGAGTGTTTTGTACTTCTTGTGCAAATCCAGTAGTATCATAATTTTATTATTTAAAGAAGAATAGATTTTGTGTGGTGTTAAAAGAATACTTACCAAAGTACAAATGAATGTGTAATGGAAAGGTTGCCTGCCAGTCCCCTTCATCCACTTTCCAAATTAGTAATTTAATTTCTACATTACACATTTTGAGGAAATTCAGTTTGGTTTCACTGTGTATTATTTATTTATACATATATACTTCTCCCACCTTAGATGATCCAAAATTGAACTTTGTCAAATAACCAATGAAATGATGGATCATGACATGAAACATTCAGCACATGACATTGTATATATAGACACACAGGTGGGGAGTGGGGGGGAAATTTTTTTTATTGCTGGACTGAGTAATGCAGAGTAGGTGACATCATTGATTGCTACGCATTGACACCCTCATGTACTCTATGGCAAGCAGTCCGGCAATAGGGATCTCTGTGTTTACAAATATATCATCAAGGTATAAGACTAACTTTAAACATTTTCAATATGGAAAACATTTTGTCTGTATGTGACCATACAGTGTGATATCTTAGTGTAATTAGCTTTGCAACAAGATGTTATTTGCAGTAAATGAACACCAAGGCTAGTGAGGTATGCAAAACAGCAAGCCATACACTGTAAAATGTGTATGTTCTACTGCAGTACATTTTTTCTCCTGATTCAAGTTTATACATAATCATGAGAACAACTGGGACTTACCACAGTAATTCACGATGCTTGCAACTCATTAGCAATATTTTATACAGAAATTCATCAAAAGCATATGGAATCTGTGCTTCTGAAGATCATGGGTTTCCCAGTGAAGTGTAGTTTGTCATTTACAGGTTTATGTAAAGGTGTAGTTATACACAAGAGTAAAAGTCTCAAAGATATGTTTTCTCATGTATAAGCATTTTGAAGAGGGTATTTTCCAAAGTGTTGTCAACAAGACAGAGCTGGCTTGAGAGCAATTCCTGTCCTTTGAATATTTTCTTCATAATCATATCTAAATCAAGGAAGCCAGTATACATGGAAGTCATTTGCAAGAAGTGGTAACTGTGATACAGTTTTTTGGTTTGGGTTGCAGTTTTAAGTTTGAATGTGTAATGTGCAAGGATCTGGACAGAAGAAAAAATGATGAACTTATTCTTTCAGTTCATCCTTGGTAATGTTTGTTGAGTTGGGTCACCAAGGCTGTCATAACTACCAAGTTTGTTACTGACACTCCTTCCTACCAATTAGCATGCTGTGACTAGACCATGATCCATTTGTCCATGCAGCAAGACTCTGCACAACAGATTGCTAGCCCCCCTTCTAGTAGCTGAGGGACAAGGAATAATTGACATCCACATCACACAAAATGTATTGCTGTAATTTTTGTATACTTTGAGTACATGAGCTTTGGTGTTTTGGCAATGGTGTGGCTGTGGATTCCATTCCTGTAAGGATATGATGATGCATTAAGGAGTAATCAGATCCCAGAATTTTGAAGGAACATTCGGATCTGAGCGGGTGCTTTAGAAGATTACCCTAATTTGTTCATCCTTCAGAAAATCATAAAGGGCAATACAGTGATACCTCAGCTAACGAGTGACCCTGCTAACAAAAATTTTTTTTGCTGTTTTTCGGACTCGGCTAACAAATGTTTTAGTGGATGCGCGCGCTAACATAAAGCAGCAAACATGAACGGTCGGGCCATTCCAGGAGCTTATCTTTTCCGTCAGTATGTGCGTTACAGCTAACAAAGATTTCGGCTAACGAATGTGATTCTGGAACGAATTATTTTCATTAGCTGAGGTATCACTGTACTCATGCTGTAGCTGAGGTGTTCACTTCACCCTGATGATGGAGGCTCATAACTTCTACAAAATGGCAAACCAGCCCATCACAATAAAGGGTAAGAGCTACTACTGTGAAAGCAAGTGCAATCTACATGTATAGCTCAGGGACATGTTAAAAAAGGCCTCAAAGAGTTTCTGCACATCAAATGTTGTGTTATTTCCTGCACCCCTGTCTCCAACTCCACCCACTCCTATGAAGACTCTAGAAAAGACAGAAGAGGACCCTGGTGACCCTGAACGTGCAGACGAAGTAGATTTCCAAATTGAATACTCCCCTGCTTAGTTGTACAGCCCAAGTATAGGAGCACTATCAAGAAACTATCTGTAACAAATTACAGTCAGTATAGGTACTACCTGATAATCCAGAATATAAGATAATTTGGCACCTGTTCGAGTGTAGTCGCAGTATGGAATTATGCTGTATATTCTATTATAGCAGTAACAATTTTCCCTCTGAACCAAGGAGACTAAATGAAGGCATCATGTTTGGAAATAATGTTGTTTAGAACAAATTATATTTTAAAGGGTTAATATTTTAGTTATAAACTATATACTGTACACAGCTGCATTTATTGCATACACTTTATCTGATAAGTGCAGCATATCACCAAAAATGTGTAATATTTTTAGGGTCCAATAAAACAATGCTGCATACAGCACTCTATGTTACCGTGGCAATCTCTGTCAACGTAACATGCTACATAATAAATATTTTGGTATTGTGCACTGAAATTATAAGCAATAGATCTACTTTTAAAAGTGCAGACATACACAATTTAATACATTGTTCTCTTACGATAGTGTAGTACAGGGGTGCTGATAAGTCCTTAGCCCGACCAGGAAGGAAACAAGCTGATGTTTCCGTCAGAATGGTGGGAATTTCCTTCGATACCTTGCCTTGCAGGAAAAAAAACTTGATGATAGTTCACTTCTCGAAGTTGTTGAAATCGCGTGCGTCCCTGACATGCTTCTGAGCTTGTTCCCTTCCTCGTCGGTCTAAGGACTTAGCAGCACCCCGGTATCGTGATCTTAAACTTCATACTTCAAAGGTATCCACAACCTCTGAAATGTGAACCTATGATTCAGTTTGATGATGACCTCTTGATACTCTTTCTTTTGTTATGTGCAAGATGTACAATGTATACAATTAAATCCTGATATTAAACCGTGTGGAACTTCACATTATTTCATACTAATAAGATACTTTTTTCACATGGTAAGCAATCACAGTCCACTTTACAGACACAGCATGTGCATTATAACTTCATTCTGTTGGATTCTGAATGACGATCAAAATGAACTCTTTATCTGCAAAGAATTAAAAAATGGTATGATTAATTTATGTTTTCATAGTTACAATTTTTTCCAAGATACATTTCAAATACATATTTATATGTCCTACCCTTACCAGGAGCAACCATTATTTCATGTTTTCTGGAACGAATGCGAAGGAATGTGAGGTCATTGGTGGGATCAAGATCTCGAACCACACTTCTTGCTTTGTCTGAGAGTTGACTGATTAATCCTGCATACTGAACAGTGGTAGTGTTGTCCATTGTTGTCTTAATTGGAATACCTGTCCAACAGTAATTCAGACAGTGTCCAACAGTAATTCAGACAGAAATATGTACTCAGCTTGGTGCACTCACTGATCTTATGAAATACAAAATAACTTTTGTGAACCAAACTGAAGCGTAATCAGCATACAGCCCATTAAAATTTAAGCAGGATGCTGTTGCAATTATGAAAATCATATTTGGTCACAATGGATTTATTTTGATACGATCCAGTTGTATAAATTATAGCCACTGATGGAAACAAAGAAATCACAATTTCGCTGAACATGCATTCTGTGACCTACGAAAGTTCTATACTGACAGCTACCTTACATTACATATGTACTAAATTATGACATGGAAAGAGCAACAATATACATTAAGTGGTGCTAATATCGCTGCCCTGTATCGGTCAAGTATCTTGGGATAGTCCTGGATCCACAGCTAACTTGGAGGGAGCATGTGGATGTCAAAATTGAGGAAGGCTCACAATCTGCTGGGGGACTGCAGTAGCACAGTGGTTAAGGTGCTGTGCTACAAATCGGAAGGTCGCTGGTTCGATCCCAGCTGGTGTTATTGGATTTTTCATTGACATAAAATCCTTCCGATTGCACTATGACCCTGGGGCCGACTCAGCCTCTAATAGAAATGAGTACCAGGAGCATTTCCTGGGGGTAAAGGCGGCCAGTGCGTAAGGCTGACAACCTTACCACCATCATGTGCCGTTGTCATGAAATCTGGGAACCTTAACTTCCTGGAACCCTGTGGGCCACTCCAGGCCCATAACGGGACTGCTTTACCTTTACAATCTGCTGTGGGCCTGTAAGAAGGCCTGTGGTGTGATGTGGGGCCTGTGACCCAGGGTGGCTCATCGGCTCTACGTCTTTATCATTAGGCCATCCATTACTTTTGCATCCATAGTATGGTGGCCTGGCTGTCAGATGGTTAGTGCCAAGAAAAAACTAAGCAGAGTTCAAAGACGTGCATGCTTAGGGATAACGGGAGTGATGTGCACTACTCCCACCAATGCTGTGGAAGCATTTATTTGCCCCCCACTCCCCCTCCCCCCACTGGAGCTAGTGGTACACAGTGAGGCAAGGTCAGCTGCGCATCTTCTCCGGAGTGTGGGAAGTTGGTCTTACCTACATCCCAATCGAGGACACAGCAGTATATTGATGCAGCTTCAGCAGTAAGACTCCATATTTAATATGGGGGTAGATGTTATGAGGTCAACATTCAATTTTGAACCCAAATATAAGATTACCATGTTGACTAGGGAAGACTGGACCAGAGGAACTGGGACTCCTCCTGTAGTCAAAGGGCTCATCTGGTTTACAGATGGGTCCAGGATAAGGAGGGGACCGGGGCTCGAGTCTATGGGCAATCTGTGGGAAGAAGGCTCAGTTTTTCTCTAGGAATGTATGCTACAGTTTTTCAGGCTGAGATATATGCTAATTTGGCATGTGCTCATGAAATTCAATTTCAGGGTAGACCAGAGAAGCACATGAGTATCTGCTCTGATAGTCAGGCAGCTTTCAAAACTCTTCAGACCATCAGAATGTCTCCATTGGTCCAACAGTGCCAATAAGCATTGAATGATATCTCTACCCAGCATGCTGTGGGGCTGTATTGGGCCCCTGGTCATGTTGGGGTACGAGGAAATGAAACTGCTGATGAGCTCGAAGAGGCAGCTCTGCTCTTAAGTTTGTTGAACCTGAGCCGGCCTTGGGAGTCTCTAGGCAGGATATATGAAGAAGGATCAGACATTGGTTGGTTTACCAGCATTGGGTATTTGGTGGCGAGGTCTTGGTGACACCCAAAGACAGGTTCGAGAATTAATTTCAGAACCATGTCTGTGTGCCAAGGCTAGGTTTCTGTCCTTTAACAGGACACAGTCCAGGGTTGTTACTGGCCTTCTCACTGGACATAATACCCTGAAAAGACATCTTCACCTAATGGGGCTGTCAGACAGTCCATTGTGCAGGAGGTGTGCAGCAGAGGATGAAACAGCCCACATTCTATGTGAATGTAAAGCTTTGGCTTCACTCAGACATACGTACCTGGGCTCCTTCATTTTCGACTCAGAAGACATTAAAAATATAAGTCTGGGGGCCATCTGGAACTTCACCAAAGTAACAGGGCTCCCTTGAATTGATATGGGGCACAAAGGACCCATCAATTAAGGCCTAGGTGCATCGGGACCGTAAGGTCTCGAACCCAAATGTAAATCAATCAATCATATGGTGCTAATATCCAGCGTACCCTAAAAACATCTGTTTGGGAAACATAAATACTGCCTTATGCACTACATATATCACCAACAGCCATATACTTCAGCAATATTCTGCTTCTGCAAGTAACTACTTTTGAGGCACCCTATGCCTAATTTTTGAAACAGTGCAACTTCAGTAAATGTTTTGACCCAGCTAAAACTGTGAACAAATGATGCAACCTACAGAAATGTATGCTCAGGCATTCAACAGACAATGTTGCCATAATGCTGGTTTAAATAAAAGTTTTATAACTGGATTTATGTAAGTTGTGATATACACTCCTGCTAATTACCACAATTTCAGTGCATTCAATAAAGCATGCCTGACAGAGCAGTCTTCTGTTTCAGTGTACTGTTTCTATTCTCTGAATGCTAAAAATATTATGCAAAGTGCTGGTAATTACCATGGAATATGAATTTACATAATCTGAAAGATATTTCTTTTCAAAAGAGGCATCTAGATGTTTACACAGACCAGTTCAATAAAACTCTCAGAGAGTTCTAATCTGAAACAGATAGGCTATCCTACATAGACTACAGGTATTTATGTATTATGACTGCAATCTCAGCATACAAAACCATCTGAATGAATGTCTTCACACACACAGGAAGGCACGTTTGCGGACACGGAATTTACATTCACCTCCGTTCATTTTAAGCATGTTCGGCCCCCAAATAACCGATTGCTACACACATACATACAAGATTTCACTTTCATAAATCCTTAGAGCACACTGGCATAGGGCATTAAGCATGTCATACAGTCCTACTGTACTGTGTCATGTTGTATTTCGTTACCTCAATATCAACAGAACATGTAACTTCAAAGCTCACTTTCACCATCGTTACAACTCTACAGAATGTACAAAGTTCAATACTGCTAAGAATCTTTTCGTTAATATATGTAGGCTTAAAATCGGAACTACTATAGAAAGGTGGCCACACATGTATATTTTTTCCAACAACTGTTGAAATATTGGCCTAACAACGTTTTGTTTAGGCTTATATCTACAACTTCCATGGAAGGGTACATCCTGAAACAAATGCTGAGTAGCATACATAATTACGGATAACTTTGTGATTAAAACACAATTACCTTCCGAATTTACAACAATTGTGCCTACCACTCCCTTGTGCGACTGTATCCTCTTCATAGTCTCTTCAACCTCACTGGCCTAAAGAAAGAAAAGTATCAAAAAGTTGCGAACAACACAAAGTCAGCACTGCTATTATATATAAATAATACATGTTTTATAAAACGTAATTCCTTTACCATTGTTCACGTCCCTTTCCACCACTTTCAATCCACTGACCGGAAATATGCAATGTTTTCGAAAGGTATGTATATCGAATTCTAGTTTTGATGCACTTCGATGTCTGATATTAACCTATCGCTGTCGTTGGGTTTGCACGTAAATATCCGGACATGCAATGACGTATACTGCGACATCTGACGGCATTACACAACTCCATTTACAAATTTATGTTTGTGTGCGCGAAATTGTCGGCGTTGTATGATAATTTTTATTAATATATGTTATATAGCATCGTAGTCGAGGTAAATGTGCATGAACTTTCATATATGTTAAATTTAGTGTTTCATTTTGTACCTGTCTGACTTATTCATAGTGTAGTTGTGTAATTCGTATGGATGATGGTTGGGGTTAGACGTTAAGTCGGTTCCTTTTTAGTTGCTTATTTGGAAGACTGTAGTTTACCTGTTTCTGGCTGTATTCTTAGTTTTTGTGAGGTGAAGTACCAGGATAAGGATTTAAAAGCTCAGTGAGCAATTACATTTTTTTATACAGTTTCTTGGGCTGGTTGCATATACGCATCCTGTAGACTAGAACGGGTCAAGGCAGTGTCGTGGAAAACATGTTGCCCGCGACACAGTGTTGTTCTGCCAGCAGTAACATTTGCATACATACATACATCCATACATACATACATATTCATTTCACAGATCCAGTACCTAGGGTTAGAATTAGACAAACATATGAACTGGAAGAACCATATGAAAAAGCTTTTACCAAAACTGATTAGTGCTTGCTTTTTTGTTAAGTCTGTGTACTCTTACAGTAACGTTCCACTCTCAAAATGATTTATTTTGCACACTTTCAGGCTGCAGTGGAATATTGTATTATATTTTGAGGTAACTCATTAGATAAGAAAAATGATTTTGGGCATTGTAAAGTTTTAGCTCCACCCTTTGTTTTCTATTAATTAAATAAGATTTAAACCAATCTAAGGTTATACCTTGCACACCATAATATTGTAAATTGTGTTGTATCAGATTGGATTTTCCTGGCAGAGCCAAGATGTAATATTGAAGCAGTTTTGAACACTTATGAGCTATTTATTTATGGAAACATGCATTATGTTACTAATTTATTTTGTAAAAATAAGCCAAAATTACAAAAACCCTAGCCTAGATTGTGAATTGTGTTCTTTTCATACGTGTTCCCTTTTAATATCACCATCACCAGCATAATGTTTTACTGAACATGATACTTAGAGAAATACGCAGGTAAAATAAATACACATATGCATGTACGTAAGTTGATTCATTCATTAGTCTGTGTATTGAATTTCATGTTGCCTGCATGCATACCAAATTTTGCTGAAGTTGGCCACACCACATAGAAGGTTGAACAGGGCTGTTGTAAACCCTAGCAAGCACGATATGCATGAAGTCAAAGTGGAGTACACTCTGCAGTGCAGTATGGTCATAGAGCATTTTACAAAAAACTTCATATAACACACAAAGTAAGTGATACACATAGGACCCAGACATATATGTGTAATGGTGTTGTGTTCACTGCTGCGTGTTGCTAATGTTCACACATTTGATTTGTTTCTCAAAATACATTTATCTTTAATATTTCCATGTTTAATATACTGTTTGTATTTAATAGGCATGGAGTTAACAGACGACAACTTACGAACCCTTTCAGATTACCTCCAACATACACTGAGCCCTGATGTTAACATCAGGAGACCTGGTGAGTTTAATCTAATGAGTTGGACAGTTCTGGTGTCTATTTGTCTGTTCCTTGTTTCTTCACAGCTTTTCTGTATGATAATGGTAGTTTTTTTTTGTTTGTTCAGCTGAGAAGTTTCTTGAATCAGTTGAAGTTAATCAGAACTACCCTGTTCTTTTGTTACACCTGGTTGACAAACAAGATGTCCACCTAACAATACGAGTTGCAGGGGCTGTTGCTTTCAAAAATTATATCAAACGCAATTGGAAAGTGGTGAGTACAGTGTGTTTATTGTTGATATCAAGCTCATACACCATGATTAATAGCAGTTCATGGCGCGGTCACACATAATCTCAATAATAATAATAATAATAATAATAATAAGTTAAAATACAAGAGTTTAGGTATAGAGATACAATGAATGTGGAACCTGAAATGTATGATTATACCAGTAATAATTGGAGCCACTGGAATAGTAACAAGAAGCTTAAGGAAAAATTTGGAAGCTGTACCAGGAAGACATTCAATAGATTCACCACAAAAGACGGCTATAATTAGAACATCACACACAATACGGAAAGTACTGCAGTGTGAAACTTGAAGCCTGAGTGGTGGGGATCTTTGCTGGTTCAATTCAAGAGAAGTACCAGGAAGAAAAGGCCTGTGACAAGAGACAATAATAATAATAATAATAATAATACCAGGTATTTTCTTGGACCACTCTACAACCTGACACTAATTTGTTTAGTTTTTTTATAACATGTCTTCTGCATGTTCTACTGCTATCTAAAATGGAGCTTGTTGCTCTGAACCTTTTCAGTCATTTGTAAATTGGTATTCTGTGTTGAACCGATGTGTGTCATTTTTAATCTTTAAATGAGCAAGGTTGTTATTTAAATCCCTAGCACACGGCTTATGAAAAACATAAATATTATTTGAACAGAAAGAGATAAAATTATAAAAGAATCTGAAACAGATAATGCAGTATATCTTAAAAATGATACAAATTTCCTTCTTGTATAAAAATGTAAAATTGAATTTGGAAGCTTTTTTTTTTTTTTTTTTTTTTTTGTTTGGGTATGGTAAATATTACCTTTTGCAGGTTAA
>Ga0136643_10014715_pt1 | contig 11752 bp, 5 predicted proteins | sample TergutLab28metaG_FD_96883 | JGI IMG/M metagenome (GOLD analysis project Ga0136643, IMG submission 96883) | Labiotermes labralis P1 segment gut microbial communities from Petit-Saut dam, French Guiana - Lab288 P1 (version 3) (version 3) | ecosystem: Host-associated > Arthropoda: Insects >...
AAACATGTAGAGAATGAATGACGACTACCCCTGAAAATAAAGGATAGTCCACAAGTGTCATCGTGTTGGTTATTTTTTGAAACAATTATAATGATGCACGGAACAATGAATGTAAAATTTATCTCAGAAATGTTCAAGACTTAACATGGAGGCTTATCTCAAGAATGATGAGGACTGGACACAGAGAATTATCTCATGAAAATACAGGACTTGACATGGATGTTTGTCTCAAGAATCCAGAGGAATTAACAAGAAGGTTTATTTCAAGAATGTACAGGAATTGACACAGAGGATTATCTCAAGAAAATACAGTACTTGACTTGGATGCTTGTCTCAAGAATCAAAGAGGAATTAACAAGAAGTTTTATCTCAAGAATGTACAGGAATTGACACAAGAGGATTATCTCAAGAAAATACAGTACTTCACTGGGATGCTTGTCTCAAGAATCAAAGAGGAATTAACAAGAAAGGTTATCTTAAGAATGTACAGGAATTAACAGAGAGGCTTATCTCAAGAATGCAGAGGATTGACACACTGTGAGAAATATTCTTTCATGTTACTGTTTTTGGACTGCTTGTCTCTGAAGACAACGTCTTTACGTTCTGTCTAAACGTCTGTAACTATTACTCAAGTCACAGCATAACTTTCAGAATATCTGAATCTTCAGCAACACCGCTGTGTAAAAAACAAACCTTCCAACGTTATTTTGGTTACCGTCGTCAGTAGAAATTTCAATGTGGCTGCTGGAATACAAACTGCATTGCGAAAAAAAATAACAAGGACAAACATTTATTTTAGTATGATCAATGCATAAAAATGATTGGTTACAGTCATACCATGATTCCCTTCTGCGCCATTTGTACTGGTCCAGAAAGTATAGTTTTTACTGTTACGAATGCCAGACTATAAACCAAGTTGTTCTGACACCTGTGAGTGCTGTTCTTACAGAAGTACAGAAACATATGTATTTTGATTTATAGAGTAAAGATTTAATTTCATTGAAACACAACTCCGAAATCTCCGAAATATTTTGTGGACCGAAACTTAAAAAAAAAAACTTGAAAAGCAGTCAAAATCTTAGAAAAATCTGAAGTTTATTAGCAACTGATAGTTTTGGTTCCTAAACCACTCCGCGCGCCGCTTCCTTTCAAGGCTAACTCCCATTTCACATGGAATGTTATCAGCATTTCTTCTTCGCTATTCAAAATACACCGATCGATTTGCTCATTAACTCCAGACGTGGTACAGACGATGTCCAACCAGAGTCTGCAACATCCAAATCACTTGAAATCTTTGCTCTTCTGGGATGTTATGCAGCCTAAATTGGTAGTCCTTTGTCAAACTTACAGGGAAAACCTATCGGCCCAACCTGCAAGGGCCAGATACCAAAATCACTCGTCCACCTTGCTTCGAATATTCCCAGCTGTCCGTAAAATATATTCTGTTTCTTACCAGTATCTTAACGCAAAATAACGTACTTCGTAAATTCAACTAGTTTCTACATTCTCTGGCCACTGCAACCCGTTCTCAGACCACTGTTTGTTATTGCATTCACTTAAGCAATGTTTACACATGTCACAGTATCAACGCAGTTCAGAATTACAATATTAAACGAAACTGAAGAAAGATTTATACTGTTAATTTGGACCAATCTGTCATTGACACAAAACTTACTTTGGAGGTAAAGCTATCCAAGTTTTTATTTCTTTTCATTTTCCCTTGCGTATAGCTGTATGGGAAGGTTATCAGCTGCTTCAACCGAAGTTCCGAAGAGACGGAGTTTAAACATGTGGATTTTACGGTAAAGTTCTTCTACACACAGATAGAGGCCCTTGCTATGTTAAGCCCAGCCCGGAGCAGAAAATATTCTGTAGCCAAACGTCCTAACAAAACCGAATCTTGTAAAATACACATTCTGACTTGACGAAGAACTCTAACAACTATAAACTTTCCCCACAAAGCCAGTTACGTAACTCTCCCTTACGTGTAACAAAGCCCAAGCAAACTCTCCTGTTTAATTTGAACCTGCATCCAGAAAACGTCATTCGTTGAAACACCAAAGAGAAGAGACTTGGAGGACCAGTTCACATAGTTTTATGTTGTATGTAAATACATATCAAAGAATAACTTACGTTTCTTCACAAAAAAAATGTAAAATCAAAAGATGGATTTTTTAATGCAAATTTAGAGGCAACTAATGAATTAAGCACCGGTCCCAGTGGCCGCGCGGTCTAAGGCGTAGGTCTGCGGCCACTCGCCTGCTGAGATTGTGGGTTCGAATCCCACCGGTTGGCATGGATGTCTGTCTGTTGTGAGTTTTGCGTGTGTTGTCAGGTAGAGGTCTCTGCGACGAGCTGATCACTCGTCCAGAGGAGTCCTACCGACTGTGGTGCGTTGTTGTGTGTGATCTAGAAACATCGTGAATGAGGAGGCTCTGGACCACTAGGAGCTGTCGCGCCAAAGAAAAATGCGGCAGAATATGATCAGTAAATACAAGTCACAACTGCATATATTCTACCAATCATTACATATATCGTTTAATTTGTGAGTTAAAAGAGAACTGTGGGGAAATAAAATCCGTAGGTATGACAACCAAACAATCAAAATACCGCTGATGGTCAGGTAAACGTTTGCGGAAAACAGCGTTCATATGCTTTATCAATACAGCTATTACAGTATATATGAAGCCTTGACGTAGCAAAGCTATAAATAAACCGCCATGTACAATTTGTAGTTTTGTTAGTGATCTGCAAAACGTTGATTGAGTGGTTTATGGAAACCACGCAATCCACAAATGGGAGCCCGAGTAGCGTAGTCGGTGTAACCACTAGGCCGGCGTTCGAATACGGAAGGGCCCACAGAGTTTCCTATTCAAATGACACCGGGGTTCTTTTCCGAGGGCAAAGCGACCGAAGGCGTGAAGCTAACCACTCACCTCCATCTAATACCGAGGTTAAGTATAAGTGGAGCTATACTTCCAATCCCCATGTGTGTCTTCGTGCCGTGGACAGGGAAAACTTTACTTTTACATAATTCCCAATATTATATATTATATAATTTAATATTACACCATGAATTAAGCAAACGGTAGATGAAAACTGCCCTCTTCAGAGTTATTACGTAGCGAGTAGTGGTAGACTTTTACCAACTTTTCGGGACAACCTACAGGTCTCATCTTCTCGGTTCAAGGGTCAATCTTGAACCGAGAAGGTGGGACCGATAGGTTGTCCCGAAAAGTTGGTAAGAGATAACCACCACTCGCTGCGTAATACCCCAGAAGAGCGCAGTTCTCATCTACTTCGCGGCGAAAGCCTGAAGTCACGCTCACCCTTACAGTACCTATACAAACATTACATTACGGTAACTAGTGCCAAAGAAGCTAACAGGAACGCCCGTTATCAAGTCAATGAAAATACCATTAAAAAACAAAAATTATTGGAAAACAATAAGTAGGACTCACCCCGTTGTGCGTGTACACACACGCAAAACGGGTTAAGTCCTATTTTATACTTTATTATATCTGTTTTCTTTCCATTTCACACTGTTTTGGCTGTTAGTTTGTCTCTAAAACAGACCGCCCTTGTTTTATCTAATTAAAGTCACAATATGCTGCCATAACACCGACTACGTCCATTTCAACGGACACGATAGAACCATTCTTGTAATTTTAGCCAAGCACTGTACAAGGCTCCCTGATGATGGATCCTCTGCGATCCGAAACATGTTGGAGTACTTTTAAATATTTTATAATTTTAATTGTATCTACGAATTATGCATTGTGCATTAGTTGGAAAATAAAGTGTTAATTTACCTTGTTTTTACATAACATCGCCTGGTAAGGGATGACAAAATGTCTGGTCGTGCTTCATACTATCACACATGCAAAGAGACGTTCTGTTGCAGCATAAGGCTGTAAATTTGCTATGAATGTTTCCGTGCTTAGACGAATCTGTCAGAGCTATGGAGTTCAAGACAGCAGATTCAACCACGTCCTGACAGCTCTGAAGTGACGTACAAATCAAGGTGCTATCGGCGATGGTGAAAAAATAAGGGGGATCCGAAGCGCATCCCAGAGGAACTAAAAAACTTCGCAAGTGACGGTGATGAAAAAAGTATTATAAAATAGCAAAAAGTATCTTAGTGAGATGACTACACAACCCACTAGCATGCACAGAAGAAACTACGAATTTACTAAACTTCTGTAGAAGTAAATCGTAAGAAACGTTGCTTGAAGTATTGCTTGTATCAGACTAAGCACAAGCGCTACAATACGTAATCCCACTAACTTTTTTATCACAGTATAACCATACAACGTTAGTTTATTATTTTTCCAATTAATACAATGATACAAATGAATATACAATCTTAATACGTTCCACATCCCCACATTAGGGATTATTTAAAGTTATGTAATACTTAAATACACTACTGATGGGTCTGTATATATAACTATGTTGTTTGTTCATCTTCATCGTTACACCGTGCATTTCGTAGTCATTTAATTACACAATACGACATGCTGCCACAGCACCGAGTTAATATAAGGAAATTAATCAGTGAGTGTTTTTAATAATGTGATTTAGCAAGGAACTGTGTAGCTCCCTGAAGATGATCTTAGGATCGAAACATGTTGGAGCGATTTTAAATTTTTTAACGTAAAAAAAAAAGTTTATGTATGTGCGTTAGTTGGTGTGCTGATTAAATGATATGTTGTTTTATTTTTATTTTAATATAAGGTGTATATTAAGGACACAAAACAAAAAAAAAGCTTAAATTTGTTTTTAGCAATTACATTTTATCCACAGGACCAGGACTCTTGCCTTTACACAAGCATCCAGTTTCCACAAAATCTCGGTACCACCTAGTTATGTTATTCACGCATGGTGCGTCTTTTCTAAACTCTGCACGAAACTCACACTGCACTGTAATCACAGCTCTGGACACCTCAAAACGGAGCACACAGAAAGCCTTTTCGTGCTGCGACGCCATCTTGGAAACTGGCCCCGCGGCCCCGCAGTAAGCATGAGAAGCGAACTGCTGATAGCGCATGAGAAACTCGGACATTTGCTGCTGCTGACGGTGTACGGTGTGCCCGTGTAAGGTGAGAAATAAATTTCTTGTTAACTTTTGAAACAGCACCATTCTTTTGTGTATACCCTGTATATAAGCTGACAATTTTTGACCATATGGGCAGTGTGAGACAACTATCGTAACGCTGACTGGTTCCACCTATACAATTTGGCAGTTCATTGTGTTCCGAGAATTCCTGCAAAGATGCCCTGAAGATGATAATCGTAAAAGCGATCGAAACATGTTGGTAATTAATAACAAGTGATAGAACATTTTGTGCTCGTGCATTTGTTGGTTTATTGCATGAGTCTTGAAGATTTCGCGGCAACAGAATTCAATGAAGTTTTCTCAGGCTGACAGCCGCGTCAGGATGTGAAGGTTTTCCGACGTTTCGGTTCTACCAAACCAACAGCACACCCTGCAGATGGTGACGGATTTAGTTCCCGAAACGTCGGAAAACCTTCACATCCTGAAGCGGCTGTCTGACCGAGAAAACTTCATTTTATTACATAGGTTTGAATATATAATCATTTATAGTATTGAATTAATCGGAATATCAATGAACAAACACTGACTGAACAAATATAACGGAATTATGCTACCCCAGAGTATAACCGTACATTAATTCAGTACCATCCGACGAGAAACAAAAGATTAGAAGTAAAATCACAATTTAACTCTTAACAGATTATATTGTAATTCAACAAATGATCTAGTCGGTGGCAAATGGTGTTTGCTAACACCTCAACAAATTCCCGTGTTTACCATATGAAATCATCCACGGGAGAAACTTTCGAAGTACGGCGAGTGGCTGAAACTCGGCCAATCCCTACTTGCATAAACTGCAATTTATTCCCTACTTTTCGGGACACTGGTACAGGCTTAAGGGGACCGCGGTAGTACAGCGGTTAAGGTGCTGTGCTACAAATAGGAAGGTCGCACTTTCGATTCCAGATGGTATCATTGGAATTTGTCACTGACCTAATCCTCCCGATCGCACTATGGCCCTGGGATCGACTCAGCCTCCAAACAAATGAGTACCAGGACAATTTCCTGGGGGTAAAAAGCGGCCTTACGCACCGTAAGGCTGACAATCTGGGCCATTGTCACGTAATGTGGGAACCTTAACTCCCTGGAACCCTCTGGGAACCTCGGGCCTGTAATGGGACTGATTTACCTTTTTTGATACAGGCTTAAAGAGAGCGACTGAGGAAAGCAGTGAAAGGAATGGGAAAATAATCTGGTGAGTGACCGAGTGAAGAAGTGGTATGATAAGAGAGTAGAAGGATGAGTGATGGCGGACGGAATTGATGGACGATGCAATAAGAGAACAACAGAGTGAAGTGGCGAGTTGCAGAGCGTAGAAGGGAAAATAGGTAACAGGGTAAAGAAGTGCAGTAATATAAAGGTAGAATGAGGTAAGGTGTGGAGAAAGACGGGGTGAGCGATGGGGTTAAGTGAAGTCATAACATCAAGACGGAATGGAGTAATGCAAAACGGGGAAACGAATTAGTAATGGCAAGCAGAGTACAAGAAATGATGTAGCAAGAGGAGACAGTGGATGGCGGAGTGTAAATACGTTAATAAAATGAGCTGAGTTAAATAAATTACACATTTACTTCGGTATTTCGGCTAAATTTCATACACTTAAAATAATAAGTTTGTTTTAATTTTATGTTATTTGTGCACAATTTGCTATAGTGTCATTTCAAACCTATATGACATTTAATTAGCCCTTTGTTCTTAAGAACAGGCCAGCACCCATATATTGAATATTGCATAATGTCTTAGGGGTAAATCTGCTCTCAGTCACATGCAACTTTACAAAATAGGCTTACGAGAGAGAATTTACAAAGTTATACAAACGTGATTCGTATGCCTGCAGTCATCGGTCTGTTTCAGCCACTCCAGTTTACCCGTAGCTTTAAAGTGAATCACCGTGACAATCAAACGCCCTGCCTTCAGTTTACAATTAAACTGGGTGAAACAGGGTGGTGAAGTTGGACAAAGAAAATAGCTCCGGGCGTTTAATGACCTAGTCTCTAAGAACTCAAACTTCCTTTAGTACAGTGAGATCCACAACCTGATAGTCATGTGAAATCAGTCCTAATATTCACAGATATAATTGCGCTTACAGCAAGACCAAGTCCAGTTACAGTCATACGCCGCATAACGACGTTTCGGTCAACGACGGACCGCATATCCGACGGTGGTCCCATAAGATTACAATATTATAATATATTATAATACTTACCACTGTGTTACAGTTGCCTACTATATACAGTACAGTAATATGCTGTACAGGTTTGTAACCTAGGAGCAATAGGCTATAACATATATACTAGGTGTGATGTAGGCTATACTGTCTAGGATTTGACGTTCAGGTGATCGTGCATCGTGATAAATTCTTATAATAAAACCAACTAGATGCACTAATCTCTCAAATTTATTTTTGGAATAAAACTCTACATGTTTCGGACAGTTCCTCTGTCCATTATCAGGGGTTTTTCACTGTACACACAGCAATAGTCTATGCCATACAGGTTTGCTGACATCCTGCGAGCAGCAACCTGCTTGCAGGCGGATTTGTTCTTCTTCCCAGGCGAATATATGACAGCGACAGATACAGGCCGTGCACGTGGGTGCAAGCATAGGGCTTTAAACTTCCGACCGAAATACCAACACTGATTTATCCTGAATTATAGTTCTAACAAACGGAGAATGTAAGTGTATCGTAAAATGAAGGTAGGTTCGCATAAAAATTATTGCTGTGGAAAAACAGTAACCGTTAAATATTATGAGGCCGATCCCAGTGGTGGCGCGGTCTAAGGCATGGGTCTGCGGCCGCTCGCTTGGTGAGATTGTGAGTTCGAGTCCCTCCCGTGACGTGGATGTCTGTCTGTTGTGAGTGTTGTGTATTGTCAGGTAGAAGTCTCTGCGGTGAGCTGATCACTCGTCCAGAGGAGTCCTACCGACTGTGGTGCGTCGTTGTGTGTGTGATCTAGAAAACTCGTGAATGAGGAGGCCCTGGTCCACTGTGGGGGCCTGTGCGTCAAAAACAGACAAATTTACATCTAAAGCTGAGCAACAATTTCCCTAAACTTCTCATATCTGCATTGTCAGTAGAACTGTTCAGTTTTTTAAAACAAAAGTCACAGTTTATTGAAGTGCACGGCCATCTGTTTTATTCATGTTGCTCGTGTTATTTTCTTTTATCTGCAACGGTGCGTGTTCTGTGTTCGATTGAGTATATTTTTGTTTACTGTACCATATTGAAGCGTTTAACCTTTAACCCTTTAAATTTCGTGTTTATGTACTTATTCACAAGCTCTACTTGTTGGGCAAAAACTGCGATCTTAGAATCCATTAATGCTGGTCTCATTTTGACGTGTCACAAACAACGGTCAAGAACTCCCTGAAGAAGGCGTAGATAAAGGCCGAAACGTGTCGGTGTTAACAATTCATTAGCTTACAAAAAGTGTGCGTTAATCGTTGGTTTATAAAGAGAGACGTGACACACTCCTCTTGAAGAGCGATCAGTCCGACACAGAGACCTCTGCCTAACAACACACAACACTCACAAGAGACGTCCATGATCCCGGCGGAATTTGAAGTCTCAACCCCAGGAAGCGAGCAGCCGCAGACCCACAACTTATACCATGCGACCAATGGAATCAGCCATGTTGACTGTTATGCGTCTATCAGTCTGTTCCCCTCTACTCAAGGTATATCGTCACCTTAATGTTGGGTACACTGAGCCAGACAGCAGACGACCATAGCACCACTGTAGTTCAGTAAACTTCCACTCACGCTCACGCATGGGGGCTGGTCCAAACTTAACGGAATTCACAGATATTCGCCCAACCGTTGTAGCAATCCGGGCAGCACGCAGAGTGACATCTCACAGAATTATAACCGTGCAGTAAAAACGTTTAGCTGGGTCATTTCGGTAGTATCTGCATGGCGTTACCTTCAGGATACTACAAGAAACAGTCGCTACGTTTTGTACCACACACCCCTCTCCCTTTTAACGTTACACCGTGCCAAATATGTACTCAGGAACGGTGCGGCGGTAATCACGTGACAAGTAACCGGATTGATCTGGTCTATCCTGTGCCGTCGTACGTTCTGGTAACCTTTAAGAAGGCGGCATGGAAAGTAGTCGAAACACAGCCATTTATTTATATATATACAGCCAGCTATGTCCAATCAAGGATGTAGGGGTGACTGTAAAGACCAGTCTTCACTCGTCTTTACTTCGAAAGCCGTTTATTAAGTCTCTTACGGTGCAACTAATGAAGTTATTTAGCTAGTTATATCCAATCCATGGCGTAGGGGTGTTGGTGGAGGCATGGCTTCATTCGTATCTGCCAGCGGGTACGTCTGTTTTATCACACCCGGTGTCATCCACATTGCAACTAGTGAAGCTACTGATCACGTGACCATGAGATCAACCAGGGCCGCCACCGCCGCGGGGGAACGTATGCGGCAGATTTGTTCGTACGATAATTACCATTCATCTAGGTGATATGAATTTCCAAAAATGTGTACGATTACTATTAAATTGGTTAGATTAATTGCTCAAAATAAGTAAGAGTGTCAGGCGGTTAGCCGACAGTAGGAAGTATGTATGCGAGTGTAAGAAATGTATGTGGCCTTGCCCTTATCTCATCGTAAGGCAGAGGTCAGGCCTTGTGATCCGCGTGAAGCATTCGTTGTGCCGTTGTACGCGGCTGTGAGCGAGAATCCTAGACTAGGAACGAAATGTGAATATAACATTAAGTGAAAGTAATAGGAAATGACAGATAAATAAGAAACAGGTGAGACTAAAGTGCATAACTCGAGTCAGCAAAATCACTGTTTTACTTGAGGGGAGACTAGAAGCCACCAAACCATTGTTGCACGCGATTCACTTATACGCACGTGTAAGAAAATATATAGAGGTAAATATGAATGTAGCTGTATGCACGTGTAACAGGGTAATGGTAAACGCTGTCTGTAGGAGTCCTAATAAACCTGTCCGCAGAAAACGGTGTGTATAAATGAAACACTTAAAGTTGCGATATCGATATCGATAAATAATAAAAATGACACCACGCAGCAGTAAAAAGTCACAATAATACAGATACGAAATGAAACAGTAAGCAGTCATTCAGAAACAAAAAAGAACCGGATAAAACGAGCCAACACAAACAGTGTTCCCACGCTACAGTCACAAAAATTGTAGATGAGAAAAAACAGTACATAGTTATACAGTACAAAGAGAGCAATTTTTTATGCATATGTAAGAAAAGATATAGATAAACGTGAACGTACGTGCAATAAAATACCCGCACACGCGTGTTGTACGAACTGTGCTTGTAAGCGCGCTACACGTGCGAGACCCCTATAGCAAGTCAAGAGGTCATGGACCATATAGCGATACTGGCGTATGACGACGTATTTCCAAGCAGTAATTATACACCAGAAATAAAACGTATATACATTAAAATATAAAATTTATACCAAATAAACGGTTAAATAGGTGGTCTAACGTCAGTAGGTTAATTAAGTGACAATAAAATGATTAAAAAAGCCCTGCAAAACGGAGTTTCACGTGTGCCACCCACACGCACGTGTGGGAAAAACAATACACAGGTAAATGTTTCGAGACTATATAACATTACCAGTGCCTTTCACATGAATGTATGTGAAATAAGACACCCACTTTGAAGAATGATATATTATCGAACGTATATCTAAGGGGTTGTTCGACGACACCTGCTCTCATATTTCTGGGTCCGTCCCTGCATACATGGCAGGGGCTTTGACGTTCAGGTGACCGTGCATCATGATAAATTCTTATAATAAAACCAACTAGATGCACTAATTTCTCAAATTTATTCTTGGAATAAAACTCTACATGTTTCGGACAGTTCCTCTGTCTATCGTCAGGAATTTTTCACTCTACACACAGCAATGTTATATGTCATACAAATTTGCTGACAACAAATCTGTGACATATACCATTGTTGTGTGTACAGTGAAAATTTCCTGATGATGGACAGAGGAACTGTCCGAAATATGTAGAGTTTTATTCCAAGAATAAATTTGAGAAATTAGTGCATTTGGTGTTTTACTATAAGAATGGCAGGGACGTTTCACTTTTCAGGATAGCCACTCTTTGCAGTGCAATAACCAGTTCTCCAGTCTTGAACTGTCTACCACAAAGGAACAAAATTCCCTTATAACATTTTTAAGTTAAGTTCATTTCAGTTTACTTTGACGTCTCCGTCGTCGGGAAACTTTTTCAAATACACTGTAACGTTTGGTGCTGTTTCTATTCCCTTCCTTGTCTTACCGGCTGATATGTCTAGAGAATGCGGACCGCGTTCTAACATAAGTACATTTTGTTTCGAGATACTTCGACATTTTTAATTTCCCAGAGTATGCTGTAGTTGCCTTTCCTCCAGAATCACCACTTTTTATATATATATATATATATGGAACACCACAGGGCCGACAGTGGAGGGTGTGCTTCAACCTCGCAATGCAATGTGTGTATGACTTACTTCAAACAACATCTTCATGACTTAAGAGGTTGTGACCTATCAAGTACCGGGGTGTTGATAAGTCCTTAGCCCGACCAGGAAGGAAACAAGCTCGGAAGCATGTCAGGGACGCGCGCGATTTCAACAACAT
>Ga0136643_10014716_pt1 | contig 11752 bp, 9 predicted proteins | sample TergutLab28metaG_FD_96883 | JGI IMG/M metagenome (GOLD analysis project Ga0136643, IMG submission 96883) | Labiotermes labralis P1 segment gut microbial communities from Petit-Saut dam, French Guiana - Lab288 P1 (version 3) (version 3) | ecosystem: Host-associated > Arthropoda: Insects >...
AATTTTGTTTTTTTATTTTAAAATTGGTTTGTTTTTTTTTTTTTTTGTAAAAAAAAATTTATACAAATCTTTTTTAAACAAATAAAAAATAAAAAAAAAAAAAAAAAAAAAAAACAGCAGAATATAGATTGTTAATGCACACTCTACAAGCAGGAACTTCTTTCAAGTTGCAAATGCTGTATATGTACTGTATTTATGTGCATACACATGGTGTCCTGTCTTTAACCCTTTGGTGCCAGAATTTTATCTTTCACGCCGGAATTAAATCCCCCCCCCCATCCACTTTAATGGCCGTTCAGCCATTTAAAGGGCTCACTGCACGACATATATATATGTCGTTCGGCGCCAAAGGGTTAACATCCAAAATGTGGTACCTATTTCAACCAAATTTCATTGTGAATATTCAACATTTTACAAACTGCCATTACACTTCCAGTAACTGCAGCCTCATAATTCACACACTTTTGGTACCATTTATTTTCACCACTGGTATTAATTTGCTTTTTGTGTTGGGCATAGTTATAACTAGTAACAGGATGGATGACGCTTCTGTGGACAGTATGGAATCTCTTCACAATATTCTGACATTACATGTTACTTAGGTTATATTTATATACCCATGATGACTTAACACCTCACACAAAACTTGTAGAGTGCAAAAAGCAGAATTTTATAGCACAAATAATAAGTCATATTGTTGCAACTGTTACAACAACAATATGCACTTTTTCTTTCCTGATTTATGTAATGACAGTCTTTCAAATGCTTACTTTATAATGCACAGCATCAGATTTTTCATAATTTGTAAGTGAGAAGCACATACAATGTAAGATATTACTGTAACATTTTCCTGAACAGAGCAAAGAAAATTATAAAAATTATTAAAGGACAGTTGATCAGGTATGAATGAGGCATGCTAAGCACTAAATTCAACAGCAATATTATGCCGAGAACACAGAGTCTGAAACTAAATAAACAGTGAATTTCTCACTGACACCACATGTGGCAACTACAAACCCATGTATTGCTCACGTTTCTGGACAGACCCAGGTCTCCTATGGGCTTGTACTTTAATGATACAGCCCCTGTCAGTAAGGTACTGGATGTCCACAGTGCACAGATGTAGTAGCCATTTGCAGCAGTCTACTCCAAAATGTAAATAATGTGAAAGTTGAGTGTGCTAAATGGTCCAATAAACAAGATGATACATCTTCACAGATCAACAGATTATCAACAAGGATCTTACTGACATTTATTTCTGCAACTTGATTTCCTCTTTCAGTACTGCACTCTATGGTATTCCCTTTCCAAAAACAACTACTTTTACTGTAATAGCTGACAGAAAGCATAACAATGACTTCTCTCAATTCCTGATTCATGACGATATAATTTACAATATTTTTTCTTGTCCAAACAATCAAACTGAGTTAAAGTGAATTAAATACATAAGGTATAAATTTACCTGATACTTGACTTTGCCAGCATAATGCCTGACAATAAACGCTGCCTCTCTCCTTTGAGGAATTTCATAGAAGTTATTTTCTTTATGGACAGAGTTGAATTTCTGGAGCAGAGTTTCATTTGTCGCTCCAGGAAAACTGGAAGTAATGACAATGTAAGTACATTTACTGACCGGCAAGAGTGTGGATTGGATTTTAATGAAAAATGAATTTTCTTGACAGATTTTCTAAAAATACCCAAATATCAAATTTCATGAAAATCCATCCAGCTACAGCAGCCAGGCTGTTTCACGCAAACACAGACAGACATGACAAAACTATTGGTCGCTTTACACAATTTTGCGAATGCACCTACAAATGTTTCAGACAAAATCTGTAAAGAATATCAAAACTCATGTTTTATGTACAATAGATTTGTTTCAAAAAATCATACAATTTATGAGGAAAGTGGAAAAATATTGTACAGCCAGACAAGCCACAGACAATAATACAATGCATAAAAGATACTGGATGACTAAGGCATGAATACATGCACACACTCATAATATCCAATACTTACTATTGTTAAGAGAAGTACAAACATTTTTAAGTGGACAACAGTGCAAAGGAAATCACTTGTCGCATTTCCATGGCAACAATAAACATTTTTATATTGTTGACAGACACATGTATGACAACAATAAAAAGGGAACACACTGTTGCAGTTCCATGGCAACAATGGTTACACAAATGTGACACAATGTAATATCATACATACATAGTCTTATCATGTAGGAAAGAAAGAATCACCTGAGTTGATACTGAGGGAATTTACTCAAAAGTGCAATAAGAATCCTGTCCCCCTCATTCCATCCCCATACCTGAATCATTTTTTTAACATGGCAATCATACACAAAGTGTTTATTGCCATGTTTTGTCACAAGAAACTTTTTGAACTTGTTTTTTAGCTGCATAGAAATTTTCCCATTCTTCAAATGTAAATGTTGTATGTCCAAGAGTGAAATTCTTGCACTGGCACTGAAACCCAGAGCACCTGAAAAATATGGTGGTGTCTGTGGGTGTTCAACAAACAATTAGGTAAAAGAGCATGTACACTACAACCATAGTAAAGGAAATAATTCATAACTTTCTTTTTTAGAAAACAACAAATGCTGGGTAATTGCTGTGGTGCAGTTTTTAAGCAGATCGAACACTGCAGCTAATACACTGTAGATAATCCATTACTTCCCATTACAGTAGGGTCTTGTTTTACGACAGGGTTACATTCTCGAATATTTGGTCATAAAGTGAATCATCATAAAATGAATACTATTAAATGGTTTAAATTGAGACAGGTTTTTGGGCCAAACAAATAAGTCAAATAATTTTAAAATTTACAATATTTCTTTACATTATGACATACAATTTTAATTTAATGAATTAGGTATATAGAATATTACACAGATAATTGAAGAAAATTCCATCAAATCACTTTTTATTTTGCTGAAGAAGGCCCAGACGACATCAAAAAAGAATGTTTCATAAACTGTTTTGATTTTTTCTTCTTTTCTTGTAGGATTTCATAATAAGGGTGTAGCATGGCTCTTACACTCCTTTTTACTGTAGAGCTGTGTTCCCAGTCAGGGTTGAAATCACAAAACTTTTCAGCTGCCATATTTATAGTGTAAAAAATATCAGTAAATTCCTTCATCTGCATCTTTGATTCCACAATCCCCCTCATCTTCAACTTCCTACCACTGTTCAATCAACTGTTGGGCTAGGTCATAAAGTTCTTCATTGGACAGTGGCTGGGAGAGGATTGGATTACTCTAGATCAAAATAGGATTCACTGAAGGCAAGGTATTTCTTGACTAGCTAAGTGACTACCAGTTTCTCATCACAGAAACTGCACTGTATGCCTATATCATACTTTTCTACATTATCTCTTAAGTAGGACATTTTCAGAAAAAATTAACATAAATAAAATGGGTGCTTTTACTTTCTCTACAACTTTTGTCTGAAACAGTTTTCATTCTAAAAAGAATTCAATGAGAAATTAACAGAACTGTCCACAGGTCTTCATGTAAAGTACCCATTACTCTTGTCAGATTTTAATCAAACTTGAATTTTCTTGACAAATTTTTTGAAAAATTCCCACAATCAAATTTCATGAAAATCCATCCAGTGGGGGCCAAGTTGTTCCATGCGGACGGACAGATGTGACAAAGCCAACAGTCGCTTTTTGCATTTTTGCAAAAGTACCTAAAATGATTAAAATTTCTGAGCAAAAATAACAAAATTGAATTAGTGTGTTATAATTTTAAAACTGATGAAAACAACTACAAAAAGCCTAAATTACTGACAGGTATCAAATAAAATCACTTCAGCCAATTTTAGATACTACTGCTGATTGACAGAAGTGATGAGGAACACCTGATGACACTACTTGGGTGAGAGGCTTGGGATTCACTCAGCAATTATATTACATGCCTGATTTTAGAATGTACTGTATTTACTCAAATGCAAGACAAAGTTTTTTCCTAAATTGGGAACTTAAATATGTAGGTCATTTTAAATTCGTGTATGAAGCGCCAAACCAGACCACGTCCAAGCAGATTGCTCTGAAACGGACCATGTGGAGCTAAACCAAGGCCTGCATTGCCAAATCATCATGTGATATCTGCGTTCTTCTGAGATATTATGCAGCATACGGTGGTAATTCCTTACAGATGTTTTGGTAAAACCTAATGGTCCCATCTTCAGGGTCAAGAAACCCAAAACAGAGAACATTACATGACTGAAGTTAACTGACACAATCTTCTTTTACGAGACTTTGTCCATCACCTAATTTTTTATAGAAGCACCTAACCTGGTTGCCCCTCTAGATTGAGTTTTTCTCAATCACAGGGCAACAAAAAAGCAGTAATGTGTTAAGATATGTACCTTAGAACAGATCTAGTCCACAGGTAGTAACAGGAAAATGGCTACTGAAATATTACAAATAACCTACAAAGCTCAAAAATAAAACCTGGAACAATACACAAACTAAAAACCATAAAAACAGGTATGAATTCAGACTGATTAGACCACATACATGACTAAAAAATTCTGAACACATGTATTTAAATTATTAACACCACTAACACCATCTGTGGAGAAAACTCTGTACCTTTATGGGTTCCAGTAATTTCATAAACCAAGAAACACAAATGTAGTATTTAGTCAGTGTGGATCATAATGGCATGGCAGCGTTTCTCACCAAAAGTAAATGTGAAGAATTTTAAGAAGAGCTATATTTCCAATGCAGTAGATGAGAATGATGAAGGTATGTTGTGGAATGAGAGTAAAGAGGATGGGGATGTTAGGAATATGAAGGCACTGACTGTGGAGATGGTAACAGTGACACTGATTGGGGAAGGCAGATAGAATCCGACTTGCTTTGTGCATTAAGTGCATGAAACAGTAAAACATTTTTCTTAGCAGACATCTTATTTCTGGGGGTGATCTTAGATTTTGATAAACACATTTTCCCTTGGCAGACATGTTTTATTTGGTGGGCTCATCTTGCATTCAGGCACATACAGTATACCAAGAAACGTACTTATCCTACACTGACCTTTGCCAATCTTGCCAGCTTAAAACAAAATAATAGTAAATTAAAATTTCTTAACATAGTAAGCAGCCTCTAGTAAGTCTGGCCCTGCCTGAACTGTTGACTAACTCTCTTCCACATGTAGGATGACAGACAATCTACACAGGCCCTCAGTTATGTATGGAAAAAAAAGTATTTGTAAAAAAAAAAAGATAAAACAAATTATAATCTTAACTGGACACTGATACACACTCAAAGGCACAACCAATTGGAAATGATTTAAATAAGTCTGGTACCAATGCAAAGAAAACAGAGTTACACTTAATCAAGTGCCCACATAGTTGGCAGCATATGTGGTATCTTCTTTCAGAGTACTTTTACATTTTTGCAGAACCTACTTTTCACAGAAGGAATGAAATCATGTAACTGTACAATGACCTTATCTGATGGTTTCCACTCAGAGCTTAGTGATAATTATCCTGTGTAACTCTCACAAAGCTCCAACAAAAACTGTGCAGTTCAAATGATTGTGGGTTTTCATGGCAGGCATTATTCGATGGTCTTCTAGATTTCAAACCATGCACAATAATCTGCTGTCCTGACATGCACCCATCTGAACCAAATTCAATTATCCTGAACACAGGCAGCTAATCTTCCTCCAGAAATCATAACATGGTGCAAGCACCCAGAAGACATCACCAGATTTACTTTTATCATTATTTAGACAGGAACCTAATTCTTGGGTGTTTTGTCTAATTTGTTAAGTTCAAACTTAATTTCAGTACACTCACTTGCACTGGTCATCCAACATACATAGCAGGCCACTGGGTTTGCCTTCTATCAGCTGAAGGCATGCCGTATTGTCCAAGAAGGCAATGTCTTTCCACCGGATACCTTCCTTACGATATTCTTCTTGTTCATACTTGAAAACATGCTGATTGAAATAATACTGCAGATGCTCATTAGCATAGTTGATACAAAACTGTTCAAAGCTGAAAAGGGTAGAGAATTGTAATTTAAAATAAGATTCTTGCATCACATTGAGGCAATTAAATCATTAACCCCTCAAAAGTTTAAAGAAGAGAGTTAATGGAGTCTGTAAATACAGGAACACATACACAAATTTTAATAGCATTGTAATATATGACACATTTTCAATTTTTTTTCTGTAATAAGTATGACAATGACAAAGCTTCAAGCACGTACACCTTGTAAATGGCAAAATCTTGGATCCACAACAGAACCAGTATAAAAAGTATTATGTAATTATTACTTATAAGTTCTACCTCTCGTCTAATTTTCCTGATGTACAGAGAGCTACGAAAGTTGTAAATTATAGTAATACACAGTGTAAAACAACATGAGCTTACGTTCATGTTACCACAACAAAGACTCAACCCCTATTCTGAAAGATATCAGTAACAGTAACACAATGCACCCTATGAATTGAACCACAGGAGATGGTCATTCCTTGGTTTGGTACCCTATTTACTCTTATTAGCACACTCACAGTGAAAGAAGGTGTGAAATAAAACCATACACACACACACATATAACACACACAATATATCTATTCTAATAGTACTTACAACACTTCCTAAGCTGGGATCCCAGAACACAATATATTAGGTATTAACAAGCAATCTACACAAGTAATATAATGAAATGCTACCAACTCTGCCAATTCTTAATATCAATATTCTTCTCAGTTTGTTGTGGGAGGAAATGAATGTGGGTTCCAGTTTCTTGCAACCTTCACCAGTCGTACAGTGAGTTGCAGTTCTGCAACCTCACACGTCGTACGGCACAAGTTGCAAGTTGTTGCCCAGTAATACTCCTTCCAAATTCAAATCTCCAATCTCCCAGCAGCACTGTCACTTGTTCCGGACCACCCACATGCACTCATACCACTTTTGTACCACTCAGGACAATGTGATCCTTGGGCGAAGACCTAAATATTTATACATCATGCCACCTCTTCGTCTTATTTTTCCAGACAGTTTCGCGTGGTGACGCGATCATTCCTTTGTTCTTAGTTATGTCTCATATTGCATGTTCCCCCACTCTGGCAGAGGTTACCAACTACTGCAGACTTTGAAAAACTGAGCTGCGAGCACGGTTCAGAATATTACTAACAATAAGATACCAGACACCTTTAAATATCCACAGCAATCTCTTGCAAGCATTCTTTTAACTGCAATTAACACTTACAAACACAGAGGTAGCAAGACTTCTAGATTCTTTAGTGATTACCACAGCATACATGAGCACTCTTCTGGAACTATATTTTACAATTTATTCATATATATAAGTATTTCAAATTTTTAATTTTATACAGCACATGTTATTGTAAGAGATTCTAATTGGTTGTAATGTGTATACTGTAGGTGTTTCTTTGATGAAAGCACAAGCCATGAAAACTGCTCAAACAAAGTGTGTCAGCTACATGAATGGGAGATACTAAGAAACTTGTATGTGTGGCACTGATGGTGTACATGCTGTTAGTACTGCTTATCAGGTATATGTTCAAATACATACACCTTTCAGTTAAGTTTAAATTACCTGTTGCATAAGCCAAAATCCTCAAAACCAAAGATATCAAGAACTCCTATTGAATTCCCCTGATGGTCTCGAAGTGTATCCTTCTTGTAGAGAAGGGCATGGTTCACTTGTAGAACAATCCAATCAAACAGAGCTCCATACAGACACTTTGCCATTGCATCACGAGCAGCTATAGCCTACAGAACATGAAATTTGTTTCAAAGGAAGTCACGTTAAATTCTGTCTGCAAAGAACGGTAGATGAAATGTGTAACTTTTCAAACTCCTGAAATTCAGGTACAAACTTTCAGTGAACTCTTGCCTAGGAAAATACAAGTGCACAGTGAACGCATGAAATGTCAACAATTTTAATGAAGTACTGTTCAAGAAGTACAGGCACAGGAATGAAAACTGAACTAGCTGGTAGGTTACATGATCTAGTTTTTGTGACAAACACTTCAATGGTTTACAGTTGTTCAACAAGGACATAGTGAGTAGCCTGATAAATGGGACCTGTGGTTTTACACAACATTTGCACTTGAAGGTCATGTACAGAAAATGTTACAAAATGCATATGAATTTTGTACCAGCAACAGACGTTACTTTAGCCGTTAACGTCCCTGTTTAATAGAGACCATCCACTGAACACAAAAAATGTAAGTTTGTTATTTTATTTTTGTCTAGGAAGAACCTGTGATTCAATATTTTTCCACTACTGTGGCCTGTTCATGTAGGTTGCACTGTTGATAGCCAACCTGCCTTCCACCACAAAGTTAATAACTTTGCATACTTAGTAAGCCAATTATAATATGTTCTGTATATGTTCACATCTCATACACAGAATGGTCAAAACAAAACCGCAATAAATCATTTGAAAATGTGTCAAATCTTAAACATTTTGGAATGACACCAACAAATCAAAACTGTATGCATGAAGAAATTAAAGGCACACTAAATTCAGAGAATGCTTGCTACCAATTAATCCAATGTAGTCTTCACATTTTCTATCAAATTTTGCTTGTTCTGTTACATGGATGTGAAACTTGGTCTTTTTAACATTATGGCAAGGATGCGGATGAAACTGAAATATGTTTGAGAAAAGGGAGCTGGAGAAACATATTTTGGCCTAAGAGTGAGAAAGTATTAGGAGAGTGGAAAAATTCTGTGTGATGTGCAGCCTCACCATTTGTACTCCAGGCCAAAAACTATGAGGGTAACCAAACAGAGGATGAACTAGACAGTACATGTAACACGTTACGGGATGAAGGAAAATGCATACAAGGTTTTGATGGTGGGGATACTGGAAGGAACCAGTCCACTTGGAGAACCTAGGCAAAGATGAGAGGATAATAATACAATTGGCCTTAAAAACCGAAAAGCAAGGCAGAGACTGGATTAATCTGGCTCATAACAGAGACAAGTGGTGAGCTATTGTAAAAATGGCAATGAAACTTGGGTTACATGAAATATGGGGAACTTCTTGAACAGATGATAAACTATTAGCTTCTTAAGAAGGACAGCACTGAACAGAGTCTGTTTCCTACTTATATGTACACTCGGTCAAACAAAAATCCATCGGCCTGAAATTTTCTAAGTCCCGAACCGGAAGTGACGTGTGGTACAGTTACTATGATAATTCGAGTCATTTCACTTTCCCCATGTTTGCACATTTGTGGTGTTTCTCTGTCTTCCATTCATTACAATCAATCACACCGCGTATATATTAACTGAAAACAACAATACATTTGCTTAATTTGAAATTGAAACATTAACTAAACTTCATTAACTTTCCCAGGCATGAGGCTAGCTAGCTGTGCTGCTAGGGATGGATGAGGCGATTGGACTGTTCTGTTCTTACAGTCAGCAGGCGTAGCCCAGGCAGTTGAACACGTGCTAGCAGTAGCCTTCGGAAACAAACTATGTTGGATGGATTTTTGTTCAACTGAGTGTACAACTGACTAATACAAAGTGTAAAATTTGAACTACTAAGAAGTAATCTGAAATTAGCAGTAAATGTGTAACTTATTCTGCATTGTACTGTTCTGAGCCAATACAAATGGCACTCAAAAAAAAAAATTGTTACAGCTTAAATTACTCACTTCAGGCAGCCTGTAGTTTATCACAAGTGTTTCTCCAGATGCTCTGGCCCGCTTTGCTGTTAGCGCTTGAAGAAGTGTCTCCTGCTTGACTCGTAGCAATTCAGAGATGAGAAGGACTATCTCAGCATTTTGTACTCCCACTGCCTCATCATGGTGATATGCAGACTTGCGAGGTTGAAAATCCACATTTCCTAGAAGCAAAACAGCTGACAAAACAGCAAACAGTCGCCGCTGTTTCTCTGGAGTGAAACCAACCATTTCCATTGACTGCTTCAGTCGAGAGAACTCATAGTTTTCATCCACATTGTCCAAGACGTAGCAACCACTCTATAAAACATACATTTATATTATTAGGATATGCAACAAACAATTATCTCCATGACAATACCTCCACCTTGCTGAAGGCACATTTTTGCTTGCTGACAGGGCATCAGTGAACTCAAAACCTATGCTGGTGACAGCATAGCTGCTGGTAATGTCACCCATGCCAGTCAGATTCTTACTAAGTTTTCAGACAAAGAGAAGGAACCCAGCCCTCCAGATCAGAGATGACTCCATGACCAATCTCCATAAAAACAAACATACTGAGAATCCTCAAACTATGTTACCTGAACAAAACCAACACAGAGGACATAGCAAACAGAAGGACATAAATAAACCACTTCTAGCAATGAAAGAGCTTTAACAAAGCAGCAGAAGACAACCCCCAAGGATGAAAATTAGAGCCAATGAGGCGCACAGTCAAGGCAGTCGAGGCCTGAACTTGGCCATAATACCAGAGAAAAAGGAAAAAATAACTGGCACAATAACAAATTTACGTATCAGTCTATCTTGGCACTATTCAAGTTTGTGACACACCTTGTTAAGATAGTTGTAGTCTTCAATCTGCTGAAGATGCAGCAAGTGTTTCTCCACTTCAGATGCTCCTGCCAGCAAGTAGTAAAATACATGGTAGTTTCGTTCATTACGTCCCTGCGAGCATATGCGTGATTTCTCGAGAAGGTATTTCTGAACCACAGCACTGTCAACATGCACAACAAAAAAAACTTGCATTAAAATAATTTCAATCAGTATTTAAAATTCCTCTTCCTCACACTGTCACAACAAATGTTCATTTCATAGCTTCTGATTATGTTTCATCATTTGACGTCCAGTCCCATTTTCAGTTAGCCCAATTCTGTCAAATTTATAGATAATTTAGAAAGGTAATGTCCCTGTGCGAGCCATCAAGGTACACAGGGGAAGGTGAGGTATACCTCCACCCATTCTTAACCTCAGCACTACATGGAGGTGAGCTGGCCAGCCTCATGGTCCAGCTGCTTCAACCCTTCAGAGTGGGGGCATTTAAACCCCAGTTCATACTGTCATGTGGGAAGGTTTTCCTATATGGCATTTAAATTTTGAGCTAAATTGTGCAGGAGTCTATTCAAAATAATGTAGTCTTGTTAATAGTAGTTGGATTTCGATGAAACTTGAAACAAAATATTTAGGAATGTCTAAGCTTTTCGAATATCCCATCAGATCTTACCTTAAAAATTTAACTTGGTGTGAAATGCCTTGAAACGTTCTTCAACACATAGGGCTGTTTCGCATTCGGGGCACCAAAACACAGTCTCCTTCCTTGTATTGTTTTTGTAACACACTACACACCTCTTTGTTGGCCTGGTCTTTTTTTCTGTCAGTGGTATTCTTTCTGGAAAATGTCTTTCAAGAAGTCTTGGCACATTTTTGTCTGTGGAATTATGGCCTTGAAATTTTCTGACACTTCCACTTCCATGTTCAGTGAGTAGTGCCTGTACCAGTTCTACTCTGAATTTAAAATGGTCTATTTTGGTCTGTCCTGAATTTGCATGGCATATTACCATACAGTTTAGAACTGTAATATTTAGTAATCTCCTAAACAGTTTTATGTACCATTTACTCATTTTCTTTCTTTCCAAAAGATAGGGTTAAAGAAGCTGGTCTTTTAGATCAACTCCACCCATGTTTTCGTTGTAATCTAGAACTGATACAGGCTTTTGCTTTTCCTGTCTACATTTTGTTAGCTTCATTCTTGTTTCCTCTCCATGGTAAGTTGAAATC
>Ga0136643_10014717_pt1 | contig 11751 bp, 9 predicted proteins | sample TergutLab28metaG_FD_96883 | JGI IMG/M metagenome (GOLD analysis project Ga0136643, IMG submission 96883) | Labiotermes labralis P1 segment gut microbial communities from Petit-Saut dam, French Guiana - Lab288 P1 (version 3) (version 3) | ecosystem: Host-associated > Arthropoda: Insects >...
ACGCTTGTGAGTGCAGTAATGAACCTTCGGGTTCCGTGAAATGCGGGGAATTTCTTGACTAGCTGCAAACCAGTTAGCTTCTCAAGAAGGACTCTGCACCATGGAGTAAGTAAGTAAGTAAGTTGGATGTATGGATGCGCCTTTGAAAAATGTATGCACTACTAGCCTCTGTATCACGCACACAACTTGTCACTTCCAAGGTATAAAACAGACTCTTACTTGCGTTAGGTTTTCAAAACTCGTAAGCTTCAAGTTTATCCACTTAAATATTTTTACTGTTCCCGATTGGCTAAAATGTTAAATTTCACTGCTCCCTAATAGGTCCAAAAGTCAAAATTTTGAAAACTTTAACTCCAATGTCTCTCATTTATGTAACGTTGTCTCACTGTCGTCACGCGTGTTAACTCCTTCACGCGTCTTACTTATTTCTCGTAATGTGCAAGCGTGCCTAATATTGTAAATCTTCGTATCAAGATTTAAGATGTCCAGAAGCTGTCACAAAGTTTACAACGTCAGTTGTTCCAAAACGTTTCCTAAGCCATCAAGTTTGACACTGACAAACATCGAAGGTGCTAGCCCACTATACCCGCCATGAGACTCTCTGTCCCTTAGGAGGGGGGTAGGTACGTCAAAACACAACTGTCTTTGTATCGTATTTATTAGGCTGACGACATGTTTCGGCCACCGTGGGCCATCCTCAGGTCACAAAAGTATATAATGAGGAGAAAATATACAGTGTAAGAACATTAGTTGTTGTGCATATTCTGAGCTTTCAACGAGATCTCCATGTCATGTGGTTATCTATATGTTAACAATATATTCGACAGGTAAAATGGATAGAGAATAGAGTGTATATACATGTTGTAAGTCGGAAAATTGTATGTAGTCAAACACAACTGTGTCACATGAGGTGTATTTACTGTACTGGCCATCTTTAGGTTGTCTTAGGGGAACTTAAGATCTTACTATAAGCATGCACGCGCACGTGGTGTAGAGATCTCTACATACGGGCCTTGTTAGCAAAAACAGAAACAAAAACAGGAATCTAATAAAAACAACACAAAATAAAAACAGATACAGAAAAAATAAAGCTATTGTGGGGGTGTGCATGCTTATAGTAAGATCTGAAGTTCCCCTAAGACAACCTGAAGATGGTCAGTACAGGCCGAAACATGTAGTTGTCCATTATATAGTCATTAAATACACCTCATGTGACACAGTTGTGTTTGACTACATACAGTTTTCCAAGTTTCACACACACAACGGGGATGACACTTCCCAGATGTTGTAAGTGATGTCTGTCCCTGTAAGCTGCTATACAGATGCCTTACAATTTCCCTTCCCTCACAAACTAAATTACTAATTTTAAACAAATCTGATCCATCTACCAAATGTACAGTTTTGACAATAAAGGACTTAAACTCCATATAACGGTTATAATAATATGATGATACTGGAGGTGTTTCAGAGAGGTGGCTGTGGGGAGTGAACCTGCTGTAGGCACGGTGTCAACATAAGTGCCAGACTCAACACCACATCCGATAAGAGAGTCATTAATCATCATTGCTGATGTGGTTTATTTCTGCGTAGTCAAAGATTAAACTTCTGGGACTGGGTCCTTCAGAAGAGATACACATTAAGTGACAAGAATACTGTTTTATCTTCCTTCAAAATGATTTACCTTGGCTGCAGCAGGCATTTTACATCTTACTTAAAATTTGAACGGATCAGTGATTGAATGTGCCTGAATACATGCTTTTAATTCGACATTTACATTCTTCCTGATTTTTTTGACATTCTGAAATCATCTTCCTTTGAGGCCGGTTTTGACTTTATGGAATAGGACAGGTCGACTGGGGCGAAGTCCGGTGAATCAGGTGGGCAGCTGATCACCAAGCCGTGATTCGACCGGAAGCGCTTTACTATCATGGTAGAATGAGCTCCTGTTTTCCAGATCTTTGTAAAGGATCGGACTTTTCGTTTCCCGGTTAATGTGCAGCTGATCCATCAGTTTTAGGGTAATTCGGCGATCAGTAACCACGAGTTCATGAATTTTTTAAACTGTTTCCGGATGTAAAGCAGTTGACGGCCGACCACTTCCATTTCCTGGATCATTTTCAAGGTCCGCACGCCGCTCTCTTACTACTACTACTATTACTTACTTACTTAGTGGGCCGGGTAGCTTAGTCGGTATAGCGACTGAGCTACGGGCTAGACGGTCTGGGATCGAATCCCGGTGGGGATGAGATTTTCCGCCCGTCCAGATCGGCCCTGGGGCCCACCCATCCTCTTGTAAAATGGGTACCGGGTCTTTCCCGAGGGTAAAGTGCGGCCGAGGCGTGCTGCTGACCACTCACCCCCTTCTAGTGCCGCAGTCATGGAAGAGTAGAGCTATACCTCTACCCACCCTCTGGGCCACACCGGGCCTGTATCGGGATCACTTTACCTTTTTACTACTTACTTACTTACTTACTGACTTACTTACTTACGTACCTACTTACTGCAATTCAGTTGTCACTCGGTGGCAGTAGTCCTTACACTAGTACAGACAAAACAAATAGGAATAAACATACATAAACGAAACAATACAAGTCATTTTGAGTTAAAAATGATATACAAACACACGCCCGATTATCAACCGTTACACTTCTACGAGCATTTTAATGTATGTACCTGGCTGTAACTGAGAACTTTGCTTGTGTTATTGTGCTGTATAGCATGAACAAATTTTGTTTAGTACCACAGTTCGTTTTCGGCGCAACCCCCCCCCCCCCTCCCCCAGTGGGTCATGGCCTCCTCATTCACGAGGTTTCTCTAGATCACACACAACGACGCACCGCAGTCGGTAGGACTCCTCTGGACGAGTGATCAGCTCGTCTCAGAGACCTCTACCTGACAACACACAACACTCTCAACATGCAGACATCCATGCCCCCGGTGGGATTCGAACCCACAATTTCAGCAGGCGAGCTGCCGCAGACCGACGCCTTAGACCGCGCGGCCACTGGGATCGGCATTAGTACCACAGTAGAAAGATTTAAACGAAGAATGTACTGCGTTTCGCATAATTTCATCATTTACGTTTATGCAGTCAGCTGATTGAACGATTCGCTGCATCAGCGCTTCTCTGGTCTGCTGAGACCATGTCCTTTGTGTTCCGCCGCAAGAAGTAATCAAGGGGCGTGAGATCTGGTGACCTCGCCGGCCAGGCCTGTGGACCAAACGACCAATTCAGCAGTTAGGATATTGGCGATTGAGGTATTCTGTTACTTGGAGAGGCTGTTGACTGAGCAGCACGCTGTTAGGGAGGGGTGTGTACGGACTGTGGGAAGAAGCGAGTGGATACCTTACTGTATAATACCGCAGCTTGAAACATTACAGTGATCGCAGCTATGTAATGGCCGAAGTTCGAACATACTCGTTTGGTGATAGAGCATTTTTGAAATCAATATAGCCTATATAAATAACATACTGAAGTTCTGCAAACATTTTGCGGAACATGCTGTGTGTCAGAAAGAAAAATGTTGAAAACAAATTGTTTGTAGAGGAAAACGTAACACGCGTTTTATGTTCTGTAATTCTTTTAATTTGAAAAATTACGAGGGAACATGATCAAATGCGGAAATATTGTTACGCAGTGCCTACATTTGCTAACGTGCTGTCCTTACACAAGAGCGGTTTGTTGCAAGTACTGAACTAAATCGAGCGTTTCGCAGCAGGTCCGAATGTACTTACTGTGGGTGAGTGAAACTTTCTGCTGCTTCTCGCTGCTCCATCAGACGAAAAATAGCGGCTGATACTTCTGATTTCCAAGAAATTCGTCAGAGCTGTTCAATCCTCAGACGATCCAATGTCGTAAAATAATTTTTGTAGGCTGAAGATCTTAATGAATATGGCCAGTCACTGTATCCGTAACAATCTGGAAGTCGTATGAAGGACGTTAAACACACACGTAACATATTCGCGCCGACTTGCGGCGTATTTGTGCGGGGGGTTGCATCGGTCGTCCAGTAAACCGTTCAGCTGAAAGAGATGGCACATAATTGTTTAGCATGTAATTGTGACAAAAGAATGAGGGGTTGTTTGAAAATACGCATATCTCTATCGAAGTTATGTGTGGTAAACTGTACTGGTGAGACTGACAATTGTAAGCAAGCGTGTTTTCACGTGACTTTACGTGTGGATATATACATACAGTTTTCATTTTGTCCTTGCCTGAATTCCCTGTCACCCTTTACTTTAGGAAGTAAGGGGTGTCATTTGTGATCTTAATTTAAATGTAGAGTGTTGTAAGTGTCCCAGATTAAAACTGCCATCATGTAGCTGTGATGTGTTTCGTTCAATTGTCAGCGGTTGCTTTGCAGGTTATGGCTACCCGGCTTTATTATCGAATAACCTACTTCATTGTCCTTGGTAGTCTGCGATTTTATATAGTTTCTTTTGTTGCACTTTTTATGTTCTCTGAGTAAGTTCTAGGTCAGAATTGTTGACGAATTGTAGTTATCTGGGAAATGACGCCGTGTTGAGTGGTACTAGTCGAAACATAAGTAAAAGTTACCAAGAACACAGCGTCATTCAGGAAGCCTGTAATTTGCAGGCAGGTAGTTTTTGAAAGAGATTGTTTATGAAGTGTAAAATAAATGGTGACATTCATATTTTTCAAGTGTAAAGCAGAAAAATTACTCTGGGTAGTGGATTCCTTGAGGATAGCAATTTGTAAAACATCATCCCTGGAAATGAACACTGCTGGAATTATACAGTTCATAGGTAAATTTAGCCATTGTTGACATTTTAGGAATATGAGAGAAGTGACGGGAAAAACGGAGAGATGAAACAGGTTAAAAGTTTTTTGTAAGAGCTCGGTATCAGTCTGTACTACGAGTAATGTGGGTTATTAAAAATGTTACACAGGAACAGCAGAAGAGACCTGTGAGGTAAGGAGAACAAAACTTACCACGCTGTCACTGATTTTTGCAGAATTTCTTGAACTCTTGTTTGAATATGTAGGCCTAAATGTTCAAATTGCTGTGGTGTCCCGGGCCGTTTTGACTTGTGTTATGGCATCAGTGATAACGAAACAGTAGTGCACTGAAGGTGTGTGTAAGTAGATGTAAATGTGTAAGAATGTAGCACCCACATTGTTACATGACTAATGTTGTTGGTATATTAACATTTATTGTGGCGTGTGAGAGGAAGGTAAAATCAAGATAAGATCCAGAAAATTCACAGAATGTGGGGAATGGGAGGGAAGTAATGAACATTGACTGCTGACATATTTTGGAACATTATCCAGGTGACAGTGATGACGGTTGGACTTAAAAATTTCTGGGTTACTGCTCACATGTCATGCATCATTTATAAGATACATGCTAGCTGTAAATTTATTTATTTTGGGTAGATTATGCAAATTAATTTCGCTGTTTCAGCACCAAATCTGAAAGGACGGCCTCGAAGGAAACGCAAAAAGCGAAGTTTATCGCCTGGAGGTTCAGAATCCAATGAGTCGGAAGAATCTTCCTTGTCAACTGTGTCCTCCACCATAAAGGTGAGTAACTCTGATTGTAACAGTGTTTCATTTTTATGGTCAAGAATGCGATGCCACATTGAAAATAATGGATAGTGACATATTATTCTACTACTTCCATTGGCACTACAGCCCACTGTGGGCTTTGGCCTGTCGAACAATGTCCTTCCATTTTTTCCTGTCTGCCACCAACTCTCTCCATCTTCTTACTCCCAGCACTTGAAGATCTCTTTCTACTTCCTCTTTCCATCTTTTCCTGGGTCTTCCCCTTCTTCTCGCCCCTTCCAATTTGAGTGAAGATCTTTTTGGGCATCCTGTCCTCCTCCATTCTCATTGACATATTATTCAACAATTTTTATCATAGAGTTTTGCACTTAGATGGTAAAAGTTTTGTTCTTGCGTGTGTGACTTCGCTGTGATGAAATTCTCATAGTTCTGCAATTTTTAATGGGATTTTTTGTGAGTTTAACATATACCAGCCAATCTCTGTGGTGTCATGGTTTTACTGTGCTTACAATCTTGCAGCAGGTAGACTTGAGGTCGCAGGTTTTGAATCTTGGGCAGGGAGCATACGTTTGTTTGCATGTTGCATCGTCCCCATGATGGAACTGTTTTAGAGGTGCTGCCACATGTGACAGGTGTTCTAGAAGCTGTGTATGGAATTGTAGGAGACTACTTGGAAGGAATTAACTTCTTAAGCCAAAAAAGATCAGATCTAGAATGTTCTGATTATATCTTGTGCTCTTGTATGTATGAGACTTCGAGTCTAGCCTGTGGTGTGTTCAGCCAGTGTTTGATGGTGTGTGAGTTACTGAATTTGTCATCACAATGTTTGATTTGTATCTTGTAATTGAAATAAGGCTGGATTGGATTCATTGGAGCATAAACTGTAATTCAAGTTCACAGAAGTGCATGAAAAGTTGAGTAGAAAGGTCAAAGGTCAACATTCTAGCAAAAAAAAAAGCATGTCTCAGACAAAAACAAAGCCACATCATGAAAACATTCCATTTAAATTTCATCTGGGGATAGCGAAAGGTAAGGTAAGGTAAAGTTAAGGCTTTCCTACTTAGCCAGAAGTGTTCAGTCTTTATTTGAGGAGAGTAAAGATGCACTTCATAATCTTCGCTGGCCAGCACAGTCACCAGACTTAAATGTCATTAAACCACTGTGGTCAGTTTCAGAGTGTAGGTTGAGACACATTCTCTCCTCCATAATCCTTCAAGCAACTAGAAGATGTTCTCCATGAAGAGTGGTATAGGCCAGTTGAAATGTGATGGCACACGCTCAGAAACCAGATTTCGTCTTTCGGTGAAACAGACGAGTCCATTTAAATCGGCGGGGCGTCAGTTCAGTCGACTGCTGGCAGCCAAGGTGTGCGCATCAGCGGTAGTAATGCTGGATAAACCATGTTTCGAGGTAGTGTGACGGGTACTGGCTACCCACTGCATTCGCCAGTTTCCCCTTCACTTCCCCTCCCGTGCGTCACCGTGTGCCATCACATTTCAGCTGGAGTCTACAATATTCCACTAGAGAATGTTCACAACTTACACGATTCCTTTCCGGTAAGGATACAGGCAATTGGTGGCCCCACTGTATATTAATAAAAAAAATATGTATCTTGTGTAGCTGTTTCTATCATTTTGTCCATCTCCTGTATGTAATTTTTGTGGGCTGGATAGCTCAGTTGTTATAGTGACTGGCTACGGGCTGGATGGTCCGGGATCGAATCCTGTTGGGGGCAAGTTTTCTGCACCTGAGCGGCTGGGGTGTGACACTGACCCTTTACCCCCTTCTAGTGCTGTGGTCAAGAAAGAATAGAGAGCTAAACCTCTCCTCCCCATACAGGCCATACGTACAGCCTGTACAGAGCCTCTTGCCTGTACAGTGGTGGACCTTTACCTTTACCTTTGTATGTAATTTTTAATCAAGCAGACCAACACTCCATTTAGAGTGTTACTGCTAAATAAATAATCAATCAGATGCAGATCTGCTTTCCTGCTAGAAGAATTAAACTATTTTAGTAGCAATCTTGTCTAGGGACTGTGATGACGGGAATGTAAACTAAACACTGCATTGTATGGTCGTGGCATCCTTCTCCAGGAATGGATTAAATGTTGAGGTTAATTGAGATATTTTGTCTGTTTGTTATAGAGTAAACCAACAAGTAGTGGCGGTGGCAGAAATGGACTGCGATGCAACAATTTGGTTCAGACACGTCGAAGCAGTAGAGTCAATGCAAGTCCTGAAGAGAAGGAGTTCTTAACGAAGCTGCATCGATTCATGAAGTTGAGACAGACGCCAATAGGAAGAGTTCCTCACCTAGGATTTAAAGAAAGTGAGTTAGCTATAAACCAAGAGTGGGTTTCCCAAGGACCAATGTTTGTCTGTCTTGTAGTGTCAGTACGTCATAAGTAATGGCCTCTGAATTAATACTGCTCTGTCAAAATGGGTTATTTGGAATGCACAGGTGAATACTGTTATATGTTCTTCAGATCACATCAGGGCCCACCACTTGGCTGGCTGAAATCTGTAAAAGAACCAGACTGACTTGTCAGAGGAGAATCATTTGATGATCACTGGGCAGACAGAGGTGACTGCTGCCCTTCTTCAGTTCAAGTTGAAGCTTCTGTAATGTTTACACTGGCCTTAAGAGCACGCTTTTGCTGCTACTGTCAGTGACACCAGGCATGATATAATGCTTGTCTGTGAAGGCACCTTATGACACGTGACCTAAGAGCGCTTGTTTGCCCTCTCTGGTGCAGGACGGCTTCAATGATCCGAACCGAATGACTTCAAGAACTGTTTTGTGTAAACTTTATACCTGATCCAAATTATTTTTCTTCTTGCTCGGCCCAGTTTATTCAGGTTTTGCTCTTCTTCTTCTTCTTCTTCAGGCGCTGAACCTCCTTTAATTGGAGGTTTTGGCCTTCTCAATGACATCTTTCCACTTTGCTCTATCCTGGACACAGGTTAACCAATTTTTGATCTTCATTTGACCAAGGTCATGTATGATGATGTCCTCCCATCTATATTTGGGTCTTCCTCTTGGTTAAGGGATTCCATTTAAATATCTTCTTAGCTGCCCTGGCCAGGTTTTGCTCTTTACTCTAATATTGGTATACAGGTGGTATGAGGATCATTTGGCTAGTCTGTACAGTGGAGAGTAAGGCTTATCTCAGGGGATGTAACGTGGTAGGTGTTAGGTGGTGCATGTACAGCTGTAACTGTACATGAATTTATATCGGTAAATTGAACGCTCAAAACAAAATAATGTCACTTCATTGATCAAATAATTGAGAACCAAATATATTTAATGGACAGCACCAATACACCATCTTGTCTCTACTGGCACACCGGGCGGTTGGAGTTCAGGACCTTGACTGACTGTGTCCGTGTTATTTGCATTTCCTTCCCACCACCAGCGAAACGGACTGGCGCATCTCCCTTTTTATGATCTTCATGACTCCAGTGTCTCTAGTTCTCTTGGACGTTGGGTGCTGGCCGCTGTGAAGCTCTCACTCCCACGCACTACTTCCATCCTCCTCACTAGGACCAAAGTGTACGGTTACAACTTACCGCGTTCATCAGCACGGAATCCTTTCAATGTCCTTGAATAAAATCTGTTCACGTGTTGCATTTTATGGCTAATATGGGATGGAGTTTTTGCCTGGAATATTCTACGTCACAACATATGTTTATGTCCTCTAGACTTATATGAGCAGAATTTTTTATACAACAGAAGCAATGCATGATGTTTGGTATCATCCGTTACTTTCTTCTCAAAGTGATGACTCCATCGGGCAAACAGATCAGAAGGAGTGTATCCCAATTAATTACATATAATGATTGTGTCAGGAGGATCTCCAGCTAAAAATCCCTGTCTTATCCTCTTGTGCACCAACACAACTGCAGGAGGAATATGGAGTTCACTTACGCTCACGGCCGACATAGCAGCGATGTTTTCACTTTTTTCTCCAGACAGTTTTCTCGTTGATGTGCTTTCCCTATTCTTCTTCTTCCTCAGTAAGGCCCGTGGCTAATGCCATGGATGTACTGCAGCCAATAGGCTAATTGTACTCACCGTATCCCCCCCGCCTGTTTGGATGTTCCCACATTTGCCGCCAGGTACCCCCACGTCCACGACAACGCGAGAGATCCTAGTAGCGAAAGGTGGAACTATGTGGTTGAGAATTAACCAGTAATTTTGCCTGAGACTGCAACTTCCACATCAATTCAGGGATCTTTTACATGCCCCAAATCTGCAACATGTGACCCATGGCTTTACTTCCATTCTGAAGGAAGGTGTGCTGAGGTTTTTTTCACCCTGAAAAATCCTGACGGCTTCGGCCAGGTTTGAACCCGCGAACTTGGGTACTTAAAGGCAGCATGCTACCGCTAGACCACCGAAGCCGCTATATGCTTTCCCTTGGTAGTCACGTCTTTAGGAAGATTGTGTGGATCCGTTGAGTGACTGCTTTTATCCATATTAAAAATTCCATTTGGAGGAAATTTCAATTTTTGGTACAACTCAGTCAAATTTTCAAAGACGTCTGTTGAATCTACGCTTGTGAGTGCAGACGTTTATGCCACAGTCAGCACAGACATTCACCCCACAGTGTTATCGGGTAATAAATGGTTAGGTGTTTTTGAGTACAGTGTTCAGTCAAAGAAAAGCTGAAGACAGCCATTAAGCAATGTCTTATACCTTTCTGAATTTGACTCCATACACTAGAGCTGATACGTTACATTTTAAAAATTACATCAGGTAACAGAGAAATGATTTTTACCTCATAGTTCCAACACGAATCAACACAGATTGTGTCACAAGTGCAGGAGAGTTTCCCAACAGAAGCCATGTGTGACTGGTTCAGTACTGCCATTACCTTACTGTACTAGCTAAATAATTAGAAAGCATGTCTACTCCACATGGATCTTTTCCCCATTCTACTTTGCAATTGATTGATTGATTGTGATTGGGTTCGAGACCTCAAGGTCCCGATGTACCTAGGCTTTAATAAATGTGCCCTTTGTGCCCCACATCAATTTATGGGGGCCCTGTTACTTTGCTAAAGTTCCAGGTGACCCCCAAACTTACACTCTTGATGTCCTCTGGCTCCAAGAAGAAGGAGCGCAGATACACATGTCTGGGTGAAGCCAAAACTTCACATTCACAAAGAATGTGGGCCGAGGTTTCTTCCTCTGCTCCACGTCTACACACTGGACTGTCTGACAGCCCCATTAGGTGAAGATGTTTCCTCAGGGTGTTATGTCCATTGAGGAGGCCAGTAACAGCCCTGGACTATGTCATGTTAAAGGACAGAAACCTAGTCTTGGCACGCAGACAGGGTCCCGAAATTAGTTCTCAAGCTTGTTCTTGGATATTGTCAAGACCTCTACTTTGTAATTCCGCATTATGTAATGGATAAAAATGTATTCAGTGGGTATCATTGTTATATGCAGACAGACAGGCATAGCAATTTTAGTAGGTGCTGTGTGGAGTTGCAGGTGCATGTGTAAAGTAATCACACATTTTAATTGCAATTTAGTTGTAGTTTTGGCATGTGTACAGTCTTGAGAGTTGGGCTATCTGTAATAAAAAGGTGCTGAAATAAAGGATGGAATTGCTGTAGCCTGCCTGAGTGACCTGGAAAGTCTGAGCACTCTAGCATGAACGATAGGATATCGGAAACTACACGTGATTGCAGGCTTCCGCCACCGAGTTGATGAGATCTGTGCTCTTCTGGGTTATTACTCAGTGAGTAGTGGTAATTCATTATTGACATTTTGGGACAAATCCTGACCCTTGAAAATGGGACTGATAGGTTGTCCTGATGGGACCACTGAAGGGTGAAGATTCTTCATCAGTAAAGATGGGAACGATACTTGTAAACAGTGGCATACTGGGGGGGGGTTTGGGGTGTTAAACCCCCCCCCCTCCCAAAATTCCGAAGGCCCTCCAAAATCTTGTCAAACTCAAACCGATTGTGAAAACTGTGTTAAAAATTGCTGAATTTAGGATGCCAACACCCCAACATGTTCGGAAAAAAGGCAGTAAAATTCTGAAACTACCGCCGGTTTGCAATTGTTTTACATTAGCAATGACAAATAAATTGGTTGTCATCATAAATAGTCTTTTAAGTGCCAAAAATTAAGAAAATTTTACTATATGAAATGAAATTTCTTGTACCAAATTACAGCTGCCTCCAGAACCCCTGACTAGGGGATCT
>Ga0136643_10014719_pt1 | contig 11750 bp, 5 predicted proteins | sample TergutLab28metaG_FD_96883 | JGI IMG/M metagenome (GOLD analysis project Ga0136643, IMG submission 96883) | Labiotermes labralis P1 segment gut microbial communities from Petit-Saut dam, French Guiana - Lab288 P1 (version 3) (version 3) | ecosystem: Host-associated > Arthropoda: Insects >...
ATGAAAAAAGTAGCGGCTCCAGGTCTAGAAAACAGAGATTAACGGCTGTGGGGACCCGTTGCGCTGACCACGTGACACCCCTCTATCCGCAAAAGTTGGCACTAACTTCGTCGACCGGCGGCGTCCGCTCTGTCGGTATAGTTTGCGTGTGGACTAAGGCCACGGAGTTTAGTTTAGTTTTAGTGGAGCAGTAAATTAGTGCAAAAATACGTACTTCATAACCAGTTTTGAATGCGTTTGTAGGACCTAATATTATGGCATATTTTTTGCGACTACGTTATCCTCAATGTTCAGTTCTGTAGACGAAAATTTCCCAAGAAAGTATTTGTAACCACACTGAATAAGGATTGTTTTTTTTTTCACCTCACAAATTCGCACACTGATCATACGGTATTTCTGACAAAATGTAATGCAAGAGTAGGAAAATCTGCTTAAATCTACTGGCTCACATCGCGAATCACTGTCAGTCAAGTGGTTCCATCTGATGTTCAGTCGCGGGATGGATGAATATCATGTAGTATGATTCCGAAGTAGGAAAAAGAGCGAGTGGTTAAATAGAAAGTATGATAATTAGATTTTTAATTTTTATTATCTTTCAGACAGAAATATTGGAATATGACATGTGTTATTCTGAATTATGGCTTTCATTTCCTGAGTTTATGATGCTTGTTATTTGAAAATGACTTTTTCTTTTGTGTAACATTTCTGTGCCCACAGCAAGAGTATGTTTATTGAACAAGTCGATAAATTCGAAGGACGGGAAGAGAAGTGATCGCGTTCCTGCGTTACTGGAATACTGCAGGAGAAAAAAGAATTACATTTGAAACATGAAAAGGTTGCGTAAACAAAACAGGCTGCAAGAAGAAGTTAGCTATTAACTTAAATACGTATAGGTCTGCAACTTACTTTGAGGAGCAGAGTTCGTTCTGAAAACCTGCAAGTCTATTAGCTGGTAAATGAATTTTTCACCTTTCATCACTGTGTGTACAACAGCCCATCCATCACTAGTCCTTATCGTGGACCAGATAAATCCAGACCACACCCCCACTCTTTTCATGCTGTAAGATCTATGTTATGCACGTAGCATACTTTCCACAGACACTGTCGTTCATTGAGAAGAATGCTTCTCGGGAACACGATAGCTGTTCAGCTGGTAAATAAATTCCCTACCTGTTACGAAACGCAAATGTTTAATGTAGCTTACACAAACCGCGCTCTTTTGGTTAATATACTGAGGTAGGTGAATCAGTTCTAATTTGTCAGCTGCTATATCAATATGCTTATATATATATATATACATATATATATATACATACATACAGTATATATATATATATGTGTGTGTGTGTGTGTATCATGTTGCACGCATGCGGACCAAATTTTGCCGAAGTTGCTCCTGCCATATCAAAGTTGGACAGGCCTGGCTTAGACCATATCGTGTCACGTATAGTGTATACGGGTTGAATGAGTAGCTTAAACCAATGTTTCCCAAACCGTTTTGCTCGCGGACCCCTTTTGGCTTCGAAAAATAACCAAGGATCCTCACGTCCTTGCTGACGTATACACATAGTGTCCGGATGAGTGGTACCTAAAATTAAAAATCGATATCTTGGAAGTGATTTTAGATTAGTTACGAATACTTACCAATAACATACTTAACAGTGCATTGCAGGATTTTACCTTAATTACGGAGTGTCCCTGGCTTCGTTTTACAGGAGTTTCTTAATTAGATATTCTAAAATATCGCTAATTAAAGAAGTTCTGTTATTTTAACAAACGTCAAATTTCAAAGTAGCAACCATTACTGAAATGTATACACGTATATATTTCAGTAATTCAGGGATCCGTATATATATATATATATATATATATATATATATATATATCCCTGGGAAGTGGTCGCGGATGCCTTGGGATCTGCGGAGCACATTTGGGAATCACTGGCTTAGACTTTACTGTGGCCACGCACAGCGTATATTGGTTGACTGAATAGCTTAGACCTCAGCCCGTAGTAGGTTAGGTCTGTGTCCTTGTTTTGGTTTATCCTTTCCTTTTCATCAGATGCAGTACAGTGGATTTCCGTATGCTGCAGTTTATCCTTGTCAACTGTCAGACTCCGCCCATTACATTTGATTAGGCCGGAATCACTCGTGTTTCGAAAACCGTGTTACAAGTAACGACAAGCTATTGCAGTAGGGGGTTTGTGTACTCGGGGTCAGGATTTAAGAGGGGGTTTCCTGTGAGTGGCTGTTAGTGGAGGGTGTTTGGTTGTAGTATGGGTGTTTTAGTGTGCGCTGGTGATAAATCTGTTTGCCTCTGAAACGTAAACATATTTACTTCTGATTGCCGGATTTCTCTTCTTTTGTACGATGATTTGCACCGCAATGCTTATGTATTTGCCCAGTTAGCAAGATTTAACTCTACCCGTGAATGGTGTATAAGCCAATTCCAATTACTAAGGAATAAATCGAGTCGCTGATTTTATGTTTCTTTTTGTTGTAGTAGAGTTTATTTTTCTTTCTCTAACATGTCAGAAATGTACATCAAATAAGTGTTTCTTTTCGGTTTTGTTTCTTTCTTTCTATTTATAATTGCAAATGGTTGTAATGCTGGCTGTATATTAGTCGCAGAATTAACTTAAAAATCGACCACACATGATTGTCCCTGAGAGGCGTGAATTTTCTCCCTTCTTTCGAAAATTGTGATCCTGGCTTCGAATCCCACTTTAGCCATGAATTTATTCTGTCTATGCCATGTTTTCATACTGGTCTGTGTAGGTGGAGGCCTTGCGATGGACAGCTTCCTATCATCTGTCTAAAACAGGCTTGCTCAACTGTTTTGTATGGTGCGGGAAACTTCGACAACATTTAGTCTGCATGCAGGCAACATGAGGTTGAATACAAGAAATTAAGAATGAATAAGTTTGTTTATATTTACATGTATAATTTTACAGTTGTATTTTTCTGTACGTCATATACAGAAAAATAATAGTGGTCCTAATAGAAAAAGTACATAAGAAATGACATTCACAACCTAGGCTCTAGTGTCGCTATTTTTGCACATTTTTGCAGAATGGAGTGGTAATATATTGTTTGTCTCCATAAATAAACAGCTCATAATTTTCGAAATTGCTTCGATATTTTCTCTCGGCCTTTCCAGGGAAAGAGTTAAAAGACGTTTTCTCATTCCAAATGTTTCTGCGGGCAACATAAAACTGTCTGCGCGCGAACTGCGGCTTGAGCGGTCTCGCTCTAAAAGATGCATATTCTCAGCATTAATTCTAAACAGTAACAAACCAGGTCTCCCGAGCCTCGTTTCTTTTTAGGACTGAAGCTTTCTGAATCTTATATTGTGCCTTCGTAAGATCGTGGCTCAAAATGAAGCATTTGATTAAGTCTGTGAAGGAGATGTGTCTGTTGTTCTGCAACGGTGCTAGTGAAAGTTTGTTTCTGAAGTTGACATGACAGCAAAGGTATCGGTCGAAGCTTTGCTATTCCGAAACCTTCGTTATCGTGGTAATGTAAACGGGGTTGTTTTCACAGTATGATTGCCTGTAAAGTGGAACAGAGTGAGCAGCCTACAAGTGCATTAAAAATTTGGCACGATTTTTAAGCGACATCTAATAAATAATTGACCGATTAAATAAAAGAATTGTATTCCTATAGACACTATAACACCCAGTATTGTGTCTTCTATGCAAACATTACAACACCTTTGTCATTCTTAGATGCATTATTGGAAACCTTTTTTTCGAAATCCGTTCTAGTATTGCCAGCACACTTTGCTGGCTATGTATAAGCGATTCAAATTACACACTCAAGTATTTTTTAGTTTGGTAAGAAGGCTAACGTGATAAGTGCGAAGAACAGTGGTGGTAAATTTCTTGAAGTGACGTGTGGGAAAATGCATTTTCACGATGTATAATACACGGTCGTTACATAAAACGTCCTTGTTTAGCCAAACGTTTCGCTTTTCGACAAATGTGTTGATGTAATGTTTCCGAAATTTAAAACCGCTTTCACTGTCTGTTAATTCTCTTTCATATGACGCAGTTTAACCTGAGACATGTAACAAATGTTTAAAGTCACGAACGAAAGAACGAAAAAAAAAAGAATGAAGGAAAAAAGAAAGAAGGAAAGAAAATGAATGTATGAAAGTAAATATGGTTACGTAATTCGAAATTTTTTTCTTGGCTTCGGACGTCACAGTATGCGATGTTTCTGTTTACTGGAACATCCAAGCTTCGTCACTAACAATATTTATTTGCACCCAAAGACCGGGATATTTCAGCATTGTATAATGTCGGGTTTTGGGGACTGAACCGCGTTGTGGTTGAAGTTCTTTCGAAGCGGCGGCCAAAGCAGTTTTCTTTTCATAATGAAGATGGTCACTTGAGTGTCACCGAAATGTTGCAAGCACTTCAGCACGTGGTGGAACCCGAGAAAGAGGAACTTATGCATCAACTAAAGGCTGCGAAAAGTTACGGACGGTATTTCGGTAATGGTCTCGAAAGTTTTAAGAAAGTTTATTTTCTCTTTGTTTTAGACAGGCAAACGTATACGCCGCTAAAATTTACTGTACCTAAGAAAATCCAAAGATTTGTTTCTCACAGAACTGCTAAAACAATACAGAACGCCTGATCACACACGCGGCCCGTTACCAGTTTTGATGTAAAAAAATTATGACCCCATTTGTTTATCAGGACTCGTAGAACGGGAGAAGAGTCGAAATCCTGAAAGCTAAATTTTAAACAGGGTCTCGTCAAAGGAAAGGATGTGTTTCTCATTGCCAAACATTTTTGCAGGAAATAGGTCTATGTACTCGTAGATGTGGTATGTGGTGGCAGATAGCCTATTGAAGCGAAAAGGGAACAAGGAGGGGATTGTGATTCTAAATTTACGATATCGTATCTTCCACTGCAGTTCATTTTGATGTGCTACGGAATCTGGTTTCATATAGCTACGAAGCACTCGGGTTACCAAAGTAAAATAAACTGCCCATAAAATGACGTCCTGTTGTCTACAAGACATTTCATTTGGCTGGGGTTTGCAGTACTGTAAGCTGTCTTCCTCTTAGTATGTGTACGGAACACGCAAAGTATTAAAAGTGAGGTATCACTGAATGTGTCCATCAACAATCTCAATTAAGACAAGTTGCAGCATTTTCCACGTTGTGTATTCAGGTTTTAAAATAGTTACTGCAGGCTATAAGGCATAAACAAAAGATAGTTTGCAAATAACTTTTAAGCAAGTAAAAGAACCAAACAACAGACCCAAAGTGACGAAATATAGGCGAAAATGGTGAGTACTCCTCGCCCAATATTTTTCAGGTGATAAAATGGAGAAGAATGGGATGGGCGGGGCGTTTAACACATGTGGGGGAGGTGTATAGAGAGTTTTGGTGGGGAAACCTGAACGAAGGAGACTACTTGGAAGACCCAGACGTAGATGGAAGGATAATATTAAGATGGATCTTCAGTAAGTGGGCTGTGGGGGCATGGTCTGGATCAAGCTAGCTCAAAATAGGGACAGGTGGTGGGCACTTGTGAATATGGTAATGGAACTTCTGATTCCGTAAAATGCGGAGAATTTGTTGACTAGCTGAGAAATGGTTAAATAATCAAGAAAGACTGTGCTCCATGGAGTAAATAAGTACGTAAGTAAGTAAATAAGTAACTAAGTAAGTAAGTAAACAAGTAAGTAAGAGTAATACGTAAATCAGAGTGGCTTCGATATATCGGACAGATTTTGAGTATATTTTACACATCCCATCTCACACAAGGCATTGTGATTAGCAGATAATTAAAAAATAAAACAAGGACAGATACAGTAACCAACTAAGTAACTGACTGCCTAATGCATGGTGCCGAGTCTTTGTTGAGAAACCAAGTCCCGTAGCTGGTAGAAACTCCTTGCCTCTTGTAGAATCGAAAAGTTCATTGTTGTGTTTACAAAGCCATATCAATCCATTTCACACCCCCACCCAGTTTTAATGTTGTTTTTCCATCTACGCCTTGGTCTTCCGAGGGTATCTTTTAATATCTGATGAAAACTATAAACACGTTAATTCTGTCGAATGCGTTATATATCCTAATTATATTTGGTACAGAGGAGAGGAACTAAGCCAGCATTGTACTGTACCAAGTTACGAACTTCAAATTTAACTGAAGAACCGAAACAGGGTGTGTCCGAACTGGCACATTTTGACCATCTGCAGGGGGGAAAACAATACAATAGCTAGGTGAAACGTACATGTATACATATATGAAAATTTTCTGTGGATATACAACAATTTCTTCCATTAATTTTTATTTGTGGGTTCTAGGGTACACAATTACAAACTCAGTGACGATGAAACATTTGGTGGCTACGTTCAAAATGAACGCAAAATAAGTCTGTTTGCAGTGGCAAATTCTTACGTAAGAGAGATGGTGGTGGTGGTGATTATGATGATGATGATGAAGATGACGACAACAACAACGACAACGACAACGACTGTAGCCGATTGACGATTAGAAAGAGCATGAGAATTGTGACATATTATGCAGCGATCGAGACAACTTGGTTGTTGCATTGTGCAGGTACAGAAACTTAGCAACTGTAACTGAGGTATTATATTACAAAATTTATAGGACGTTGGCTGCAGTTGGAAAGCAGAAAGGGCCTTCAACAGTTTGCACACCTGAGGTCATATATGTGAGACAATGTCGTCACTTGTGCACGAGGTATATCAGGGGCACTGATCGCTGACGGAGCACAACGGCTTATGGGAGAGCGATCAGCGACAAGGTATTACATCGTACGTCACGACTGGTCACCGACAGGGCACTGCTTTACGTATTAGGACTGATAACTGAAGAGACTCAGCGACACGTGTGTTGGCGACTAGCGAAGCGAGTTGTACCCGTATATCGCTCTTATCCAGTGGAATGAACAGGGTAAGGAAATTTCAGTTAATCTTAAAGTATACTAGACCTAACAGTTGCCTTTATCAGCGTTACAGCGTGCAGTAAACGTACAAGGAGATATATTCTTTCGACTGTATTTTGTAGTTTATTGGATGTGCTGCAGCAAAATTTTCTCTAAACAATATTGTTCTTCGAGATGCCTCCGTGCGTGACTTAGCATAATAAGAAAGCTGTTTCTTAAGGTGTTGGGTTGGGGGGAGGGGGGTTTCATAAGCAAGTTCAGGCGAAACAGTGGTTTCGATAGAAGGTGAAATAGGATGTCTTTGTCAATAGTATGGTGTACTCTGTTGTAGTATCTCAGTCTTTCGAAAGTACCCTTAAATGGTATCTTGGCATTTCTAAAGGCCATTTATTCGCTTAGGGAATTTAATTATGAAATCTAATCGGGCATGGAATTTGGCTTTGTTTTTGACAAACACATCGGTCAAAAACTTCAATGGCTGGGGACGTGTCTTCCTTGTATGTTAAGTACGTCACTATACACGCGTCAGAAATTATAATGTGGTCGCAAATCTAACTTAAAACCATTTAATTAAGATATTTCATATTTTAATTTGCTCTTCGAAAAATATGCTCAAATAGTTGTCTTATTTTACCCGAATACGGTTAGTACTTACATTTTTGTTACACGTCACGCCAATCTTTCAAGAAAAAGAAAGGGCTTCACATACACACTAACACATTCCGCTTCATCTAGTCTAATTTTACTAATACAATGCAGAAAACCTCTTTATATTTTGTGACAGCAAAATTTGAAGTCTTAAATTAATTAATTGTAAGCCAGCAGTTTCATTTGGAAAGTAGATGCGTGCATGTTTGACTATAACCCATTCACATTGCATATAATAATTTGCTACCACCACCAATTTGGGTGGAGTACGGTAAGTATTATGGTATGCCTGGGTAAAGTGGATCTTGCTAACCAATATGCAGCATGCTCAATTAATAATTTTATGACATCCAGTCTCCTCACCGCATCCATAGAATCGCGTGTCATCCACAGCTTACACCCGTTATGCAATCGAGAGAGTCTCTCTTTCTCCCTCCCAAACCTAGACGACACGAATAAAATGTTTGATCTGTGATGGATGATGTCTTCTAGAAGGAACACGTCGGATCTCTCATAGCTGGTGTCTTGAAGACGTGTAACAGTGGAACAGCTGCTTTGGCCTTATGATTTCTACCAGAAATTTCGTGTAAGCCTAATTATGTAATAATTCTATAGCTATTTGTAATTTATACAGTGCATACGTGTGAGTAAATGTCCCATAGCCCGGCCTGAATATGCCTCCGTTTCATCTGCCGTTTCAAGAAGGCTATGTCTGATGAGCCTACTGAAATGGATGCAGCCTCACATTTGTCATGAGGACGACAAGTGATCAGGTTCCCGAAGCTTTGTGTTCCATTTTTGCATTATTAAATATTGGACGGTGGACAGTCAAAAGCTGAATGACTCTGAATGTAATGTGCAATCGTCTGAACAGTGTACAGTTCAGAGATCTGCGCCGTTCTGGAATTTTACGCAGCGTAGTACGGTAGTTGTTACCGACGTTACCTGACAAGCTATCGGTTCCATCTTCAAGGGACCTATGGGTTGTTCCGAAAAAAAAAAGTCCGTATCAGACCACCATTCTACGCTGCGCAAAATCCAGAAGAGCGCAGATCTCATTTATGCTGCGGCGGAAGCCTAAAATGATATGCAGTGTCGAATTTGTCAGGGCATCTCTGGTAGATGGAAATTACAAATGCTATGGAAGGTACGCACATGGAAAGGTTATGGACTGCTATGAATTTCGGTACGTTTTCTATACGGACAGGAACGTCTGAGGAAGAGTAAGTTCCATAAATTATTTCATGAATTTTTTTATTTGGATATATCATCTATTAGAATGAGTCGTTCGTTAATGTGTGATTCTGAACAGTTGCGTATAAATCATAAGTTTCATAACATCTGTAAATCTACCAAAAGCACTACATTTCTAGCAACTAAACATTCCTTTGCACATTGTACATTTTGTATTCTTGTTCAATTCCGTTTTTTTTTGCCTTGAAAATAGTAGAGGTTCAAATTTTAATTTGCACATTACCGTTGTGCTTTAAAAATAATGTATACAAAATAAGTCATATATTCGTCACAACAGTTGTACTTTATTTCAGCCTGTGCTGAACTGCGGCATGTTTCGGCCATTATGTGTGGTCTGGTACTTCGTTCAAAATTACAAAGGAATTAAACAGGCATACGATGGCACGCATTTTAAATGCAATAAACTATGGACCCAAGAGTTTTTTTCATGGAGCATAGCAAAAAGATTAAATGTTAAAATTACGTTTATATACAAAATTCACTAAGTTTAATTTTAATAGTTTGGGATCTCGTTGTTTATTTTATTAAAGACACGCGACATTACACGCGTGTGAAGCCGTCTTATTTTTTTTTTGCACGAAATGCCTGAACATGACCATATATAATAAACGAAACATGCTACAATTGCTTAAAATATAGGCAAGTTCTGCGTAGTGTATAACTTGTTGTGTCTACAATAATACGGCGATTAATTCTGGTAATAAATTGCGGCAATAAACCCTCTGAAACTAATTTACTTTTCTTATAACGTTTCGTCCATAATTTAAGCGAAATTAAATTATACGTTATCATATTTTTATGCACCGTAAATTGCTGGTTTGCAATACAGTTGGAACTGAGGGAACATGTTTTCTGTTCAACAACACAAAATGTCTGGAACACCTAATCTACAGAACCACATAGTCCCACAAGACCAACACAGATATTAATCTTTGTTTTATTGGAGATGAAGTCTATGTAACTAAGTAATTAATTTATTAATTTGAACATATCTATCGCGTCATCTCTCTCAGGTCGTTTATAAGCAGTTCTATTCTAGATTGTATAAAAGCAGCACCAGTCATGTAATTGCAGACTTTACATGAAACTAAATTACGGAACTGATTACGTCGTTCTGTTTCCTGTTGGGGCCTTCGAGTTGTTTCGCTTAAATTCATCGTGTCTTACATGAGATGCTGTGTGCTGGAGAGGCTATAAATTACAAAGGAAATATATAATGGGTTAAATCCTGCGGGAAGTAACTCTATTACATTGTGAAAATTTTGGGGGTTTTTAGAGTGGTGTGGAAGAGCGCATGATTTAAGGTTTTGTAGCTCCTTCGGAAACGGCCTGCGAGTTATTTTCACTCGTATTTTTTTAGTTTCCTCCAAACATATCGTTACAGTTCTTTGGATCCTGAGCAACGAATAGCTTAAGAAGTGCTCCCGCTAACTTCCCCATATCTGTCCGTCTCCAATCAGTCCAGGAACGTGGACAAATCTTCATAACATTTGACGCTGTGGAGCTTTACCAAAAGTTGCCAGTAATTTCGATTTACATTAGAATTCGACAAAATAACCGAAAATAACCGGGAAGGTCTTCTTCTAGTTTTCGTGCCAGCGGAACGGAACCTAATTGGCCGAATTGGAGGAAAGCATGTTTGAAACTAAAGATGTACAGGAGAATGAAGAACACGTTTTATATTCGACGGAGTTTTTTCTGTACGTTTTCCGTTTTAGAGATAACTAAACAAGATAGGGTTGGGTACCGTGCAATTGTTATGCCGTGTTTGTTACATTTTGTTACAATTGTGTATTTAGCAGTCAACAGTGGTCTTGCCGAAACAGTCGAAGATTAGCGAAGTGTCGATTGTTTATAATAGTTTATCGACACGTTCTTGCTTAAAACCTTTCGTGTGTGTTTAATTAAAATATAATTTAAATTCATGCTCTAACTGTAAGTTTGTTAAGATTACAGCATTGGTTTTTAGATATAATTATAAGGAGCGAATCCCCAGAACTGCTATGCTACGCGTACCCTGCGGAATTTGTTAGTTTTTTGTGTATTTGTAGCATGTTGATTTTTTCAGGTGTTTCTGGTTTGATACTTGGAGAGGCTGGACTATTGAAAACCCTACTACTCGCCGTGACAACCCATAACACCTGAATCCTCAACATTGAGGTTGTGGAAACCTCAGTTCTATAAACATGCCAAAATGTCGCCAGTTTTCAGGATACCATAAATGCTTATAATAGCTTATTGTGTGAAATATGTATGAGATGGAATAAGGCACATATTCATTCAGCTTTGTAAGGCTACCGTGGATTCCTATCCCGTTTGGAATTAACCACATGTTATTTTGTGTTTGTGGCAATTGTAATATCTGGCGTTAGTTATTACGATTATTCTTATGCTTTGGGTCGGAATTCAGAAATATTTATGACAAGAATGTTTTCCTGTTTCTTCAGGCGTTGTGCCAATACTACTAGCAGCCACAGAGGAAGGGTATGATTTAGTGGTGGTGATAGATTTATTTTTCGTAAGACTTACTTAGGATCTAACATGTGTAATTGATTTTGAATTTCATTTACTGCAGAAAAAATATATTGTTTTAGAGACAGGCCAAGTGTCGCTAAGCTAATCACACCTCATATGTAAGTAGCTTTTCCAGCGTTGCTAAAATGGCTATTCGCCGAATAGATTGCAGTGTAACCAACAATTCAAGACTATCGAAGCCTGTCAGATGGTAACAGTGTTGAAAAATTCAGTAGACGCCTCTTGTACTGTACAACAGGCATAATGAGCCTTACGTAAATACTACATATTATTCGAATTTTTCTTCGGCGTCAATTGCTCTCTCCCCCCCCCCCCCCCTTTTTCATTACAAAATTTTATTTCAAATAAATTTCTCTTTGGCACCAAAAAAAAAATTACACAAAA
>Ga0136643_10014722_pt1 | contig 11749 bp, 8 predicted proteins | sample TergutLab28metaG_FD_96883 | JGI IMG/M metagenome (GOLD analysis project Ga0136643, IMG submission 96883) | Labiotermes labralis P1 segment gut microbial communities from Petit-Saut dam, French Guiana - Lab288 P1 (version 3) (version 3) | ecosystem: Host-associated > Arthropoda: Insects >...
CGGTCATAACTCCGTAACCGTCCAAAATCGGACACATGTTTATATGAACTTTTTTGATCACAAAGGCCTAGGAAATCACCTCCTGCAGTTATGCCCTAAAGTCGTGAAACACCCTGTATAGTGGAGCCAAGGTGAGAATATTCAATTTTTTAATTAGCTGTCTGCAAGATGTTCTTGAGCTTACTGCTACCATTGATCTTATCACTTATTTTTGAATTCTAAGTATTCTAGTAGTTAATTCACCCCTTGCTCCCCCCAAAATAATATACCAAACAGGAGAAGTGAGTGAAATTTTGCTAAGTAAACGTTTCAAATCAAATTCGGACTCAAAACATCCTTAAGAGATTTTATCACAAAAGCTACCTTACACAATTTACCTGCTAGTAACTGTACATGAGAGTGCCATTTTAGTGTTCATTCATTCATATCTGTAATTTGAATCCCAAGAAATTTTATTTCAGCTGTGTAATCCACGTTAATACTACTGTCTGCATTTGTTGGTTTAAATTATAGTAATAGTTTTATTTTATTACAAGGAAGAGAGTTCACAGCATGGGAAGTGATGCAGTTTAGTACTATTCACTTAATGTACACAATTTTCTGCTAGATACTGCCCAGGTTACCTTAACCTTCTTCTTTTCTGAAATATGAGTGTATTATATTTTAGAGTCATTGGTTTCTCAGTTTAGTCTTTTCTAGGACTCAGTATCTGCATTTGGCTGAAGTATACTTCAGTCTTATGATGCCCATGTCTTTGTAAACCTGTTGCTGTTTCCAGGTTGTGGTGGAATCCTAAGGAAGCCCTCTGGAAGATTCACGACACCTGGCTATCCTCTGGGCTATCCTACTAACACAGTGTGTGAGTGGACAATTATAGTAGACTGGGGCCACAGCGTGGAGCTGACTGTTGAGGATTTCAGCATGCAAAATGCTGTAAATTGTTTTCTTGATTCCTTGACTGTGAGTATTTTAAACTGTAAAGTGTTTCTTATGAAGATTCTGAATTGTCAGTAACTGCATGGTGGTGCACTGTATGTGAGCTGAGGTATAGTCACACTTACAAGGAATTTTACATCTCAAAATTGTGTATGCTACTTCATGACTGACAAGGACAATGTCACTGATTAAGATTCCTGTGTCCTTGGATGTTACAACTTGTCAACTGGAAAGTAGTTACTAATTTAGAATTGTCAGTCTGTGTGTAGTTTTATATTAATGAGATTGTCTCTTCCATGCTCTTATAAACACAGTAATGAACATTCATGTTCCATAGAAGGTGGGGAATTTTTTGAGCAATTTAATTGCTAAGTAACCATTCAACAGTAAACATGGCAAAATTTTCCAGAAGACTTGAATCATCAGAAGCATTGGTGTGCCAACTTTGTATCTTGTAGTATTGACTGAGTTCTGACTTCTTTATATTAAAACATAAAATTGTCCTTTCGCGTATCATGAAGGCATAAGGCGGACTGGAACTACAGCTTAATCTTGGTGCCAGTTGGGGTTAGTGTGGTCAGCTTCATTGCTCAGTCATTTCAGCTCTGAGGAAAGAACACTGAATACACTTTGGGTGTTTTGGAGAAGAGATAAATCTTTTGCTCATTGAAAGAATCAACCTACATTCTCTTGGACATCCAGCCATAGCCTGGTCACTATACAGAACGGTCTCTGTCCCAGCACCTGTTCCAGTTATGTGAATTAAACATTTTCTTTTACTTCCTTCCTTCATATGTGGATTGAAAATTTTCTACTACTTCCTTCCTCCTTTTCTTTTTCTGGGTGTATTTTTCCCTGCACTTTGTATTCATGAAGCCTCTTCAGGAAAGCCATTCTTTGCAAGTACACTAATTATTTCTTTGCTAGTTTTTTACAGTATTTGTATATTAAGTGTTTGGTTATTCTTTAAATCTTCATTTTGTTATGATCCATCATTCAGTATCCTGTAAGCACTCATCAGAAAACAGAGGACATATTTGTGCCTTCTTGATTGTCATCTTTTTTTATTAACATCCAAGATTTGAATCCATATAAACACTTTGGTATAGCCTTTGTCCTGGAAGTTACTAGTAAAGTTTTATGTTGGACAGTTCCTTAATGTATGATGCATGTTGTGTAATTCTACAGAAATTTTTGACTTCTGGTTACATATCAACATAGCTCTTTCCAATACTTGTGTCAACGCAATAATGAACCTTAAAGCTAAATAACAGGTTGGAAATTTCTTTAATAACTTAGTGACTGTCAGCTTTTCAAGGACTGTGCTCCATGGAGTAATTATTTACTTAATCTCTCTATCCACTCTTCATTGTAGCCTAAATAATTGTAATGACTTGTGTGATCCATTATTTATCGTTTAAGGCATGTGTACCCATATTATTTTTCTCTAAGAGCATTTCTTTTGTTTTGGACTTAAGAAATTTTCATATTATGGTCAAGAAAAGTATTATTTAATTTAGATATTACCATCTTATAATTCTGTTTTCTACAGTTGATTTAATTGAACATGAGCATATTGATATTAATACCATTAATATAAAACAGTGCTATTTTCTAATAAAGTCGTGAGGTCACAGGTAGGAGAACAAACTTGGCAGACTCACAGACTTATTAAATTTAGCCAATGATGCATTTTGGTTCCTTGTTGAACAACATACACAAGTATGTGCATGTTCATATGTCAGGTGGTGTGACAGTTGAAAAGGTGATGCTTATTAAAGAGGCAGTTGAAAGGTTGATGGTTTGTGAAGACATTTCTCCCTCCCCTTATCAACTAACAGTAAATATAATTTCCCTGTAGCTTCTCTCAGTATTGCATGTATATGGTCATCAATTTTGCTTCTTTGTTTTGAGTAAGAAGAATGTGCAAAATGTGCCTGTAATGAAAGAGCTGCAGGGTCTTTATTTTGCTATTCTGTGATCTTATTCATGATAGTGAGCTGTCTGGTAGGCCTGTATATTCCTGTTTCCTGTTAGTGTGAGACAGTGTGTCTCATCTTCTGATTGTCATTGTTGACATTTACATTCATACATTGTGTGGCTTGCCATTGCAGTGTACTTCTATTTTGATGTTTAACCAGATAACTTTCTCACACTGTTGTTAATTATTCAAGTGTGCAGTTTAGTCCTGTGCGTCAGATGGTCCACATCACTGTCTTCAAGAACTGCATATAATGTGTCTGTACATTATACGCCATGTTTCTATTATCATATCTTAGCAGTGGTACTGCAATTGAAACTTGCCATGGGTTGGATGTTTCAATGTTCGAATCCGGGGGGGGGGGATTTTTGACACTTACTGGCCTTGAGACTGAAGCAGCCTCCTGTACAGTGGGTGTTGGGTCTCTTTCCGTGAGCAAAGTGGTCAGGACATGGCACTGACCAACCACCCCCATCTAGTGCCAAGGTTAAGAATGGGTAGAGCCATACCTCTACTCCCCCCAGGACATGGCACTGACCAACCACCCCCATCTAGTGCCAAGGTTAAGAATGGGTAGAGCCATACCTCTACTCCCCCCATTGTGCCTGTGTGGCATGTTATTGGGCCAGTCAAGTCAAGTGAAGTACTACAGTTCAGTAAGTGTTTGCTTGGGGTTTTCTAACAGTGGCATACCCTGTTAATAGTTTTTGATATAGTAATAAATTCATAATTTTGTTGGGGTTGTCTCTTCAATGGAACAATTTTTATATATGCCATCTTTTTCCACAGTGCTTGATTTTGATGGAATAGGGTGCGACTCTTAGACAAACATATGATTGTAGTATCATCATCATCATCATCATCATCATATATCTTTTATGGAGTTGGGCCACTTGTTGACCCATTCCAGTCTCACATATCCAGAAGTCTCTTCAGTGGTCTACCATGATTCCTTCTGCCAGTTGGGGAGTAGTGTTTCAGACAGATTTTCTCTAAATGATTGTAGTATAGTATGTATAAATATTGATTTATGTTGTCTTCATTCATTATTGGATGGCTTATGTGCAGTAGCCGAGATTATTTCTTATGATACACAACATGTGAAATGTATTTTATCTTAGATATGACAGAGATTATTTGTAGTAATACATTGCAGATCTACGCGGGGACCGATGGTTCAGGTCCGCAACTTTCTCAGATGTGCCACACACATGAAAGTACAGTGGTGCCATCCAGTGGGAACTCCATGTTTGTGAGATTCGAAAGTGACATGGCATACAGTGGAAGAGGATTTAGAGCATCTTATAAGACAGTTGACTCAAGTAAGTCTATAATCACTGCTTCACAGAATTACAATTTGTTGCTCATTCTTTCATGTGAACTTTTCTCTGTGCTCTGTTATCATACATGATTTAAAGAGTGTTTATTTTCTACTTGAATACTTAGAGATCTGTAATACATAATGTTACAAGCCAATTATATTTAGGAGTACAGGCAGCCCTTGATTTTCGGACATTGGACTTCCAGACATTCGACTTTCAAACAACCCACACTTTCATACACCAGATTCGGACTTTCATACACAGATGACAAAAGAACATTTCAAGATATTGCTCACTGGCGCTGTGAAACTGAGTTTTGAACTGTATTTTATGTCTACTAAATGCCAGAAAGGCTGATGCCAGTGGCCACATGGACTAGTGTGGGTCTGCGGCCATTTGTTTGCTGAGATTGTGGTCTCAAATCCTGCTGGGGGCATGGATGTCTCTCTGTTGTGAGTGTTGTGTGTGGCCAGATTGAGGTCTCTGCGATGGGTTGATCACTCGTCCAGGTGTGTTCTACCAACTGTGGTGCATCTACGGTGGGGATTACACAAGGCTACTTTGCACACTACTCGCCATTGAGTTCAGTCACCAGCTAGTGAGTGAGCAGGGAATAAACTAGCCATGCCTGTGACACGCAGGAATGATATGCTGGGCAGTCAGGTAGTAGGGCTTTAGTTCATCATTCAACATCTCAGAGATGAACGGAAGAATTTTGGTGTTTTATCACAAGGTACTTACGGACCATATCAGTTACAGTGAACGGTTTACAAGTGGAATAGTACACTAGCCAGCGAGTAGCAAGTACAGTAGAGCAGAATTCAAAGTCACTCCATCAGATTTAGTCACCAGCAAGTTTAAAAGCTGCTAGTGAACTCTCTGGCAACTTGTGCATAGAGTAGCCCCATGTAATCCATGCCTAACTGAGTGTGATAACGAAGCTTCAAGAATGAGAAGGTCTAGGCCCACTAGGGCTATTGAACCATTAAAAAACTGGCAGAAGAGGTATGCAAGGTAAGTATAATTTGAGGCAAGACATAACTCTGGAAAGTTTATTGGTATTATTTATATTTTTTAACCCAACTGACAACTTTGATGTTGGTGTGGACATTTGAGTTTTCACGTTGGCTAATTTTGGTGTGGCCTTATGCTCTTTGTTATTGACCATCCTGATCACTTACTCTGTTTTAAAGTGAAAGGGTATTTCTGAAGGAATTCAAGTTTTGAATGTTCAGAAGCTGTATTCCTTCATTCTGCCTGACACTTCAATCTGTATGCAGTGCATCTTGCTTCTCCACTGACAGCCAGGTCCAGGGGAGTTAAACAGAGGGCTACTCAGAGTCTCTGTGGGTGTTGTTATCATGGATCCCACAGGTGCCCTCAGATAGCTAACCAATATGCTCCAAAGTAGGTTCTTTGCTTCCATTCTAGTCACCTTGGGCCACCAGACCAGTGATGCATACAGTATTTATGGCAGCAGAACTGTCTTGTACATCCATAGGGCCACTTTGGGGCTAATTCCCCAAGCCTTGCCCATAGCTCTGCTATATACCCACACAGAGGAGTAAATTTCTTCCTTCTGTCTGTGGGGTGTTGCTTCCAATTCATTTTAGTGTCCAGTAAGACTCCTGAATATTTCACCGAACAGGTGAAGGCAATTTATTTTCCCCCCTGAGCCTCAAAGGCACTATTGGTTGAGGTTTATATTTCCTGGTGAAGATAATAACGTTAGTCTTTAACCAAATTACTGTTAAATCTTTGGTCTCACTCTGTTCCTGTACAGTCTTCATGGCATTAATCATAAGATCCTCGGGAGTATTAAGGAAGTTCCCTGTGACTAAGATGGCTGTGTCATCTGTATAGCCATAAATCAGAAAACCTTCCTTTTTTAAGTCCTTTAAGAGGTTGTTTACCACACGGAATCACACACGTGGAGACAAAACCCCTCCCTGTGGACAGTCTTTATCAGGTTTTCCATCTGTGGTTGTGTCCCAATGACTGACAATCAAGCTCCCATCCACTAACATGTTCTCTGCCCATTCAGAGTGCTTCAGAAACTTCATGTGTAATCATGGCTTGCTCTATTGCCACCTTTGAGGTGCTATCAAAGGCCCCCTTGCTATCTGAAAAATTATCAATCGCATATCCTTAGCCTGTAGATATACCTCCACCTTGCTCACAAGATGATATAAGACACTCTCAGTAGATCTATCTTCCCTGTAGGTGTACTGGGAAGCAGTCAGTGGGTGCTTGATCAATGGTTTATTCTTCATTCATTTTCATTCATTCATTTATTTAGTATTCCAGAGATCCATCAGAGTGGATATAGAACTTGTCATTAGATAACAACAGGCATAGCACAAAATGAGTCTTGACAGTAAGATACATATGATAGTAATTTGTGATTATGATACATAAGTAACAAATCAAGTTTATACAAGGAAATGTGATCAGTTCAGAATATACAGTCAATGAAATACTTACATAATGTAACTAATAGAACTTAAAAACAATTCAGAAGTACTTACATAATGCACATAGAATCCTAAATCACCATACTACTATACAGTTCTTAATTCATGATTGATTAAGGTACTTTTCAATTGTGTAAAATGAGTAAGTGTGTAAAAATTTTTTCAGAACTATTTTATTTTTTTTGGTTACCAGCAACATTCTTAATCTCTAAGGGTAAATTATTAACCATTTTTATCCCCAAATAATAAGCTCCTGTTTGATAAATGGTTAAGTTTGCTTGAGGAAGGTATAAATTATTTCTTTGTCCAGTGCTTAATTGTGATTTTCATTGTTTGTCAGGAAAGTATTTTTGTTTTGAACCACAAACTTTAATAAAGATAACATATATTGTGATGTCAAAGGCAAAATTTGTAATTTCTTAAATAAGTTTCTACACGAAACTCTGTTCCCTCATCCCTCCATAATTCTAAATGCCTTATTTTGTATTTTAAAAATTATGGAGCTGTGCGATGAGTGTCCCCAAAGTATAATTCCATAGCTCATAACTGAGTGAAAAAAAGTCTAATAAATCACTTTTAATGACGAAACAGACATGTATGTTTAGGCATTTCTAATTATATAACAAACCTTACCTAACTTTTTCATAATTAAGTCAATATGATTATTCCAAGACAAAGTATTATTCATTATCACCCCCAGGAATTTTATGTAATAGCTGTTGGTGATAAAATTATTGTTGAAGCCTATTTTTAAGTTCACTGACATATTTCTCTTAGTTGTAAAGTGTACATAATTTGTTTTATTAAAGTTTAAAGATAACTGGTTTGCTCTTAGCCATTGATTTAAAGTTATAAAAACTATGTAAATGTTTTTGTTAAAATCTATTGGGTTTGAGTGAGCAAATAAGATACTAGTATCATCAACAAAAACTATAAGTGCTGAAGTTTTATTTATAATCTTGGGTAAGTCATTTATATATAAAAGAAAATGTAGAGGTCCCAAAATAGAACCTTGTGGGACTCCATGTCTTACTCTAGCCCAATTTGAAACTTTATTACTATTCTCACTGTCATTTAATATTGCCGTTCTACAATATCTGTTACCCGGATAAGATTGATACAGTTGAAAATCCTTGTTACTGATTCCATAGATTGAAACTTTATTACTACTGTTGCGGTCATTAATTATTGCCGTTCTACAATATTTGTTACCTGGATAAGATTGATAGAGTTGAAAATCCTTGTTACTGATTCCATAGAATTTCAGTTTCAACCTATCAACCAATCTCTCCTAAGTTTTTAGTAGGAAAGACATAAGGCTGATAGGCCTGGAGTCCTTGGCCATAATGTGGCCATATTTACCAGGTTTGGGTATGAAGACTACCTTAGTATCTCTCCAAGCCTGTGGAATATATCAGAGGGCAATATTTGCCATGAAGACTTTTTGTCAAGGGGACCAGCAATATTCCAAGTCCTTCCTGTAGTAGAATGGGTTATATCCCGTCTGTTGGAGGAGCCTTGTAGGGTTTGAATGACTTAATTGCTCATTCCACCCCCAAAGGATAAACCACGTTTGCTACTAATCCCAAAACCCTGAACTTATATTTGTCCCTTGGTCTTTGTTGTTCCCCCAAGCCCTGGATGGACCTCTGAAAACCTGGGAAGTGAACCTCCGTAAGACAGATCAGAGTCTTACCCATTGACACAGTATCAGTATCTAATTACATTGTTTTGGAAGAGAGTTGTGTTTGACTGATGGCTTTTATTTGTATTTTTCATGAACATTATACACAATGGCATAACTCAGAATAAGTTTGTAAATCCTAGAGGAACAGCCCGCCTGAATGGGAGGGAGGATGGGCCCCTGAGCTGATCTGTAGTCTTTTAAGAAAGTTACAAGTGTTGAAAAAGGGAATGAATATAAAGTTTTTTTTTTTTACATTTTGTTGACCATGTATCTCAGTATATTTATCTCAGTATTCAATCAACTTGATGCACACCTATAGGTGTGATGATACCAGAGGCTGTATAATGCAATTTCGACCTCCTGATGATGAGCACATGTGCTTGAAACATGTAGAGGCATGAAATAAAACTTATTGTGAAACAAATTTTGTGCATCAAATTGGTTAAATACTGAGATGAATATAAAGTGCTTGTTCATCCTTCCTGGTTTAAAAAAAGGAGAGCTTTTTAAATTATAATTGTAGCCATAGGGTATGTTGAGAATATGTTTAAAACATTTAGGAGAGGTGGAGAACTAAATTATTCTTTCCAGCCTTGTGCATATGAGGTATAAGTGTTGTACATTTACAGAACTAGCTATAGGGTGTCTAGATATTTGTCACAGAAAACGTAACTTTCCAATTTCAATTTCAATTTAAATTTATTTCATCCTTTTGACAACAATGTGTATAGGATACATCCATCATTTCTTATACTAAGTTTTTATAATTCTATTTAGCTAGTGCAATTCATATACAATATAAAAATATACATAACTATTATGATTCAAATACAGTATAAAAACATACAACTTCTTTCTGCTAATACAGATAAACATTCATATGACTCTTCATACTCGTTACCCATTCATCATACCTCTACAGAAGTGAAGTACTTCTACACATTTAATATAAATCACACGCACACACACACAAAACATGTTTTTTCACTCCATACACTTAACATTTTCTCTTTGTCCACATTTACACCAAAAGTAATGTCAATAAACTAAAACTTTAAAATTTTCTCTATTAACTAAAAAATTTATATCATTCATACATTGCTAGTTTTATTAATAATTTGATTGTCAGTACCATACTTTTCTGTAAAATACCCTTTCAGGGTGCCTGCACATAGGACAAGTATTTATCCACTGAATAAAAGGTCTGTTTCAATAAAAAAGGCTTTAAGTTGTTTTTTAAAAGGTTTTTAATTCTCTGTGTTTTTTAAATAATCTGGAAGCTTATTGTGTAATTTTGTCCCCAAGTTAATTACACTCTTTTTAGAAATATCACTTCTACGTGTCTCATAATCATGTATGGCCAAATTTTGTTTTAACCCATTATTATTTACTTTAATGTAGTACACCGTTTCCATTATATATACACATGACACTGGCAGTATGAACCATGAGCTCAAGACAGGAATTTTAAGAACAGAAATATAATGTTTGATGTATTGACATAATTCATATTGCATGTTATAAGGGTTTTAACAAATGACTGGAAATAAAGTTTTTTTTCTCATAAAACTGGTTGAAGTTAAGAAACATCAAACATGTTCATTCATGTAAGGTAAAGTATCTTGACCACTCATATGACTGAATTGACTAAGTAAGTTTTAGTTTTGTCTGCATTTATGTAATTGTATCCAATCAACCATCTGGTTTTCTGTTTTTATGGGACATTCCAATGTGATATATGAGCAACAGAGGACAAATGGGAGCAGTCAACCACAATTATGTGTGTAATATTTTACCGTATATTTTATTCCAACATCTCTCACCTTTTAAAAAAAACCATCCTCAGATAATGTAAAATGCATAAACATTGTCACATGCAACATAATACAATTTTTTTTTTAATGTAGTTGAGATCTCTACTTTAGTATATGCATTGTTAGAGATGAAACCATATGAAACTGAAAAAGTAAAGTATATTGAAATGTGTTAAAATAATTAACCAGTATGACTAATGTTCAAGGAAAAATCTTCAGTACTAAATAGGTTTCAAAAGATTAAATTTTGTAATTAGTGTGGAAAAAAGTACTAACTGAAGAGGTGTAGTTTTAATATGTAGTTATTCTCCTTGTCTCCTTGAGTCAGCTGTGAATGTGTAATAAAAACCATAACCCTTGTGACATGTCAGATGGGCATCTTATAATTACAAGGCTTACACTCAAATTCTCTGAAATGTTACGTGAAAGGTTTTCAGTCTTACAGTTATGAGGGTTACACTTAATTTGTTTACTTTACTTCAAGTTCACAGTTGACTGGAGAAGAAGGAAAATAACTAGATATCAAAACTACACCTTTCCAGTTATTAGCTTCTTCCAAAATCAGTACAGAATTTAATCCCTTGAGGCCTATTTAGTAATAAGATATTTTGTTTCATTTTAACAGTACTGTTTAATGATCTTAATATATTTCAATACATTATACTTTTTTGATTTTATGTGATGTCAGCTTTTACACTGCATAGAATACTGTAAAATTTAGATGTCAGCTACATAAAAAAGAAACACTGCATTGTGTTGAATATTGATAATCTTTCTTTCAGTGTATTTATTGCCTGATGAAGGCTCGAACATGTTGCAGTAAAATATACAACAAAATATCCTAAACATAGCTGTGACTGACTGCTCCTCTTTCTCCAGTGTTGCATCTGGTTTTAATGTATGAATGTGCAGACTGATACACACTTGTGGCAGATGGTATGCTTGACTCTGGTTATTATAAGATGCTTAAAATATGTTTCAGATTTAAATAGAAGAAATTCATGAGAAAATCCTGCATATTACTTATTTAAACAGGGATTTTTTTTATATGTAGAACTGAGCACTGAAGATCAGGTAGAGTCATTTACGGTAGACAACAATGTCATCATTTACTCTAGAGCACGCAGTTTCATTTTTAAAAAAAACTTGCTGTATATTCCTATATGATGGTCCACTGTGCTAAGTGGGCATCATTTTATTCCACTGAGCACATAAGAAAGATCTTTAACTATTTCATGTCCAGTAGTTCTTCATGGCAGAAGGCCTGCTTTGTTGCCACTAATTTGATAAGAAGGAAATTTCTTGATATTTTTATTCCCTATGTAAAAACTTTCCCTATCTTATGTTACTCAAATAACTAATTCTATACTTCCTGATTTTTGCCAATTAGGGAGTAGGAGCTTCTTGACTTCTATTATTATTATTATTATTATTATTATACGATATGTATGTCTCCTGTCACAGGCATTTCTTCCTGGTACTTCTCTTGAACCAGCGGTGATCCCCACCGCTCAGGCTTCAAGCTTCACATTGCA
>Ga0136643_10014723_pt1 | contig 11749 bp, 11 predicted proteins | sample TergutLab28metaG_FD_96883 | JGI IMG/M metagenome (GOLD analysis project Ga0136643, IMG submission 96883) | Labiotermes labralis P1 segment gut microbial communities from Petit-Saut dam, French Guiana - Lab288 P1 (version 3) (version 3) | ecosystem: Host-associated > Arthropoda: Insects >...
AACAACAATCCAATTTAATTTGAAAAAAACAAAACAGGAAGCTGCTTGTGGTAGGAGTGAGCCAACAACAACCCCCCCCCCCCCAGCAACACATCCGCCACCGCATTCTCCAACAAAAATCCCAATCCCTCGGACGAGAAGAATATTTAGATGGGCCAGATAAGTAGCACGCACGCCGGTTAATGGCTACTCATTAATTAACATCGACGCGGGCTGCATTCTCTAGACTATAGTGATATACCCATATAACCTCCCAACAGCCGCTACCCACAGGTCAAGAATAATGATGTCATCGCTTTTCGGCTTGCGGAGTACTCGGTACAAACATGGAGCTAGAACTAGAGTCATGTGAGTCAGGAGTCGGGGTGTGGTTACGAAGACAAGACTTCTAATCCCTTATCATGACCTTGTTACTAACAGCTGATGGCTTTTACCAAGTAAGTACACAGAACTTCAAATCTCGTTAATTCTAGCTAGAAGCTTACAATGACAGAAAACTGCCACGTTTAAATCATCTTCTAAAGACTCGACTTGGAGGAGTTCGCGGTTTTGAGAGCTGCACCGAGGATAAAGTAGATTGTAGAATTAAAACAGGATAAAGCTAAAATAAGAGCACCGTCTTTGTGAACTGTAACGTGATAAGATGGATCGTGAATGTATCCACTGTAGGGAGGAGCTGACAATCTCATTAAAGTTTATTACGTTCTATTGGTCTTGCAAGAGGAAACAACTAAATTTAGCCTCAATTTACAAAAGACACGAGTATGGTAGCAATCATTGGATTACGCCCCACTGAAGGAATCTGTGGTGCACTGAGGATGCAAATTACTACTGAAGGGATCGTAGAACGTATTCAAAACTTTTGTGACAGGGAATTTTCCAATCATAGCATGAAAGAAGCGCAAAGGCAGTATCGCCGTGCAGCAAATTATCTGACGATACTGTAAGGCGTGTAGCCTATTGGGAAGGCACTCGTCGTCAGTACATACGAGCGTGACTCGAGGTGTTTCAAGAGACTTAAAATTAAATGAAAATGAAGTGGGGAGAACTACCTCCATGAAGCGGAATCTTTCTTTAAAAGCTAATATTTGCTTAGCTAGTCTAGAAACCACCGCCTTCTAAGGATTCCGTAGGTCTATTACCGTGTCTGGATGGGCTGCAAACTTACAAATAATCCACTCTACCACGCACACCCCATTTACTCGCGATGAATTTTAATATTAACCCACATCAGTCACATGCATCCCAAGTTTCCCAGCTCATATTTCTTTAGCAGTTGTCATTTGTCTCCCCCTTTTTTGACCACCTCAACAGCAGCAATGTAGTCTCTAGGGCCAAGAAACCTTGTAGTGTGATATATATATGTATGTTTGTGTGTGTGTGTATGTATGTGTGTGTGTGTATGTATATATGTGTATGTATGTGTGTATGTGTGAGTATGTATATGTGTATGTATGTGTGAGTATGTATATGTGTATGTATGTGTGTGTATGTGTATGTATGTGTGTGTATGTGTATTATGTGTGTGTATGTGTATGTGTGTATGTGTGTGAGTGTGTGTGTATGTATGTGTGTGTGTGAGTGTGTGTGTGTATGTATGTGTGTGTGTATGTATGTGTACGTATATGTGTGTGTGTGTGAGTGTGTGTATGTATGTGTGTGTATGTGTATGTATGTGTGTGAGTGTGTGTGTATGTGTATGTATGTGTGTGTGTGTATGTATGTGTATGTATATGTGTGTGTGTGAGTGTGTGTGTATGTGTGTGTGTGAGTGTGTGTGTATGTGTGTGTATGTATGTATGTATGTATGTATGTGTGTGTGTGTGTGTGTGTGTGTGTGTGGTGTGTGTACCAAAGTTTCGAAGAAATGTGTTGCCACTACCTTCAGGAAAAACCTACAGTGTGGGAGATACCAACAAACATTTCCGGGGGAAAAACTGTTGTCTGTATCTTTAGAGGACATCTGTAGTTTGGTAGAGAGGGAAGAGGTTTGGTAGGAATCTGATATATTTGTTAAATGCGATTGGATTGACACCCGATGGCAGCAGTGCAGCTCACATTTACACACAAACAATACCCAGTACAACACAATGAAACAGAATACCCAGAACGGAACATACGTAACAATAAGAATACATAAGAGATACTTGTAAACAAAATCTGTAGCTTTTATATTCAGGAAAAATACTGAATGTGGAGACACCAGTGTCTTGTGGAAAATTATTACATAACTACCACGCTACGTGCTGTCACACCACGTAACATATCGATATCCCCCTTCATTAGAACGTTAGGGCTCGCACACTAATACCTGCCTACAATTTATGAAGCTCCTTTTGGCAGGCACTCCCTCAGACTGACAAGGCGAGTTTGGCACTCATACGTAAAATGTACACTTATGGAGTAGAGTTTCGGTGTTCACTTCACACTTAAAGGATGTAAAGATTAACGTAAGTAGTAACAAACGTTCCATCAGTTTATTCTGATGGAAAAATTTATTCGAGCGCAAATTTATGCCTTTGTGTCTCTGTACGCTGTACAAACCGCCTCTGTACAATTATTGTAACAAAAACAATACTAGCAATAATTGCGATATAACCCTCCAATTCCTCAACTGTTTGCTTGACAGGTAGCCAGACAATTTATTCTATAACGGATTAGTTCATTTCATGTACTCCCAATATTTTTCGCCTGATCATCGCAGACATCAACACGGTAATTCTTCACACTTTACAACAGAGGGATCTTGTAATAGACATATTGCAAGAATTAATTCGCTATAAGACATTCCTGCCGGCTCACACTAACAGTGCAATGCATTTCATAAAATCGACTGATTTGCATCAGGTAATTATCGATTACAAAAAAATATATATACTCTAGCAAACAACGAAAGATCCGTTAATTACCTCAAACACATTTAGAGTTCTAAAAGCACAAATATATAACCGAATTCTCCATAAAGCGTGTTTTTATGAACGTATGAAATAACGAATAAAGAAATGAGGTATTTAAGAACAATAAAAGCAGAAATATCTGTAGAACAGGGGGTTAGTTGTTGTCATGACAGTGGAAGTTTAACTTGTCTTGTTCTAGCTATAAAAGTGTGTAAAACGCCGATCACAAAGACAAGTGGATGGCTTCGATCAAGATTTAGGAGAAACGTGCTGTCTCCATTTTTAGGGACGCAGTCTTCCTCACAATGTTATACACAAGAAGACCACAATGCAGTATGTGTAACGCCCACTAACAACAGTGAAATACACACGCCACGTCAATAGGGACGAGCATGGATCGGAAACAACACGCCACTGCATGTACTTCGTTACATAAAGCGGTTCGTTTTCGCGACTTTGTCGTGCTTCGAGAGGAAGTAGAAACAAAGGCCCGAAAAAGCTCTTACTTGCTGGCGGATGGTTGGCAGTGCGGCTCAGGGCAAAGATATCTAACCCGAATACCGTTTCCAACCCTTTGATTGTGAAGGTGCTTTCAACGACGTTTCTTCAAGTACGCAGATTTGTTTACTAGGCCCTTTAGTGGTATCGGACGATCAGATTATTCACTGATGCATCACTCGGCGTGGCAAAGGTAAATCCCAAATCTTGCACTGCCCTACCAAACATTCAGAAGATTTCGCCCCGTTTAATCCCTCGATCGGCTCGTTCCTTCCCAGTACACCAGCCACACTGATTAAGGCTGAGCTGCCACATATTTATCAAATAAGACAATGGGGTTGTGAGTCGCTCAGGTAATTATGAAAAATGTCTGCTTGGTAAGTAATATAAAGCTTCGTCAGTGAATTCATAGCAAGACAGAGTTGATGCACTACACACTCACATTTACTCTGTGGCAGCTAAATGCAGTACACAATCATAACATAACCAGCCACATTTGAAAAAAGAATAAACAAACTGACGCCATAACCCGAGACAGGTAGACATTTTTTAAGAACTCACAACAAAATCTGAGACATACGTCAGAGCGTAAAGTCTCGCGTAACCCTGACACTGCCAAGTGTGGTGTTTAGGTACGGTACCTTTTGGCGTCCTGGTCCCGTCTTCTCATTTAACACTCAATTCCGATTCATGGTTTTGTGTCACTCTGAGACTTACACCCGGCGGTCGTACTGTGTGGCCCGGAGAAAAGTGCTGTCTTAACATCCGGCGCTTCAGTTGATTTGTGCCAGTTGGCGCTTCGTCCACTCTTCCAGATCCTGCAAACATATCCAGAGAGATGTTACTTATGTTATTCTCCCGGTATATCAGGTAATAACGTGGTGTCATAAACTCTGTGTGCCTGATTGACCAATTTCGCTGTTCGAAGCTGGAGTGTGGGTGTTAAAATGCAACAAGCAGTAATTCCCATACGAACGCGTCAGAAACGAAGTCAGTTCTACGGGGACATCCTATGTCTGTCCGTCCCATATCCTCCTGAGGGGCCTCTGGTCCCACATACGAAACTGAGGACAAGTCAGAATATCATAGAGCGTTGTAGAGGTAACATTTAGTTCAATTTATGACACTAGTATATTTCAATATAAAAATGCAAACGTCAATCATGCTTCGGCTCTACACATCGCCATCATCATGGAGTACAAATAAGAGACATATTTAGTTAAGAATATATAACACAATCCAACGTAAAGGTAAAGTGCACAGTACAGAGTAAATTACAGTACATTCGTATGCAGTTGGCAATCATGCACAAAATATATAACATAAAATACACAACTCATTTTATAAAGTGTCTTCTTTACAAATTAGTGGAAGGTTCTGTATACAATGTAGTTTCATATACAGAATTGTCTATCAATTTGTAATGAAGAAATTTGGAAGCAAATACATCTTTTTACTAGAGTTCTCTATATTTTATATTGCACACTTCATACACAATTGTCTACAACGTACGATATTATTGTAATTTACTTTGGAATGTACATTTTACCTTTACTTTGGACAGCGTTATATAAGATCTTCTGTTTCCCTTCTTGAACGACAATCGCTCGCCCGACGCTACCCTACCGTTACATCATACGAAGAGTCTCGGGAGGTTTGTCTGTAGGTGAACGAAGAGAGAAAAAGATTCGCTGCGATAATAACCTTCAGAAAGTAAAATAAAACTCACCAGTGTTATAGCAGATATTGAAAATGCTGCTCTCCTTACCGAATGAACGCAGTACAACTAGGGAAAAAATTATTTACTTTCCGGAGTTCTTGCCCGGAAAATGTTGAAATCTCACGTCGTGCACTCAGCGCACACCAACCACCAATTTTTTCGTCATAAAGAGGGGGTTCGTGAACAACTCCTGATTTTCTGTACTCCAGCATCCGCAGCTCTGAGATTTCACCTCCCCACATAAGGACAACCAGGCTTCATCAGACAAAAACAGCACCTGTGGATAAACTTCTCCATTGTATATAGAACGAATCAACCTACTACCAAAAAAAAAGTATTCTTGCAACCGGATCATGTCTGTTCAAAGCATCACTACCGACGTCTTACACGGTCACAAGTGTAACAATTCTGTGGCCCTTCGTGCAGACGCTTCCGTAACTCGTCTCCTGAGCTGAGGAAATTTCTGCAACATTTCTCAGTAAACTCTTGTTTGAAACGCAGCTGCGCTAAAACAGACGCTGTTCAACACTACCTGAGTCGAGCCGTGTTATTACGTCACTGAATGGCACAAATGCGTAAACCAGTAACAGACCCCATGATTCGTAGCGTAACAGAAAAGCCACCCTCCCGTTTGAAAACAGTGCGAGAGAGCTTACGTGGCCGCGTAATTAGGCGGGGTCTTTGGCCCCTACATTCCCATGATTTAACATCTTTTATTTGTAGGGAAGATTAAAAGTTAAGTTGTGTAAAACAATCCTCACACTCTGGCAGGACTGAGCAACAATATCCGACGTGACATATCAACAGTCTCCGGGACGTAAAGAAGTTCTTCCGAAGTTCTATTGACCGCATTCGGACAGGAGGGAAACAATGGCACCATCTAGCAAGTAGGTATGAAGTCAATAACACAACTATTGTTTAATTAGATGTTATATTCTAGGTTAAAAGGCTACATGTTTCGGCCGGTAGTGGCCATCATCAGGTATTTATCATTCGACACATTTAAGATTATTTATATAATTGACAGTACGAAATAATCCATGCTGAAAGACACCACGGAAAAGAACACAACAGATATCCAACGCCAAAGGCACATAACACAAACGGACGTGGCAGTCAAACATAACAGAACGTAAATGAGATCTGATATAACTAAATAATTCAATAAAAAAAAAACCTAACAGTGAATAGTGACGCACAAAACCCCCAGTGATACAGTGGACCAACGGATAAAACGACTGTAGTGCACATTTACACCACCATCCAGTGACAGTGTTAAAAGTGATGAAGACACGCAATACCACCAGTGCTGGATACACCACAACCAGAAAATAAAATTACACAGGAACACCCGACACAAGCAATAACCAGGTCACACACAGCGACCCAATGATGAATGAAGAAACACGCAATAAGCCAGACCCGTACGAGGACAGTACAAAGCAGCCTCCCCACGACAGGACCTCCAGACTCTCCTTCTGTGATTTTTTGTGCTTAGTGTTTTATGATTTTTTGCCCCTGGTTTTGTTTTGTTTCGTTTTATTTGTTTCTTGGTTTTTTCTTGGTCCTTTTTTTGGTTCCGGGTTTCTTCGGTCTGTTGACATTATCAAAGCATACATTTATGTATTATAAAGCAGTTCACCCACACATTTTTTATATAGATATACGGTACAAAACAAAGGCCTTAGTGAAGAGATCTCCCCATCAAACAAGCCGCCACACAATTATATAAATAATCTTAAGTGTGTCGAATGACAAAGACCTGATGATGGCCACTACCGGCCGAAACATGTAGTCTTTTGACCTAGAATATAACATCTAATTAAACAATAGTTGTGTTATTGAATTCATACTTAATTGCTAGTTTATACTACACAACGGGGATGGCACAGTTCAGAGTTAATGGCAGCATCTGCTGTAGGGCTGTCGAGGTTTTGTGAGACTCTCTACAGGTTATTATCACAGCGAATCTTTTTCTCGTTTCCTTCACAGACTGTTAAAAATCTCCCGAGAATCAGCGAATGACGTAACGCTAGCGGCCCGTCAGGCGGAAGCTTTCAATCGTTCAAGCAGGAAAATATGACCCTATATATTCGGAAATCAATGTGGCTTTTTGTGTACTTTCTGATGACGGCTATACGTGTATCAGCCGAAGCACGTTAGAATAAATTTTATATACAAATATACCAGTCAATATGTTGGAATAAATCTTATCTGTGTATAGTAAATTACGGAAGATGGACATTCAGATCACACAGACGTTTTTAGAGGCCAAAGTTTCCTTTAATTACGGACAATGGGGTATAGCAAATAGGGATTAAGAGAGGGCGGATTTATCAGGGACATGGCGGATGGCGAATTTGTGGTGTGAGACAGCCCTTAACTTACAGAATGCTCAATTACAAGACTGTCCGCTAACGTACAAGCGATGCTGTAACTGCGAACCGATTTATTTTTCCCCTCCCCAGTGACTGTATAATACACATTACAACTTGCTCAAACAGAATTGGTCTTGGTTCAAGTCGTCTGGGTGGAGATCCAGCCGTTTTTCTTGCAGCTACAACAGGTCCCTGTGCCTGTGTTTCTGTTGAAGTACGCCGGTATTGTTGGCAGAAAGCAATGGTCACAGCTTTGTTCAGATACAAGAGGAGTTTCTGGTCGTGTGTTCAATGTCTCTAGCTGAATGGAACTACCGGTTCTTTCAACGTTTATCTTAACACTTGCAGTTGATGAAGTAGCGTCCAGACACTCACAGTCGTAACACGACTCGGTAAACCCCCCCCCCCTTCATTATTTATCTGTGATAAAGATGTTCTTATCGTAAATACACCCTGTCGGTTTTGTTCTCGATAAAAAGTATGCACGCATTTCTCAATCCACTGCCTGGTTTACATGTCTTTTCATTCTCTTCCTCCTTCATTTGATCTCCGCAATAGGCTCAGAGTGGACGGTCCGGGATCGAATCCTGGTGGTGACTAGGTTTTCTGTCCGTCCAGACCGGCCCTGGGGCCCACCCAGCCTTCTGTAAAATGGGTACCGGGTCTTTCCCGGGGGTAAAGTGCTGCCGGGGCGTACTACTGACCGCTTACCCCCTTCTAGTGTCGCCGTCATGGAAGAGTTAGAGCTATACCTCTACCCACCCTCTGGGCCACATCGGGCCTGTAACGGGATCACTTTACCTTTACCTTTTATTGGGTTCAGATATGGAGTAAAATTTAGGACCTTCTCACTATGAACCATTTCACAGCCTCTCTTTAGTCACGGACGCGCAGAATTTCCAGTAATGCAGAAGCCATCTCCACGTTCTAGACGCCAGAACTGTGACAAGTTCCTTACTGAGGAGCCATACATTTTAAGAGGCAATTTAAGAAATTTATTCGCCTGGGCAACTTGGCGCCACAGAGTTGTGCATCCCCGTTTTAAGTCTAAAAACTTTGTATCTGTACCTCACATTATTTGCTTGACATAAAGAATATCGAACCTTTAAACGCCGAGTTAAATCCCATTAGGCTGGCATTATTAGGAGCTCATCATATTTTCCACGTTAGCGGGTTAAGGGTTAATGTGTTCTGGTATTCGATGTTGAATTTCAAAAGAAAGGTGTGACCGATTACTGAGCTCGCGGACTGCACTTACTCGATATGGCACAATTAACACAACAAAAGACAAAATATTCACACAGATCTACAGTGACGGGAGAAACAAATACTTGAATTATTCTGTTGACCACGTAAACAGTCACAGAAAATTAAAGTTGTATGGAAACAAAGATGGGCAGGAGCAGAAGAAAGTTGTGTAAAGCAAGGCAGAGGGGAATCAACACACAAGTGACTAAAGGATAAAACGAAGTTATGTGAAAGAAATAGTATAACCCAACCCAGTTCCTCATCAGTCGTTTCGCATGTCCTAATCTCAGGGAATTTAAGTGTTCTAAGTAGCAAAACAGTAATTTCATAAATAACTGGACACTGTTAATATGTCTTGTATTATTTCACAGATGTCTGCCGTTGAAAATACACGTACTGCTAGCCTCGGTATCACGTACATGTCTTATCACATCCTGGGTAGGAAACACGACTACTCGCTTGTGTTAGGTTTTCAAAACTCATACAATTTCAAATTCATACCCCCTTAAATATTCTTACTTTTCCCGATTGGCTAGATATTAAATTTCACCACTTCCTAATAGGTCCAAAAGTCAAAATATTTAATACTTTAACTCCATTGGCTCCCATTTATGTAACGTTGTTTCCAGTGTCGTAACCCGTGTGAACTCCTTCACGCGTCCTACTGGTTTCTGTTAATGTGCAAGCGTGACTAATATGGTATCATTCCCAGCAAGATTTAAGATGTCCAAAAGCTGTCGAAGTTTACAATATCAGTTGTTCCAAAAAGTTCCGTACGCCATTAATTTTGACACTGACAAACGGCGAACCTGCTAGCTAACTATACCCGCCATAAACTGTCTCTGTCCCTATACAGACTCGTTAAAATTTCCTTTCCACCCTAACCTAAATTACTAATTTTAAACAAATCTGTCATATCTACGAAATGTATAATTTTGAAACCTATTAAAGGAATTAAACTCCATATACCGCATATAAATGTGATAAGGTAGAAGCAAATAAGGAACGAAAGGATTGAAGAAAACAAGGAGTGAAGAACGCGGAGAGGGCGAGAAAATGAACTGAAAAAAAAGGGCGAAACGAAAAAAAATTGTAAGTTATGGTAGTTTTGGGGTTCTCACAGCAGTACTGCTGAATATTCGCGTCTTCAGATATGGGGCGCCGTGTTACTTTGAACTGCTTAACCACCAAGCTTGGGACACAACTGTCCTCCTGCACGGCAGGAACTACTGGACGTGGGACAAGGCGTCAGATCCCGCAAGACTCAAATACTCAAGCATACTTACGGTTTTATGTAATATGAAATTTCAATGGTGGGGCAGTAAGCAACTCTTAGTAACATTCCGTCTTCTTCTATAACAGAAAGTATGAGACCGCATAATCATAAGAGTCGTCATCCCCGTTGTGTTGTGTTAGACAAGTACATGCACTCCGATCTAGTTTATGAGCCCACATGTTCCACCGAAACTTCGGTAAGAAATCATGTTCCATAACACTGTAGTCAGCATGGCGGGAACATCTGAAGCCACAACTCACACGATCTACGCTAATTCTATCCATCTTTGTAAGCTCTGCAAGCTGCTTGCAGTCTCCAGATTTGTCTACATATTCTTTGTGCGTTAAAGATATGGATATGGTTGTAATGCGAACTCGGCGTTTAATCTGTGGAGGGTGGGACAGGAAGGGAGAGACATAGCATTCTTGTTTACCCTCGTGTCTCCGTGAACTTCTCTGACAGTGCGGTCCTACACTAAGCACTTTGCGACTCCTTTCAGATTCTTGGCAGATGTTCCAGAAGACCTCCCCGCGTTCATTCATCACTGTCCCGCGTTTTTTCTCGCGCGCTCCCCCAACGTGACAACAAGGGGAAACAGCAGACTGAGATAATGTGGCCGAGCCCACATCATAGTTCCCCATAAAAAAAAAATCGGACGCCTTTAAATGCATGCCCACAGTGACGCACTAGCTCCAAACGAGACTTTGGAAGTGACTATTGGTCCTGTTAGGGCGTTTGCACATACACCGGCAAAACCGGAGCCGGGTCCGACTCCGGCGCCGGATGCAATGTAAATAAATGGGTGTTTTCACACGTAGCCGGTCCTGCCGAATTGCCGGTCCGGCAAATTAGCGTGCCGGACTGGAACTCGACAAGCCGGGCGCCGGGCAGGCGGCCGGCGGCCGGCGTAATCAGTTTCATTGTAACTGCATTGGAACTTGCACATGTGTCTGAACCTGTCGGTGCCGGACGACTTTTTTAAATACCCCAGTCTGTATGAAACCTACACGGCGTTCAAAATCCAACTAACCACCGGCAGCGGAAATGCCGGTACGTGTGAAAAACTCCACGACCGGAGCCGGATCCGACTCCGGCAAAAAGCCGGTGTGTGTGCAAGCGCCCTTACCGATATCAGAAAACCTGCTTACTTTAAAACATCCGAGACATACGCAAATCAGATATTGCTAGTGACACACAGACAGCCAACGAGCCCTCCACCCAACCACCCACCTTCATGGAGCAGACATTATTGATAACCACATAGTTCCATATGTGGGCCAGTTAGCTCAGTCGGTATAGCGACTGAGTACGGGCTGGACGGTCCGCGATCGAATCCCGGTGGGGACGAGATTTTTCGCCCGTCCAGACCGGACCTGGGGCCGGTCTGGACGGGTCTTTCCCGGGGGTAAAGTGTGGCCGGGGCGTGTTGCTGACCACTCACCCCATTCTAGTGCCGCGGTCACGGAAGAGTGGAGCTATTACTCTACCCACCCTCTGGGTAACACCGGGCCTGTAACGGGATCACTTTGCCTTCTTTACCTTCACATAGTTCCACACACAGTCAACAAATTCGACAACTACTGTGGGAACGGAAGACCACTGGGGAGGACTAGGCGTAGATGGGTGGATAATATTAGGATGGATCTCCGGGAGGTGGGATGTGGGTATATGGACTGGATTGGGCTGGCCCAGGATAGAGACAGGTGGCGGACGCTTGTGAGTGCGGTAATGA
>Ga0136643_10014724_pt1 | contig 11748 bp, 3 predicted proteins | sample TergutLab28metaG_FD_96883 | JGI IMG/M metagenome (GOLD analysis project Ga0136643, IMG submission 96883) | Labiotermes labralis P1 segment gut microbial communities from Petit-Saut dam, French Guiana - Lab288 P1 (version 3) (version 3) | ecosystem: Host-associated > Arthropoda: Insects >...
CATCTACGACGAGATGTCGGCAATGCAAAACTCACTTATGAAGAATTTAATACCCTGCTTTGCCAAATTGAAGCTTTGCTAAACTCAAGACCTATTTGTCCTTTGAATAATAATCCAGATGACCTTCAAGTTTTACCACCAGGACATTTTCTCATTGGCACTTCTATGTTAGCTTTACCAGACCATACTGCAGTAGATGTACCTTCAAATCGCCTGAGCAGATGGTCCCATGTTCAACAAATGATTCAACATTTATGGAAATGTTCTTCATAAGATTACCTTCACCAGTTGCAACAGAGAACCAAGTGGAAGGACGTCCAACCAAATGTGACAATTGGTGACTTAGTGCTTGTAAAAGAAGATAATTTACCTCCTTTAGTGTGGAAAAAGGCAGTGATTATTGACATGCATACTGGACGAGATGGATTAGTAAGAGTTGTAACAATAAGAACTGCAACAGGAACTTTTAAATGGCCTATTGCAAAGATTTGCGTATTACCAAAAGTAGATTGAACTGATTATGTGTGATTTTGTTAAAGATTTACTAAGATTGATATGAACCTGTAAGAGGACACTGATATTTAAGGACATTAAAAGTAACCTTAAGACTGTAATTAAAATTGTCTAATTAGGTGGGCGGCATGTTATGATGAAACCTTTGTAGGGAAATTTTGTGTTCTGAGTGGTTTTTTTGTTGTGCCTATGTTGGTATTAAGATGAGAGAGTTAGTTGCTCTTCAAGATGGCGTAATAAACAGTTATAAAGAACATTCCTTTGTCCACTCCATTCCTTATGGTTGTCACGCTATGCCTTCAATTCGCTACGCACCGGTGGTCCTTTCTGCGGTGACAATCATTCGAAAGTTGAATTTAACTACACATCTCCTTGTAGTGCCGTCGCAGAGAATTCGTGACGGTATACCGGTACTGCACAGTAATCAACGGCGGTATTTACTTCATTGTAGCACTGAGACAGTCTGACCTGCAACAATTCCAGGCTGTAATTCTTGAAGATATTCCGTTAGTTTTGACAGTGACTAGAGCTCTTAAGAAAAGTGAAAACTTTATAAAACTCAAGTTTTATGCATCTAAAATATATATATATATTGAACCACAGCGTATTTGTGAGTTTCAAATGAATATAAGAACAAAGAGAAAATATTTCCCTATAAAGCAGGAGTATACTTTTTCGATAGATTATGACGGAAAACTCTAACAGAAATATTCACGAATTTTTCGAAATCCCTTAAAACAAACTGCAAATCACCAAAATGCCAGTAAAAATTCTGGCCTTCTTACAGGCAGTTGACATGATGTCACCATACTAAACTTTCAGTTCTAAACAGCCATACACCTGGTCCATTGATTGACATAAAATTTTGATTACGTTTTAAATACAATGCTGAATGTCGACCTTTCGGAATTTCATTGATGCATTGTCTTCTGTCATTACTTTTACTCACAACATTATACGTCACTACAGTTTTCTTCATGACACTTGAATGACAAGCTAAACAACACACCGTGCGCTGATGAGTACGGTGGGCATACAATGAATACAGATGTCACATGTTGTGTGAAGTGCCCGCAAAATTGAACGTATAAAGAGCGGAAACATTTCTCAGTGCGGTTTGCTTAATCACTGTGTCACTAACAGAGAACTATTGAAAGGCAACGTCTGGATATCAAATAAAAATGAAACGAATTTCTTATATCTGTCGGCCTTCATTTAGTAAAAGCTTTGGGAAAAGATTCGATGTATCATAACTGTGCGTCACTGTGTTTACTGTGCAAGGGGAAAGAACGCTCAAACATAATTTACATATCAAATGCTTTCATGAACTGCAGGTATTAAAAACAACATGCTTCCGTTTATCTGATTATATTATAAAGTCACGTAAAGAGCTAAATGTTTTGTGTCATTTAATCGAGAATTGATTCAAGTGTAGCGTATAATTTGTTGCTGAACATTGAGGAATTGATTGGTACCACATAATATCTAAAACTTTAGACGAATTTTCACATAAAACGGTATCGTTATATTGGGGATCCAAATTCTTTCATTTTACTACTACAGCGGTATTTTTTATTGTCCTCAGAAGGATGAAAATAAAATAACCGGATGACAAAAGGTACGAATTATGTAATATTTTCAGGAACGCTGCGCATTAAGAAAAAGATATGGCTTGTGTTTTGTTTGTATGTTTTGTTTATCTGACACGTGCCGCAATTCAATAGATGACGGTCACGTCATATTTGTATTATCACACTCACATTACGTGATAAACACGAAACACGGTGCACAGAAATTAACATAATTGAAATAACACGCTCAAAACAACAAACTGAAGTCACACTTGTGCCCTTGTGACTTGTATTAAAACAGACATTTATGGAAGATAGGTACAGCTACCAATGAGCAATCGCTGAATTCACCCGTTTCTCTTATTCCTACGAACAAAACTCTAAACACTCTGTTATCACCAAATAGAGACCATGTGAAACAAAAGCAGTGAAACTATGCAGGAAAATTTTTATATCCAAAAAGAAGACTTTTATTAGAAGAACTTAATATTTCCCAATTTTACAGCAATCTATCCCCACTGAACTTATTCAGTCGGAGGAGCGTAGGATGTAAAATGTTTTCATTTATCTTCAGTCAAACGTTCTTTAGAGTTACGACGAAACAAGCAAAGAAATATCACACATGTCAGGTGGAGGTGTGAGGAAATGTTTTCATCTACTCAAGAAATTTCCACACTTTAGGTAATCCGTACTTTCATTACCGCATCCAATATTGCCTGAATCCTGTCCCCATCCTAAACCAGCTCGATTAATTCCATAACCATTCAACGCAATTTCTGAAATTCCATCTTAATATTATCTCACAATATGCCTGGGTCTCCCAAGTGGTAACTTTCCCTCAGGTTTCCCAAAATAATCACTCATACCCCTCTCCTGCCCCGCAAACGCGCTACTTACCTCTCCCATCTAATTCTTCTCGATTTTTTCACTCGAATAATAATGTGTGAAGAGTACTGATCATTAAGTTCCTCACAAAGTAGATGTCACCTTTCCCTTTTTATCTCGTTCCACCTTGACTCAAATATTCTTCTCAACACCCTATCAAACACCCTCAGACTACTTTCCTCCCTGAATGTCAGCGAACAAGATTTACACCCATACGAAGCAACAGGCAAAGTTATAGTTCTGTATATATTAATATTTACTCTTTTGGATAGCAAACTGGAAGACAAATAATTCTGCACCGAATGTTGGCAAGTACTCGTATTATCTGATTTCAAAATGCTCTTAATTTCTTCCTGAACAGAATTTTGATTTGTCGAGGTTGTTCCTAATTATTTGATCTTTTCTATCTTTTCAAAGACCTATTATAAATCTCCAAACTGTGACTTCGTCCTGCATTCTTATATCGACACATAAACATGTGTTAAGTTTTGTCAACATCCAAAATCTTTAGGAAAAATAAATAAAAATTTTTGTGTTTTTTTACCGTATCTTCGCTAAGGCGCAATGCAGTAAATACTCAGCCTAAACCAGAAAATAATACATACCATTTAATTTCATGCCATCTTGTTTCACCAGAACCCTCCGAATGGTGTACTCTTAAGCAAAGATGAAACGAAGTGGCGATAAAGCGCCTCTTTTTCACACCATTCCTAATAGAAAACACGTGGGACAAATGGTTTCCTACACGAATTCTGCTATAGGTTGCATTCAGACATATTTTTATTAACCTTACCAGTTTCATGGTGAAATCAACCTAAATGAGAATATTATACAACACCCACTCTTCCTCCATCTCCTAACTGTTCATAAGCTTTCTTGAAGTTTTTAAATAATTAATGAAACTTCCTTTCTGAAAATCGTGTCGCTTATTAGATAATGTGGACGAATATCGTACAGACATATACGGAACACATGATAACATAATAAGGAGTAAGCGCTTTGCGTTATGGTTAAATAGGTGAGAGACCCATACACAGAAAATGTAAAAGTTATTCCTTTCCACGTCAACATAATTACACACCCGCGTAACAATGTTACGAACACACGTATATTACGGCCCTTGTTTGTGTTTGTGTCTGCAAATTGTGCTGTTGATCTACATTAACCATTACATTTATACACGCAATGTACAAAGGCACACAGTTTTAGCAAACTCTGTTTCATTCAAACCGACTCAACTCCTTATATAATTTGCATAACAAATATTAGTAAAACAACATCCAAATTTCTGCAATCTGACTTATTTTTTTGCGTTCCGCTAAGGCCTAGTTCAACCACATTTAGCGATACCGAACTTTATATACAGGCACAGTGTATATTTTAACTAAATGTCTATGAGAGAGGAATTGTATATAGGGAAATATACTGCTGGGGGAGGAAATGTGGGAGATGCGGAGACGGTAAAACATGGGAATAAGTCATTAGTCCCAGTTAAGTCTATTTCATATTAAGGAATTTTAAATCTTACAACCGCCAATTATCTGATTGCAGCGTCTGTTTATGTGCTGTACCGAAGCAAACACCCTGACATAGCGACAGTGAAATTTGTGTTGGTGGAGTTGCAAGAGAACAACTTAGATGTCAGTCAATTGGTGCAATTCAGAGCAGATCACTGTCAGCAGCAGAACCATATAAACAAGGAGGAAGTGAGTTAAAAGTCATTCGCGCAGCAAATGGAAAGCAAACTTCTTCGAATTTAGACATTTTGTAAAACCGAATATACTTCTAGCACGTCAAATGTTGTGCCCGACTAGAAATTATATACAACTGACTTAAATATCACACTACTCTTTGCTTTTCCTCACTTTGAGCGTTGGAATAAGCACTAAAAATGTAAGGGAATTTTGCCTGAATTCGACGAAGCTCAGTGTGTATGGTGACAAACCTATATTCTGGTCGAACGGGGTTCGGTTCCAGTAATTTTCCAAGAGACCTTTCTCTTGTCCAGTCTGTCTTTTCTGGTTGTCACGACATGCCTCGAATTCAGTGCATACCGATGGTCTTTTCTGTTGGGAAATAGTCGTGGAAAATTGAAATTTATGTACCTCAAGTTTCACAAATCTACGAAATATAAATAGTGAATTACAGCGTATTTGTGTGTTTCATATTGATAATTATATATTTTTTAACTGCAATTGGGTTGGAAACCGGTAGTTCTCAGAACAAAATAAAATATTTCGTTGTAGAACATTTTCTATCCGTAATTATAAAGTAATTACAGTGTTAAACAATAGGTGTGATTATCAGTCAATAACACAACAATATCTAAAAAAGATGCTTATTAAGAGAAGTAAACTACATATTTCGGCCTATTGTGGCCATCATCAGATTTACATCCGAAAGTATGGTGGTATTGCTTTACAGGATTTGTATGGATATGTCACGATGGTGAGATCTCAGCATCTGTGAAGTTTGTTATATTCTATTTATAAGGGGCACGGGGTTATCTGTAATGTGCGCTATCCTGGGGTGCAGCTCTAGTACACAGATGCTGAGATCTCACCATCGTAACATATCCATACAAATCCTGTAAAGCAATACCACCATACTTTCGGTTGTAAACCTGATGATGGCCACATTAGGCCGAAATATGCAGTTTACTTCATCCTCTATTAAAAATCTTTTTTTAGATATTGTTGTGATATTGACTGATACCCACACCTATTGTTTATGTACACACAACGGAGTAGCTCATTTTAGAAGTAAAGTGCTTACTGCGCGGAACGAGCTGACTCCTTATAGAAGTCAATGTATTTTCACTTACGAGTATAAAGAGGCCTTTCCATGGCTCAAGATGTAAGTAGCCGTCCCCTGAAGGTGAAAGGCTGTGTTTCGGTTCGAGGACTTTCCAACTGGGATATGTGGTGAATAAAATGTGGCACTGTTAAAGGTTTGTGTCTCTGTACTTCAGTTCCACCCTGTCAGGATTACTCCGCACACGCTCTATATTCATCTTCATCTACTGTCTCTCGTAACAGAAGAACAAACGTTCAAGGCTTGGAAACATTAAAAAAATCAATGTTCTTTCGGAAATTAATAATTCTGTAACAACTAAACAGCGACGATTATTAATGTTCAGCAACTGAATACATTTTGGAAAAATTTATGAGACAAACTCCAAAGGCACTCTGCGTCTTACCAGAGAGATGTTAATTTCATTATATAAAAACACGAAATACACATCTGACGTAATAGTGGGGTACGTTCTGTATCTGGCATGCTGGACACTTCTCAAATAGTTACACCATTTAATCCATATTGGTCACACAATGTTGCACATAATTGTTATCATGCTACCTTAAATGTAGACTATTTTACGGTATTTTGCAGCAGTTATTACGTATCTGTATGTCCACTAAGACATCTGGCAATTCCGGCCCATACGTCACACCACATATTCAACGCCCCGAAATATATTACGATTACTTACAAGCACGTCTTTCCTGTAGTTCTGAAAAGACTGTTTGGTTGTAGGGTGAATATCAGGGGTAATATGTCCATAATGGTATGCTGCCACCATTTCACGAAATTAGGGTTGTGTGAAAGTAATATCTAGAACTCACGCTATTTATAGGCCTCGCAGACCCCTAGGGTTAATAGAGGTATAGAACTATTCTTTCCATTACATCGACACTAGATGGGTGGGCGCGGTCAGTCCCACGCCCCGGCAGTCACTACCCTTGGGAAAGACCGGACACCCAATTTACAGGAAGCTGGGTGGTCTCCAGGGCCGGTCTGGACGGGCGGAAAACCTTGTCCTCACTGGGATCCGATTCCGGACCATCCAGCCCGTAGTCAGTCGCTGTACCGACTGAGCTATAAGGCCCACGTGTGAAGAGATAAGGTGTACTAATACCGACCTAAACAACGCATACTGGGAAATGGTGTCAGACGCGCTTGAAGGATATGGCCCTTTAGATTAAATTAATCTACAGTCAATTCCAAAGTTCATGGTGTGTGTGTTTGTGTGTGTGTGTGTGTGTGTGTGTGAGAGAGAGAGAGAAAAGTGAGACAGAGTACGCGCGTTTCTATCTAACTTAGTCATATGCTACAATGAAATGAAGCACCTACAATTAATAGATAAAAACCGGACAGATTAAGAAAGAAAAATAGTTTCAATCAATGAAAGAACTCAAGAAGCAATATTCATATATATTAAGGTAGGGACGGGAATTGCCGAAGAAGATTGAGGTTAGATATTTGTGTCTATAGCATTCTGAAAAATACGAAATTTTCCAAACAAATCTCACAAGCACTACCGAAGTACCCTCGTGCCAGAACTATCTGAAGTCAGCACATCGATTACCACTAAAGCGGGCCTATGCGTGATATATTTCAACAAATTGCGTCTCACTCTTCTGTCTGGCAAAAGGTGAGGTTCAATCTAGAACAGGTCATAATAGTCCAGAAGAGCATTAGTGGTATTGCTATACCTTTCTTTAACCTCGGTGTTAAATGGGTTTGATTATCCAAGGCCAATCATCGGACAATTTAATTCACGAAAGTGCTTCGATACCAACATTAGAGGAGTTTTGGTGCGCCCCATGCCCAGTCTCTTGTTGCAGATAGACTGCTGTATAGTGCATGATTATTTGAAAGAAATGAATTACACAGTGCGTAACAAATAAATTAAAGTGCGGTTTTCATACTCAGAATTCTTGATAACTTGTCTGTCTGGGTGTCTCTTTGGGTCCGTCTTTCCAGAAGTTTTGAAAACCCAGAAATATTTTCTGGTGACTTTGAGATTTGCTGACCCAGTTCATCATAATTACTCGGTTATTAAGGTAATTCTATATTACTTCCTCGACATTCACACAATAAGTTCATTATTATCGTTTCGGAAAAACGAATCACTGTTTTTCTTAACACATTTTGGAGTAATTTTCAAAGCCTTGGATGTGCAATTTTGGAAAAATATATGCCAGTGATATAAAGGACATTTCGTTCTTCCTTATTTTCTGTCAATGTTACCGTCAATCAATTTAAGAGTACAGTTGAGATTAAACAATTAGGAAATATTAAGTATTAAATACTAATCAGTTTTGTTCGTATTCTTCTATACGTCATAACGAAACACACAGCGCATTTTTGTCCATTCAGTATTATATTACAATACGTAACTGAATATAAATTATATTTTGAATATTTCCAGAAATGTCTGGAATTATAAATTTATAAAAATAATTCGACGAGATATAATCATAAATGTGGATAGGGCCTAATGTAAGGAAACAGTTATTGTTGTAGTGTTTGGACACAACTTGTATTTCAAGACAGATTTAGAAAAATTCACATAAATAAAATTTCAAGAAAATCCGTCCATTGAGAAAGAATTTCTTGATTGCGGACGGACAGAAAGAGAGTTGGACAAACAAGATAAAGCTAACAGTCGCTTATCACTATTTTGCTGACAATCTAATAATACGTCGAAAATCTAAATAATGGAATCAAAATATTCCTTTCTTACGGACAGCATTGTTTTCAGGTCAAAACAGAAATACAAACAACTGTTACCAGACATAACTGCTTTCTATTCTGTTATACACGAATTCAATTCTCATGCTGAAAATCAGCCATTCTGAATTTCATCCCAGCAAATTCTCGTATCATTTTTTGTTAGGTCACTATGATTTCTTTCCTGGCTCCCCTATTTTATTAGATGCTAACGTACGCACCTCTCATTGATCAGTACAGTGTGCATAAAATGAATTCAGATAGCCACTTGAAGTGTGGAGAGCCTGCAACAGTGAACGTATACAGATTGGAATGTAGCTTGTCTGATGCTGACTCATATTGCTTCCAAATAAATTTCCGAGCAGGTTGCATACAGTCTGTATCACTAACTCAACTACTAATAAGAAGAAACCTAAGAATATCGAATGAAAAATGAAACACCACATTAAAAGCAGAATTTTTCTCAACATAATTTGAAATAGCATCTGTGCACGAGCATAGAAATTTGTAATAAGGAAAAGCGCAGAACGACTTGGAAATGAATATCAGTCATGTGCTTGATTTTAGCGAATGATTCGCTTTGGAGAGCAGGAGATATATGTTAATTGTACGTCACTTATATTCACTGTGTAAAGGGAAAGAAAGTTCAAAAAATAGTATATATCATTTTTTTTAAATTGCAGGAATTAAAAGAACATGGCGCTGATTGCCTGATTATATATATATCTAAATTTTGGTAAAGTGCTGAATAATTTGTGTCATTTAATGGAGAGTCTATTTAATGGTAGCGCATAATTTTATGGTGAACGGCGAGGAATTATTTGGTACCAAACACTATCCATCGGTTTAGACAATGTTTCGCACAAACCGATGTCGTTATAACGAGGTTAGTGTATATACTAATGTACCACCAATGCGGTATTTTTATTGCACACAGATAAATAAAATTAGGAAAGAGTGGATGACATCAGTTCTATATATATAATTTTGAAACAATTATAACTGGTTTATGGAGTTCAAGTTTTTTATTAGACACCAATATTGTATATTTCCTAGAAGGGCCAGATTTGTTGTATATTAGTAATTCTGTTTGTTATGGAAGGGAAAAGGTAAGGAGTGTGTATAGCAGCTTAAAGGGACAGTTTATGGCGGGTATAGTGAGATAGCAGGTCGTCGTGTGTGAGTGTCAAAATTGATGGCTTTTGGAAAATTTGGGAACAAATTACTTTGAAATTTTTGGAAGGTTTTTGACATCTAAATCTTTGTAGGAATATTTACAATATTACTTACGCTTGCACATTAAGAGACATCAGTAAACGTGTGGAGTTCACATGCGTTAGAACAATGGAAACAACATTATATAAATGGGAGCCAATAGAGTTGCAGTATTAAAAATTTTTACTTTTGGACGTAAGAGGAATCGGTACATTAAGAATATTTAAGGGAAGTTGAATTTGAAGCTGCAGTAGTTTGAAAAGCTGACGCAAAAAAGAATCTGTTTTATACTCTGGAAGTGACAAGTTATGTACGTGATACCGAGGAGAGTAGTGCATAAAATTTTCAAAGGCGCATCCATACATTCAACGAAACTGTAAATTTAAAAAATCGTGAAATAATATAAATAGTGTCAAATTATTTACAAAATTACTGTTCCGCCACACGGAAAACTTAAATTCACTGGGAGAAACATAGGCAAAACAACTGATGATCTGATTGAGTTGTTCAATCCAGCGTATTAAGAAAGTAATATGGCATATATTTGGTTACACGTTTTGTTTATCACTCATAAATTTCGGAATTTTTTTTACGTCATGCAACTGTAAACAGTGGCTGAAATACCATCAGTCGTGGGCGAATCACTGCTTCGGAATTTATGGTGTAGAGCATTTAGATACCATTTCACTGATCGATGTGTACGAACTCATGATACATGCCGCCATTCAACAGGAGTTCCCTCTTATCTGTATGTCAAACTCACATTCTGTGAAAAACATGAACAACTGTAAATAACAATTTTCAAATGGAAAAAAAAAACGCTCAAAACAACAGATAATTTTCACATTCGTGTCTTAGTAATTTGTATTAGAACTTATATATATAGAATACTGAATGAGCTGAAAACGAGTAATCGCGGAATTCAAGCCCTTTACTTAGCCCTACGGAAGATACTGTAAATCGAATGTTATCATTATGTAGAAACCATGTCAATGAAAAGATATAGAATCTGTACAAGAAAATTGTCACGTCCAGCCAGAAACACTTGGTTAGTTGGGGGAAACTAAATAACAGTTTCGAAGGTTAGAAGTAATGCGTTCACAGTAACCTTGATCAGCCAGACGCGCTTATGACGTCTAAAATGTGTTCGGTATTATTAAGTCCCATCTTTCTTATAGATACGACGAACCAAACAAGAACTACCGCACCTGTCAAGTTTCTCTGTGAATAATTGTCTGTTGTGTGTCTTCGGCACGAATAGTTTATTCTGAAATGTGCCCTATAAAGGGGCCCACACGATTGAAAAAAACGTAATGTCGGGGAGCTGGAAGAAGACGGCGACTGCAATTAGATTGCCTGTAAGTAAACTTTATATTAATTCCTACCTGTGGAATTTCAGCCAAACCGATGGCTAGGGTAAATTTTTCTTGAGATTCATTGATAGCAAATTTTTAGACAGAGTCACACTCGGGATTAAACAGTACGTTTTATCGGTGTGTGTCTGTAGACTGAATTATCCAGAACGGTAAAACCATGTGACGCATTACGTTTATAATGTAGTCTCTCTCCTGTCTGGCCATACAAAGTGTTCCGCATTTTCTATGGCATATACCAGATGTAGACAAACGTTAATGAATATCGGATATGTGTTTTGAACAGCCTATAAAGCTGTAAAATAATGCTCTTACTTTAATAATAATTGAGGGATATTTTATCATGAATGTACACAAGTTTAAATATAAATCAACTGTTATTTATTTCAGATTTGAATTACTGTTGAATTTTCTTTTCGGGTCTTCGAAAACAATTTCAAAAACTTTTCATTCAAACACATCCAGTTGCAGAATAATTGTTTCATGCTCAAACACAGAGGGTCGGACGAAAAGACAGGCATAATAATGATACAGTCCGTTGTACCGATCTTTTGTTGGATGTTAATGAAACATAAATTTTCTGGAGATAATTTAGAAAATTCACCAAACATTTCTCTATATGTTGTTTAGAGCGCTGGGACAGACAGACAGTGTAGGACGGGTGTAATTAAACGAAA
>Ga0136643_10014726_pt1 | contig 11747 bp, 10 predicted proteins | sample TergutLab28metaG_FD_96883 | JGI IMG/M metagenome (GOLD analysis project Ga0136643, IMG submission 96883) | Labiotermes labralis P1 segment gut microbial communities from Petit-Saut dam, French Guiana - Lab288 P1 (version 3) (version 3) | ecosystem: Host-associated > Arthropoda: Insects >...
ATGTAATCATGCACGGGCATTTCTGATAATTCTTTATATTTATTAACGTTGCCTTTAGGGAGAAGCATGGACTGGTACGGAATGACTTTCTGGATTGCATGATGGAGCTGAGACAAGCGGGCAAGGATGAAGCGCAAGATATGCAATCTGCACAGACTGCAAACACAGGCGCCATGTTCAGTAAGTCATAGCCTAGCGTCATAATAGAGGTAGAGAATTCGTTATGTAACATTATATTGGGTCTGTGTTGTGTAGTCCATAAATATCTTGAATTCTGACCTGAAATCCTCGAGTTTATTACCGACATTTCTTTAGGGTCGGATCAAGAGTACTTTGGAACCATGAAATTGCCCAAGGTACCTGTTAATTCAGACCCCACATCCAATATTATAGTTTTTATATGTCAGTGAGAGATCGATCGCGAAGAATAAATTCTTTATTTCCAGATTGAAACTAGATACCTGGCATTCATTTGGCAGTCGAGACACAATTAGAAGAGTTTAGGTATGGAACTGTAGAGAAATTTAGTAGATCTACTCTCTTGTATACACATTCTGATTAGTAATACCGAAGGTGAACCTCAGCTATAGGCCATGTTATACTAAATGGAAATACTCACAAACTTCAAATAACATTGTGCACTTTATATGAAATGTAACCGTAAAAATCTGAACCGAATTCACGATTGTGTAATCGGGGTTGGAATTCGAATTCTGAACATCGTGAGTATTGATTTAACCACTTATTTTTCTTGAAAACTAGGTTAGATAAATGAAAATACTTGAATTAGTAACGAGGGTACGAAAAATCGTTTAGATAACGATGGTCACATATCGCTTCAAATCGGAGGCACATGTCACTGTATTGTTATATGAGATCCTTAAGGAACTACAAAAAGGCTGTTTCGGCCTTTGAGAATATTTCAGCATCAGGACGGAAGATATCTTTGCAGGGCAAAACCGAGAACGCCAGCTCGAATGTGGGGAATGTTTATGGAATGTCGGAGACAAGTGGCAGACTTGCTTGGAGGTCTTATAAAACTTTAGTGTGCTACAAAACATTATAACCCAAAATGATATATTTATTCATGAAGGTATTGCAAGGTTTTTAATTTCGACAGTTGTAATTGAATATTGTGAAATTCAAACTGGTTATCGAAAATTCACATGTGAATTCAAAACTTAAACTACATCCATATTAAAGAGACATTATCGCTTTTATTGGTCGTGTTCAACCGTAACACGTCGGCAAACAGTTATATATTAATGACATAAATAATCTTAAAGAAGTCATAACAAAAATCAGTCATAGTGTTTCTTGGGACAAATTGGTGAAGAGAATGCAGGTGCTAGGTTATATTGACGTAATATTCCTATGGACAGTAAGATCTCTTCTCGCCATGACCGAGCTACTCCACGCAAACAAGATGAACAGTATAAATTGTGTAATCGGTATTCGTGAATGAAATCACATACATGTTCATTCCTAAGTGTCTATAATAGACGGTACTTGTAGTAAAATCAATTTCCAATTTATGTCCACAGAAGGAGAGTATGAATTTAGTGCTTACACATCAGCTGAGCCGAGTACAGTGAAGAAGAAGATTAGGCAATGCGTTTTGGAATGATTTGATAGTTCGTAGTTTTTGAATAACGAGACAGAATATTGCAGCAACAGCTGGAAATAACGACAAATATTTATCAATCGTAATTCTTCAGGAAGTTTACCGCAAAATGTTAAATATAAATCTGATTCTCCAAATTCATAACGCAGAAAAAAATATTGCATAGACGGAATTGTTTGTGGAGGTTATTAAATAAGGTCTGCGCTCTTATGGGTTTTAACTCTGCCTAGAATAGAAATTCCATATTGTCAAGTCGAGACAAATTGTCGGTCTCATATTCAGTACTCTAACAATCCAAGAAGACATAACATCACGCAGACTGTTAGATGTATACAAAGGTATTGTCAGATGTTACCCCCTATATTGTAATTGCATAGAGAGTCTTCTATAATTAATGACAGAAATATTATTCCTAATTTATATCAAGTCAGCTGCACGAATTATAACTCAGGATATAATTACATTTACTGTCAAATTTTCCTTCGATTGTACTAATCAGGACTATAAGGATATATAATGTTTCATTTATGTAACTAATTTTTAATTAGGCATCGTAATAGTTGCTAAATTGAAGGTCGAATTAACTTAGTTGTTGGAATTAGAAGAACAGGATATGGGTTGGCTGACTTCATATACGGGCGCATTGTAAGGTTCTTGTGCTGAGGCTTTGGATTGTGAGAATCAAATGTGTGTTTCTAATAAATGTAATACTTTTAGATCAAATCAGCAAATATTGTCTTATTAAGGACACATCAAATTCACGTAGAAACACACTAGTACATCCGTAACACACAGTGGGTTTGGAACCACAGAGATAAAATTTATCATAGGAAAACAAGCACGTACAAGAAGAGATAGGGAGCTTTTTGTACTTTAACAAAATTTTGTTCTGCTTTTTCAGAAATAGACGGCGACTTGTTTGTGGCACAGGCGTTAACTTTTCTGTTAGCCGGCTACGAGTCTTCTGCTAGTGCATTGACTTTCGCTCTCTATGAACTTGCGCTGCATCCTGAGATTCAGCAGAGTCTGAGGGCGGAGATCGTGCAGGTGCTGAGCAAACACGACGGCAAACTGACATATGATGGCATGCAGGATATGTCGTACCTGGACAGAGTTGTGTCAGGTGAGGAACGAAGAGAGGTTAAAAAGTAATTTGAGATTAATTTCTTTGGGCTTGATGAATTGAATTCTAAAATTGCTTGCTGCGCCGTTATATGTCACAATGTGACTGAAGTAAAAAAATTACCTCGCATTTTGAACAATCAGTTTGCTCGCAATTGATGAAGTCGCGAACATAAAATATACCCGTGTAATACAGAAAATGTTTTTTCTGGCCACCGCATGTGTAAGGCGGCCACAGCCTGTGATTGTTTCGAGGTGTAATAATGGCTATTTATAAAAAATAAAACATTCACAAAAAGGAAAAAATAATATTCAAAACTTTAAGGCGACGTAAATTCAGTCAAAAGCACAACTATGAATATATGTCTAAATGGTGGTGTTTATTATGGTGGCTGCTATAGGGCGAAACATGTAGTTTCCTATTGCTAATAAATACTATCATTTAGGCATATATTCATAGTTGTGTTTTTGACTGAATTTACCACACCTTTTATTTTAAACCCACAACGGGGTTGTTACACCTCAAAAAAATAGAATTCACAAAATGATTCCAGGGTAATCATTGTGGTAAAAATATTTCAGCTTTACGATAATAATGGTAATGTAATGATTTAACGTCTACGTACTCGTAAACATCAAATTGTGAGTGGGTTGTGATAATTTGTCATCTCGAGAGAAAGATTATAGTAGCTTCTGTAACATAGATCAGAACACACAGACCTTTAAGGCCTGTACTCCAGTAGTGGCCTGCCCCGTCACCATTACACCATATTCTCTCCTCTCAAAATCTTTATGCAAACAGCTAAGAGCTTTGATTTTGAGTTGTAATGCCTCCCTCCGTATAGTTTGACATCGACTGTATCGTACTCGTGAGACACTGTAGACTGTGTGACGTTGACGGTCCTAACCTCGTCCTCTAGGTCTCCATAATCTGATAGTGCTGCCACCATTCAGTTTCATTCAAATCTGGAAGTAGAAAACCGACAAACTACTTGTACCCGCATGGTCCAACTTTAATAAAGTTTCCCTTCATTCCTGTTTACGCAGTTAGCTTGCCGCGAACTCAAGTTCGTTATAGTTAGGTTGATGAATAGACTATTTAAATGTTGCTAAAGCCTGGTATAATAAAGCTATTTAATTGACAAGTTTAGTCTCGGCATAACTATAGAATTTAACATTTTGTACATATTTTACAATTCAAAGTAAAAAGTTTAAAGTTTAGTAATTAATCAAAATATTTGCCTTATCTCCCTTCCAATATAACCCAGTATAACTTTAGTTATTTAGAAATTCGATCTCAAATTTAAACAATTAACGTTAAATTGCTCAACTCGTCGTGGAAGTTACCAAAGAAATACACATTTCTAAATACATTTAGTACAGCATACCTTGTATAATTAGAAGTCAAACCTGTCCTCTACGCATCGTACAGTTTCTTCTGGATAACGTGCCAAGAGACTTTCCACTTGTAAAATCCGGATTATATAGTACTTGACTCAAGTACATACTCGTAAGTATGCGAGTATGAGAGCGATTACCTAGTCGCATTGTGTTATATGGAGGGTGACGTGCTCGACCAATCCAATCATGCATATTTCTAAGTATAGTGAACTGCTGTCTTAGACATTCTTATTGCCAGCGTTCAGTAGCATTCTCATATCGAAGTAAAAGTAAAATGTTCAAATTGTATATTCAAACCATACATTAATTACAGAGTATTTTCAAAAGCTCTTTCTTTCGGGGTAGATATTAATGCGCTTTAAAATTTAGATGAGCTGTCCACAGTTCTTTTGGTTTTACTGGTATAAACTGCAAATCCTCGAATTCCTCGACCACTTTTGTAAATATGTTTAAAGGCACATATATTCATTTGTCTGCACAGTATGAGGTTTGTTATGAGTTTAAAATTGTACCATAGATTAAGAAGAACGTTGCTCTAAGGTGTTCAGTATCTAATTCATCTTTAGCCAACAGTTATCGCCATTTACATATTCCTTTGACAAACTTTTAAGCAGTTTACTATAATTTCTACAAGTTGCGTAATTCGTATTAGGTTTTATTTCAGTAATACAAATAATTATAACAAATAGAATAGAAGACATGCTGAGTACGAACATTCAATGCTACACAGGGTCTTATTGCACGAGTGTAAGACGGCCAGTACGTGAAGTCAGCCTCTCACAGCAAACAAAAATAAATGTCTACGTTTTTTGAACCGTGAATTGCGATATACATATGTAATAAGAAACAACAAAATACAGACATTTTTCAATAATAATTACATTGCATTATATTGTCAACGGTATGATTCGAACAACCAAGTGCTCATCCTCAGGAAGACTTGCACATGCAGTTATATTGTACATTTTCTGTCCACATTAACCAGACTGCTTATACTGATGCATAAAACATACCATAAAACTGTATATAAAAGTCTTCCCGATGACGAAACTTGGTTGTATCGAAACCGTGTTGAAGACATTATAAATCATCAACGAAAAAAGTGTGCATTTTGTTGGTTCTTATTACATATGAAATATAAGTCTTTTAAAAAATATGGTTCAACTGGTCGCGTTTAGACTGCCTGAAATGAAGCAGAAATTTTTTATTTCTGAATCACAGAACTTCCGAATGTTCTTCCATTTATATTTCACATCTCTTTTACCTGTTCCTCTGTTTACAGAGACTCTGAGGAAGTACCCGGTACTTCTGTTTCTGGATCGCATATCTTGCAGCAACTACGACCTGCCTGCCCCTAGTGGAAATGGAACAATAACACTTCCAGCCGGTACAGGGGTTTATATCCCGGTATTTGCTCTCCACCACGACCCGACTTACTTCCCAGAACCAAAGAAGTTGGATCCAGACCGTTTCACAGAGGAAAACAATCACAGTCGACCGAAATATATATATCTTCCATTTGGGGAGGGTCCGAGAAAGTGCCTCGGTAAGGACAGACATTTGTTAGCTTCATGAATGAATTTTAAGTTTCAGGCACTGAGAATTAAAATTATAAGTCCTAGATGCACAGATGCACACCTGAAGCAGTAAATAACTGTGTCAATAATATATGAAATCGCAATAAATTTTATTATCACTTTAGAATGTTAGAAGATAGTTTGTTTACTCAGGCATACAAATAAGTGTGTTAAGGCATCGGATGATTGACATTATCCGCTGCATTACAATACTTTGCAGTAAAGCAATATGATCGTTTTTAACGTTTAGAGACAGGTACTGTAAACGGTACGTTTCACCTCCAATTTAATTCGAGGCGTTAAAGTTAGAAATAAATTCCCACTAATATATTTTCCTCCCATTTTAATCAAATTCCATACACAACATGAGCACAAATGCCTCATACGGAAGTTTTGTGTTCTTTTTAAAAAAAGTGCAGCGAAAAACGTGCATTGTTTGTGGGCTCGAAGGAGTTTCTATAAAAAATTTCCATATTTATTGTACGGTTTAGCGAAATTCAAAATGAGAGTCTGCACGTATTGTTGATTGCTTGAGCATTGTCGAGTTTCATAGTAGTGGATGAGGGATTAATTTATCATGGGAGTAAATGAAATGACATTTACGTGTGTATTTTGAAACCGTGTGCTCTATACAAATGTTCCATATTTAACTTCTTAGATAGTTACGAAATTAAATTACAGTCTATTCAACTAATTATCACTACTAATCTAGTGCTGTTGGCACATTACAGATCTCGTAGTCCACTCAGCCATAGGAACTGCAATTTTCCTGTAAATAAGGTAAATGTAAAGCAGTCCCGTTACAGGCCCGGATTGGCCCAGAGGGTTCCGGGAAGTTAATGTTCCCAGATTTCGTGACAACGACACAGGTTGGTGCTAGGTTGCCAGCTTTACGCACCGACCGCATTTACCACTAGCTAATACGCCTGGTACTCATTTCTATTATAGGCGGATTCGACCCCAGGTTCATAGTGCGATCGGAAGGATTTTATATCAATGAAAAATCCACTGACATTAACTGGGATTTTTTTTAAACATTTATTGTACTTTCAGTCATACACAGAGGAACACAAAATCACTTCTACTTCGTGTTTTGTTAGTGCGTTTCCCATACCATGACATCTAGCACCCACACTTGCACAGCCTTTCTCCAGCGGTGTGTGGTGTTCCCTCCCCCTGCCGTGTCCCAAACAGACAACGGTTTGCTCCTTCCTTGGGTTCTCGCCTAGAGGGCGGGCACTGTCTTGAGTATCGATACATAGTTTCCTACCTGTTGCATGCGGCTGGCCGCCCGGTATGACTTCCATCTCACGCGGCGCAAGAAAGTAATATAGTCGAGCAGTGATAGATGTCTTAGCTGCTGCAGTCGCTACACAACGAGATGTGATAGTAACCAAAGTATCGCTTTATGTCGCTGTGGCAGCTAGAATTGGAAATGGGGCCGTAGACACTAGTCGGCAAGAGTGCGGCACGGGTCCGTTCGAAGCATCTGCACAATTCTTTCCCTTGTCCACAACCAGATGGCGTTCATTCGTTGCATTCCGTCAGCCGGTGTCCGAGGGTGTCTCGCCTTCCCCAGTGTCTGCAGCGATCCGATTCCACGAGCCTGATGACGTGTAGGCGCTCATTAGTTGGCACTATATCATGTACCACGATGTGCCACATGGATGCGACTTCCTTCTATACCCATGGCGTATGTAGGTTTTTCGACACCTGCTTCCATTGTTTGTCCGGATGTAGTTGCTTCATCCTCATTTCTCGGTATTCTTTCTTCGCTGCCACCATTGTATGTAGAATGTTGTAGAAGGGCAGTTTGAATGTCCGGAACGTTTCGTCATTCCCGATGGCTGCTATGTAGGCCATGTGCAGCGCATATCAATATAGATACTCCAATGTCATCGGTAGCCGTCCTATGTGAGGGGGATTCTTCCTGGGTCCATCCAGGTACCACTCCCGGAGCCATGTCGCTGTTGCAGGTCTCTTCTTCATGTTTTGTGTCCACATTCGGCCGATCAGGAAAGCTCGACACTCCGCCTCGATGTCAATTAATCCCCAGACTAAGGTAAGGACGCACAGTGCACGCTCGTTACCTCGGCCTGTGAAATAGCCACACGGTCGCCATCGCCTCAAAGATTGTCCTCCCCGGCACCCCGTAGTATTGGCTCGGATATAATAGCTCTTCCATCATGGGGAGCAATCGGTAGGCGATGATTCGGCCATTATCTTATAATCCGTATTCAACAAGGTAATGGGCAGAAAGTCCTTCAGTGTGCTTAGGTCAATTGACTTGGGCAGGTACACGAATATTCCATGTTTCTGTTGCGCGGACACTTTTCTCTACACGAAATTTGGTTCGTCATAGCACCAATGTTGTCTTGGATCGTTGCCTATTTCGACTTGTAGAAATCTAACCCAATACCATCACTCCCTGGCGCTTTATTCTTCCCTCCTTTTCTCACGGAGATACGTACTTCTTCAAGTGAGATGGGCTGTTACAACAGATCTCTCGAAGCCGTCGGTAACGCCCGTTGCAAGGCTTGGGCCATGTACGCTACACACTCTTCATCCACCGCGATTTGTTCATATTAACATCGCAGGAAGGACGTAAATGCTTGCATGATGCCTTTCGTTGTCTGCTGGACGATTCCACACTCGTTCTATATACTCGGATCACTCTGGTTTCCTCTCGTTTTCGCGTCTGAAGAATGTGAAAGAACGCTTTTCTCTCTCCCGCTAACCGGTCCGGCTCGTCATTGTCTAGTATTACTCGCTGCAATTTTTCTCCGTTTAGGCTAGTTATCTCAGCATTCATACGGTTGAGCATTATCATCTTCTGTCCGTGTGGGTAGGTGTTCCGTAGAACGTCATAAATGCACTCGTAGAGGAGTTTTTCCAACTTCACGAAGTCCCGCCGACGTTCGGACCCTTCCTGTATACAGAAATGACTATTTTGTTTGGTATACCTTCCACAACTTATGGGCCAATTGGTGTAGGACTTTCTTAGCTATCTCCAAACCGCCCACTTCCGGCGCAACATCTGTTTAAATGCCTCCTCGCTAAGAATGGATGTGTTCATTTTCCAGAATCCCTTGCCCCGTCGCACGATGTGGACATCTACTGTTAGCCGTATTACCACTGATAAGTGGTCGGTGAAAGCTGATGCCACAGTCTCCACACCTATCTTCTTGTAACTCAGTTCTTTATTTGTGTATATCCGGTCAATCCTTGATACATCGATCGGGTAGTATTGCGTGAAACAGTCCTTAAATGGTCCGCACGCCACATGACGTGTAGTTCAAACCCACGAACTAGTCCGTCGAGCGCTTTATTATAGTTGAAGTGCCCAGTGCTATCTGCCTGATTGAGTACACAGATAAAGACTCATCCGACGATCATATTGAATGGGGCGGTCCTCAGCAAGTAGGGGAGTTCATTATTGTAGACACGTTCTCTCTCCTGTCGCTTTGCTATTCCTGACTGGGTATAAACTTTGACCGACCATATTCCTCTATATTCCGCCGCTATTCCTTGTCCTGACGATAGCCTTGTGATATATATGATGGTTATCTCGTTCCTCGTCACCATGGCGGTGCCACGCCTTGTCGTCCCCACACTGGCTAGGTCTTAGAACTGCGCAGGGCGTAGATTTTAGAGTATGTGAATTCTTTATGGAAAAGAATGTGTATCTCCTGTCGTCGAAAGAAGTCCTCTAACATTTATACCTTTGCTCTCGAAGCCAATCCATTGATGTTTAATGTCGGAATCTTGAACACGTCCATCACACGTAGGAGGGGCTGATCGCTTTTGTAGTTATTTACTTGGAGAGTGCGTTTCTCGTCCTACTACGTTTACATACGTGCGACCTTTCCCCGATATTCTCTATTCTCATTTTTTTCTCCTATGGGACTGATCGATGGTCTCGCGGTTCTCACCTCCTCGCCTGGTTACGTGCGATCCTCGGCCACTCCCCCACTTCTGATTTCCTGCTTCCCTCTCCCTTGTTCCTCTTCCTCCCGTGCCCCTGTTGTGGTGCTCATGTTCCTTGTGGTTGCCGAAGTAGGGGTTGGCACTCCACCGTTGGGTTTGTATCTCCTAATATCTCATCTCCGCAATCCATTGAGTCTTCAACGCCCGGTCTCCCCTCAACGCACGGTGCCTTCGCATTATTCCGGGCGTCGTTTCCGCTTACCGCACCCCGTTCCGGTTCTTCGCTCTGTTCCGACACTACAGCAGTTGAATGCATTCTGTCCTTTTGCATCGCTTCCCCATTTTGTGCTTGGCGCTCATCGCTGTAGCCAGTCTGTATACTGTCCACCTCTTCCTCCACCCCACCATCAGACCACGGACACCTATATGCACTTGCAGCAATTTCGTGTCCTTGGTCGTTTCAACCGCCACTCTTCGCCTCTTGGGGCAAACCTGTTTGAAATTTCCGTTTCACCGCAGCCATAGCAGGTCGTGGGCTGTCCTTCATATGTACAAACACTCTAGGTCCCCCTATCATTATATGGGAAGGAATTAGCTTCGTTAAGGTAATCACTCCGATTCTGACGTCGCTGAAAACTTATAACGATAGGCGTTGGACCAAATCTCTCGCTGCATCTCTCTTATCTCACCATATTGGGAGAATGCGAAACTTACTGCCTCGTCTGGTGTTTCAGAGGGAAGGCTTACTAACTCACACGCCTCGTGTCCATTCCAGCCATTTCGATCTTCACTTGCGATATTTCCCCATTGTCGTGTTTATATTCGGACTGGCCGGTAGTTGAATGGAGTTAAGTCCTTCATGTACTAAAAATCGGCGAAATTGATGTACACTTGGCGGCAAGTCCCGTCTATCTGTACCATGGTCGCTAGACTTTTCGGCATGTGCAGTTGTTCGAAAATCCATTAATGGATGTCAAGAGCCGAAATTCGGGGACTCTTAGGGTCAAAGGAACAGACCACAGTGTTCTGTCGTTCACTCATAATTCCCTTGTTCCTACTCTGTTTCTCTGCACTTACATTAACAGTATTGTAAGCCACACTACGCACAGTCACTTCATTTCACTCGCTGCACGCTGGCTGGCACTACTTCACTGCACAACCTTCATGCTCAATGACTGCAAGCAGACTGGCATTGAACCAGCGACATTCCAATTTGTAGCACAGCACTTTAACCTCTGTGCTACCGCTTTCCTATATGTGCTTCTTTAAAATAATCTACATATTTTTTGATCACCGTATGCATTGATCATATTCACAGCCATAGAGGGAAAAGATTTATCAGTCATTGTAAGTGGAAACAATACATAATGAATTTCCCAAACATACGCGAAATAGGTTCGGACATGATTGGTGAAAGGGAAGTAATTCCCGCACTAAAGATGCTGTGAGACAGAACACATTTAACTGTTTTTTTCTTTCTTCTTAGATGGCACAACAGTCCAAAACGTACCTCCGCCACATAATGGACGTCTCCCAGTCACATTTGTTTTTACCTGTCTTTCCAGGCTTCAATTTTGCAAATTCTAGTATCTGTCTGTACACTGTTACAGCAGCTGCATTTGGTCACTCTCTTCGTCGTTTCCCTGAGGATTATTGTTAAAACCTTGACGTACTTTTCTTTTACTGTCCATTGTAATATGGGGCCAATACAATTCAAACGACTTATTCTGACAAATGAGAGAATATTTAAATCTCCAAGCAGCTGCTTTAATTAGTTTAACTGTCTAATTTTCATTTACTTTAATCCCACACATATTCTTTTTCAAATCATTTCCTTCAAAGTTAGCCACCAGTTCAGCAATATTTTTATTCAATACCCAAGATTATGTTCCATATTTTGCCGTTGGTCTTATCAAAATTTTATGATTATTATTGTTTTCCTCTTAGTAGGGATTGCCTTTTTAGTACAGGAATAGGCGTATAGCATGCATTTGTGATCCTTGTTGCAATATCCGGTATTAATTCATTTCTATTTGTTAGACCTGTTAGATATGAAGTGAAGACCGTGCAAATGACCGTCGGATAATCTAGTCTCA